>Ga0272443_10002514_pt1 | contig 23293 bp, 15 predicted proteins | sample SSMAcet12_FD_193581 | JGI IMG/M metagenome (GOLD analysis project Ga0272443, IMG submission 193581) | Marine sediment archaeal communities from Little Sippewissett salt marsh, Falmouth, MA, United States - SSM-Acet-12 | ecosystem: Environmental > Aquatic > Marine > Wetlands > Sediment ...
GGATTCAGCTCGAACTTTCCGGCTTCTATTCGAGAAAAATCAAGAATATCGGTAATAATGTCCGATAAGTGCTTGGCAGATGAATAGATGATGCCCAAAAAATCGTTCTGATCCTCATCCAAAGTGGTATTTCTAAGAATATCACTGAATCCAATGATGCCGTTTAGGGGTGTTCTCAACTCATGATTCATATTAGCGAGAAATTCACTTTTTGCCCGGTTAGCTTCTTCGGCTTTTTTTCTTTCTTCTTTTAATTTCGCAATCAACTGACTTTTTTGAAACACGATGGAGATGAATTTTGCTACTGTTTTTGCCGTTTTTGTATCTTCATCATTGAATCCCCCTTCTTTGTTACCAAGTCCAAGAAGTCCAATGGCTTTTCCATTAATTTTTAGAGGCGCATATAATACATTATGGATACTAATATGCCCATGTGGCAGATACTGACAGTGGTTTGAGTGCATAAAATCGTTGTTGTATACCACATCTCCTTTTTGATAGGCAATCCCTCTTAAACCTCTTATTGGCTTTGGGAGAGAAGGATCAACAGTGCAATTCTCGTCTCCGGCATCCAAATAGAATACTTCATTTTCATCACCTGAATCATTCAACAACGCCACATAACCGGAAGTAGCACCTGTTAGTCTTTTACAGTCATTTATTAGTTTATTTGTTGTTTCCAAAAAATCAGTGGCTTTCAATATTTCAACAGCGATTTCATGCATTGCTTCCAAGTGCCTGTTTTTCTTACGGGTTTCTTCTAAAGAAGCTTCCAGTTGCATTCGACTTTTACTTAATAATTGATTAGTTTCGACTTCTTTTGTAATATCCTCAAATGTGGCATAAACCTGATAAGGATCTTTTTCACGTTCTCGAAACTGTGGAACAGCGTTGACTTTGATCCAGTGGTATTTTTTTACATGAGAATTATAGACACCAATAATTTCACCAAAAACAGGTTGCCCCGTTCTTAGTGCCACCATGGCAGGATGACCCTCACCGGGAAATAGGCTTCCATCTTCATGGATAGCCCTCCATACTGGATCAGTGGATGTCCGCCCCTGCAACTGGTCAAGGGTCAGACCGAGAATTCTTTCAGCGGAAGGATTAGCGGCAGTTATATTACCGTTTTTGTCTTGGTAGACGACACCTTGTGCCATAGTTTCAAAAAGGTTTTGGAATTCCCTTTCTCTTTTTCGAATATCATTTTCGAGCTTTTTTTGTTTGGTTATATCCTGAACGATCCCGACCGAATGCTGCGGATGACCGTCCTTATCGTATTCTGTATAGCAATGTGATACGATCCATTTCACACGCCCATCGCTCAACATCAAACGATATTCAGTGTCATACGGCTGATGATTTTCAAGCGATTCCTCCCATTCTTGAGCCGCCGCTTTACGATCATCAGGGTGAAGTTTGTTCAGATAACCCTGATAAGTAGCCTCAAATTGTTCAGGCGCCACCTCTAAAATGCTAAAAACACCCTCACTAAATTCTAGAATGTCCTGTTTATGATAATAATCCCAGCGTCCCATTTTCGCCATCCGATGAGATTCCTTCAAGGCTTCAGTCTTTCGTTTCAATTCATCAATATCAACATGAACCCCAACAGCTCGGTGTGGTTTGCCTTGACTGTCCCTTTCGTGTCCTTTTGCTTTTGAGGAAATCCATTTATAGCGATTATCTTTGCATTTCAACCTCAAATGATGCTCGATGTGTTCATGTTTTTCTAAATAAGTTAGAAGATCCGGAACAAAAGGTCTGTCTTCGGGATGGATTAGCGATTGCCAAACTTCAGCAGTCATCTTAAATTCATCAGGTTCATACCCCAGCATGGTGTAGATTCGAGGGCTGCAATATATCTCTCCCGTATCCAAATTCTTGTCCCAAAAGCCATGTTGGCTTGAGTCCATCGCTAATTCAAGACGAACTTGGTTGACTTTGAACTGCTCTTCCATTTCCTTCTGTTTGGTAATATCCCTTGTATTAAAGAGAATCTCTTTTGGTTCATCCTTTTCATCCAAAATAATCGTTCCCAATGTTTCAAACCAAACATATGTCCCATCAACACACCGGTACCGATAGATTGCTTTTGCTGTTTTGGTTTTTTGCCGGATGAATTCAGCGAACTCCTCTTGAACTTGTGGTAAGTCATCGGGATGGACAAAATCCATTACATTTCTACCGATCAGATCGTTAATTTCATATCCCAGAATTCCATGAGAAGCACCGGCAAATTGATAATTTCCTTCCAGATCTGTTACAGAAATCAAATCCAACATATTGTCGGATATCGTCTGCAAATCGTCCTTTGCCTTTTTTAAAGCATTCTTCTTCTCTTCAAGCTCTTGCTGTCTGTTTCTTTTTTCAATAAGCATAGCCACCATATCGGCATAAATAATCGCTTCATTTTCGTTTTGTAATTCTTTACCTTTCGAGAACATGAGTGTGAAGTCTCCGATAAACCGTTCTCCTTTTGTGCTCTTTATAATGACAATCTTTCCCAGGGTAAATGTTTTTTCCAATTGTTGGATAAGATTTTTTGAAATCACATGACTTGTCAGCTCATTTAAACAGTCAAAAGTGGTTACTCTCTGATTTTTGATTAATTTCATACGTCTTAGATCAGGTGCCCATTCTTTTTTTTGCGGATTGAATCCAAGCAATTCAGCCGCTTTCTGTAATCCAGATGAAACGCCTGCAATAGCTATCGTCTTAAATCGCTCGCCATCTTCTAAAAATACGTTTAAGGCCACATATTTCGCTCCGGTTATTTTCTTCATGCGCTGAGCGATTTGCTCGTAAGTATTATTCTCTTGATCGTCGTCCAGAAAAGCTTTTGAGGCGGTTATCAATTCTCGTTCGTATGTGATATCCGTAAAGAGTGTCGTGAAGCAGTCTTTCTCACTTGAGAAACATTCAACCCGATACCATTTGTCAAGGGGAGCGGAATATTGTTCAAAAACATGTTTTTCTTTTTGGGTGACGATTTTTCCATAAAAATCGATCCAATCAAAATCATCTTCGGTGGTCTTCGGTATCACATCAGAAACTCGCTGATTCAACAATTCTTTTCTTTTTAAACCCGTCAACCTTTCAAAGGCGTGATTCACAGCAAGAAAACAATAATCCACAGGCATTCCAGCCTCGTCAAAGATCATTTTATGCCTGGCGAATCCTATTTCCGATTGCTCCATCACCTTTTCAATACCGACCATTCCGATCTCCCCCAAACAACTTACATTTTAAAACTAAAAGAGCTATATCGTTATAAAATATTTTATAACTTATATCAAAACAAACTTTAATACACATAATTGTACAATAAATGTTTCCATTTAAAGAAATAATCTCTATAAACGAAAAACATCATTTAATTTTACCATAAGAACAATGAAAGACATTGAAATTTGTAACATTTGGAGTAAAAGAGCCCAATATTAAAGCGGTAATTACTAAAATTAAAGTTAAACACAAAAATATTTGGTGAAATTTCTCACGAATCTTTAGAAAAAGGCGTGATAAGAACTTGATAGTATTAACGCCTTAAATACAGTTGAAAGCTTATGAGTTTTTTTGACTGAAAACAACTCTTTACTTCGTTCCGGATTGCGAAAAAAATTTTACATGATTGGTGGAAACCCCTCTTGACATGGTCTCTGAGACAGATAAGTAAAGCTCAATATCCTGTGATACCGGCACATGTCCCTGTTTTATTTTACTTTTAAAAAAGCCGATTCTTACGAATCGGCTTTTTTATTTATTTATGTTCATCAATCTAGAATTCTATAACTTAAAAATCTCCACCGTCATCTTCCAAGGGAATGACATCTTCCGGTGAGGCGACGTGTGTTTGTTTTTTTGGTTTGGCAATGGATGTGCTTTTTCCTTTTGAAAGCGGTTGACGCTGATAGTTCGTCGGCTTCTGTTTTGGTTTGTTGTATCCGCCGCTTCCGCTTGAGCCTGTATAGCTTTGACCACCATTTAATGCGATACCTGTGATCATTTCGTTTAGTCTGGAAACAATCTCATTTAGGCTTTCTGCTTGAGCACTCATCTCTTCAGATGAAGAAGCCGTTTCTTCTGCGTTTGCCGCATTCTGTTGAGTGACCTGTTCCATTTGGCTTACCGCTTGGTTGATTTGAGCAATCCCCTGTGTCTGTTCCCTACTTGCGGAGTTGATCTGATCGATGAGTTTGCTGAGTTCATTGGACTGGGTGTTGATTTCCTGCAAGGCTTCCTGTACTCTTTGAGCAACAGTTACTCCGGATTCGGAAAGTTTGACATTCTTTTCAATGATATCCGTGGTATCCTGAGCGGCCTTTGCACTTCTTTGCGCCAGATTTCTGACTTCCTCGGCAACTACGGCAAATCCTGCCCCGGCTTCTCCAGCTCTTGCAGCTTCTACAGCTGCATTCAGTGACAACAAATTAGTCTGGAATGCAATGTCATCAATCACTTTGATGATCTTGGAAAGCTCTCCACTTGAATTTTTGATTTCAGACATGGATTGCATCATTTCCTTCATCTCATGACTTCCCTTATCCGAAGCCGTTGAAGCTTTTTGTGCAATCTCCGTTGCTCTCGAGGTATTTTCTGCGGTTTGTTGCAACATAGAGCTGGATTCATCTAACGTGGCGGAGGTTTCTTCCAATGATGATGCCTGCTCACTACTTCCTTCTGCTAATTGCTGACTGGCTGATGACAATTCTTCTGAGGCAGATGCCACTTGTTCCGCACCGTCTCTCAGGTTGTTGTTGATCTTCGTCAACGGTCCAACAATGCTCCTGACAATTAAGAGAGCAACAACGACTCCAAAGATAACCCCCACGACTGATAGAACCAGTACCAGCATGATGGTCGAACTTTGAGTGGTTTCCATTTCGCCCTTTTGTAAGCTCCTCAAGTCGTCTGTTTCGTTTTGGAAGTTTTGTCTCGTTGTTGTTAATTGACTTGCTAATTGTTGGCTGGTGTTATAAGCCTCAACATTATCGTCAAAAGCAGCTTGATAATCCCTACCTGCTTGTTCCAAAGTTGTGTAGAGATTTCTGTCTTCCTGTGATTGTAATATTCCCTTGGCTTCTTGTATTTTATTAAAGATGCCAGTCATATGATTTTTCATTTCTGTTAGAGAAGAGTTCTCATGATAAAGCTGGAAGTTTTTTTCGATGATCCTTGCCTGATAAGCCAGTTCTTTCAAGGCTGTGGCATCGTTGACTTGTTGTGTATCATTTGCAATTGTTTGTGCAACTGCGTTGTTTTCTACAGCTTGTTCCAAATCTGCTGATTGTTTTTCATACATTTGCTCACACAGTGCTACAAATTGATCTGCATCATCGATCATGGCTTGTCTTGTTGTGTCAATTTCCTCTTCCTGATTTTTGACGAATTGTTTGAAGAGTGTTTCATAATCTTGAGCATACTTTTTTATTTGATCCATACGGGCTTTGTCAGCCGCTTCATTAAGCTTCGCTTTGGTTTCTTCAACCTGCGTATAGATATCTTGCAATATCGATAACAAATTGGACTTCGCTGTTTCACTTCTCGTTCCTTCATAATCTTTTGAGTTAATCCCAACATTCAATGAGTATTTGACCAATCTGTTGGCATCATCAGCCGTTTCTACTTTATTGGCTGAGTTGGTTATGCCATTCCATGACATAAATCCCACAACAGCTATAATGGCTATCAGTATGATAAATCCCATCCAAATCTTCACAGAAAGCTTCATTTTCATTCCAAACATACCTATCACTCCCCCGCTTCTTCAGCAATAAAAGCCATCTCTTTCTCACTCAGCACCTTTTCAATATCAAGGAGCAAAACGACCTTTTCGTTCAGTTTCCCCATCCCTACGATGAAGTCACTGTCGGCATCGAATCCGTATCTGGGGGGTGGCTCGATCATGTCCTCCTCCAGTTTGATTACTTCTGATACAGCATCCACTACAATGCCCATTTGTCTCTTCTTGTCGGCCAAGTTGACTTCGAGAACGACAAAAACGGTTCTTTCGGTATATTCCTTTTCCTCAAGGCCGAATTTTAGCCTGAGATCCATGAGCGGAATGATCTTACCCCTGAGATTGATGACCCCTTTGATATATTGGGGCATTCTGGGAATTTCCGTGATTTCCGTTCGGCCAATAATTTCCTGTACTTTCAGTACTGGAATGCCGTATTGTTCATTACCAAGTCGCAAGGTTAAATATATACCGGCTTCTGCTTCCATTTTGCACCTCCGTAATTTTATAATAAAAAAAACTAACTGTTCCTTTTCTCTCTACTGAAAAATCTTGTTTGTTCAAATTGGGGTTGACTTAACCCTTAATGAACATACCTGATCGTCAAAGATGTTTGATGAGTGTTTCATTTAACCGCTTCAAAGAAACGGGTTTGGTAATGTATTCATTCATACCTGCCGCAAGACCTTTTTCTTTATCTTTTTCCATGGCCTTGGCAGTCATGGCAATAATAGGAACTTTTTCATTAATCTCTCGTATCATAGCCGTTGCCTGATAACCATTTATACCTGGCATAAGAATATCCATAAGTATGAGATCGGGTTGGTGTTCTTGATAAAGCCGAAAGGCCTCTTCACCATCTTTTGCCTTGATGACATGAATATCTTTGGATAACATGTTTACAGCTGTCCGCGCAAAGTGCATATTGATTGGATTATCTTCTGCAATCAGAACCTTTTTGTTTGTAAAATCTACTGTTTTATCCGCTAACTCAAATGAGACTTCCTCTGTAACGATCACCTGTTCTCCCTCAAAGGGTAACAACAATTCAAAAGAAAACGTACTCCCTTTTCCGTACACACTATTAAGTTCCAGAGAACCTCCCATCATTTCCAGCATTTTCTTGGATATGGTAAGCCCCAACCCGGTTCCTTGCTCTTTTTTATCAGAAGAAAGTACTCCTTGTCGGAATGGCTCAAAAATCTTTTCCTGATCTTCTTTTCTGATGCCAATACCACTATCGATAACCCGGAACAAAAGGCGGGCTTGATCAGTTTGCCTTTCGAGAAGCGTTACTGATACTGTTATTATCCCTTTATCTGTGAATTTCACTGCATTAGAAACCAAATTTGAGAGAGTTTGTCTCAGTCTTGTTCCATCCACTTCAATGAATTGAGGAACGTTTCCTTCTACGGAAAAACTTATGCACAATCCCTTTTTTTCCGCATCAGGACGAAATATGGAAAGAGTGTTTTCAATTAGCTGTTTCAAGTCCGTTTTTTGCGGATTCATTTCAAACTTGCCAACCTCTATTTTGTAAAAATCAAGAATATTGGCAATAATATCCGCCAGGTATTTTCCTGAAGAATAAATAATTTCCACATATTCTCTCTGTTCATCATCCAAAGAGGTCGTTCTCAGAATATCACTGAAACCCATAATACCTATAAGCGGTGTTCGCAACCCGTGATTAGTATTTGTAAGAAATTCATTCTCCCTGATGGAGGCTTCCATCAACTTGCGTTCTCGAGTGATATCCGTAAATAGAGTTGTCAAGCTGTCTTTTTCACAAGAAATGACTTCAACCCGATACCATTTATCACGAGGTGTAAAATACTGTTCGAAAACACACTTTTTACCTTCATTAACGACCTGTCCATAATTGCCAATCCAATCAAAGGTATCATCTGTGATCTTTGGCATTATTTCACTAACCCGTCGGTTCAACAATTCTTCACGCATCAACCCAGTGAGCATTTCAAAAGCCTGATTCACAGAAATAAAACAATAGTCCGCAGGTTTTCCGGTTTCATCGTAGATTACTGTATGCTTTGCAAATCCTATATCCGATTGTTCAATCACTTTTTCGATGCCGAACATTCCTTCCCCTCCGTCAGTGTTTTTTAATTGAATTCATATGCCATTTTCTCAAAGAAATTTAAGTTAAACTCAACGTCGACAACTGCTTATAATGCCACTTTGCTCATTACCGATACTATTATGTAACAATGAGTCTTGACTATAAGAAGTCAACATATATTTTACCATAAAGCAGCGAAATTTAATCTATATTAGTTACTTTTTGTAATAAATAGAATGTTCTATGGATACTGATTCATTTGTTAAAACCCAATTCATGTTCCCGATTCAATCGCTTTTGGACTTTTATGATCTTTCCTCAACATGAAAATTCGTCGGGGGGGAGCTCTTCTGATTATTTCTGCTTTTAGATTATTAACGTTTTGATTCGTAATTGTTTGACCTATTTATTTTAATGCAACTTATTGAAAATTATTATTTGTTATAATTTTACAGAAAGGAGCAATAAAATGAAAACACACACGATGAATTTATCAGTCATTAAAGGCGTTATCAAACAGGATGTTTCTAAAGGAATTACTTTAAGTACTTCTAAGGGAGATGTTCGACCAAACTTAAGGTTTAACAATCTAAAAATTTCACCATTAATCCATCTGCTTTTTAAGAATCATCAAACAAATCAAAATAATCAAAACCACCAAATTCATTATGCTTCATATGAACAAAAAAACAACATTGTGATTGATGATATCTCTTTGGTTCTAACCGAAAAACAAGAAATCATGTTCGATGATCCATTGGAAAAGGATGCCAGAAATAAGTTATTATATTTAATTATTATAGAACAGGATAAATATGACATCCAACCGGTAGTCAAAAGAGAAGAAATAAAACTGATTGCAAATTCAAGAGAGAAAGATGCCGATAATGCAATTGTAAAAAGATATTTGTTTAAAATAAAATCAAAAACATTATTAGAAATTGCGACCGGTCCCAGAAAAATAAATAATGTTGGCTATTATTGGGATGGGGAGCATGTTTTCTATGGCTCTTTTCATATGCTGGAAAAGATGATAAAGGAAAAAACAAGCATTCGCAGTTACTTATAACAGATATAGACTAAAAAAACAACGAAAGAAACAACACCGTCACCGTTAACACCATCACCATCACGTTAATAATCATCATCCATTTAGTAACTTTGAGATTTTTATCTAATGCATTTTTTTCATCTGTAATCGTCTTTTGGACTTTCAACTGCTCCTGATGCGCCACTTCAATTTCTGCCAACTTGTTTTGCAAATCGCTTTTTGTTTGTACAAGAATCGCTTCGATTTCTTGAACACCAGACTTTGTCTGCTTTGAAAGGGCCTGTTTGCCTCCTTCAAGATACTCCTGAAGTGTTTCAGTGATTTCTTTTGTCTTTTCCAAAGCATCATTTTCAGTTATTTTAAACACAGCTTTGATATGATCAATTTCATCAGCGGATATAGCATTGATTTGTTTTTGGAAATCTTTTTTAAATGACTGGATCGTTTGGTCGAAATCATTCCCGATTTGTTGTGTTTGCTTCCGTTGTGAATCAACGTATTGATCAAAGTCTTCAATGACTTTGTTGATCATTTCCCGAATATTGGTGTATTCTTTTCTTGTTTTTACCAAAAAAGCATCCAAATCATCCGAACGATCTTTGATTTGCTCCAAATTATCTTGGGAAACATTTATTGACTCTTGAATAGTCAAGACTTCTGTTTTTTGACGATCCATTTCTTGAATATTTTGAATTAGAAAGTTTTCTATCTCGTTTTTTTGTGTCATAAACACATCGATTTTTTCAATCCTTTCGATGCTGTATGAATCTTCCAGTTTTTGTACCCTGTTTTCAAATTCTCTTACATTTTCAGCCGTTGTCTTCAGTTTATCTTCTAAAGTTTTCCGTTGTTCTTCCAAATCCTGAATTTGTTCTAAAGCTTTGTTTTTTGTCTCTTTTGTTGTCGATAGTTTCTTATTCATGGCAGTTAAATCCTCTTCACAAGAGACTTCAAATGCCAGTAATTTATTCTCTATTTCTTGAATACTCCCGTTGATCTTCGTGGTCAAGGTTTGAAACTTGGAATCAAGTTCATCCCGCTTTTGCTCATAGCCATCAATCTTGTTCACCTTGAGTCTCAAATCATCATCAGAATCCTCCGGAACATTCTTCACATCATCCGGATGAATCTCAAACGTTGTAGGTTCTTCTTCGTAGGGATCTTTTGCTCTTTTTTCCTTTTCCTCCATGATGACGTCTCCTTTTTTGTTTTTCTCTCAATAACTTATTATAGCAGACACAAGTAAAGGATTCATTTTTAAATCGGTTGTAATTCCACTGGATCAATGCTCTCTCGTAGACTCAAGTATATCTTGGAGATCTCGGTGATTTCCATATGCCACTAAAAAAGCATTCATAATATTTTCATAATAATTCGATAGTACCTTAATAAGATTCACTTGCTATACTTTTTCGTACCAGGTTGATGAGTCATTTTTATTGTAAACTATATATGGAGGGAATTTTATGGGAAAGGAATTATTATTCAAACTGAACGATGTCAATAAAAGTTATGATACAGGAGCGCAAAGTGTACATGCGATTAGAAATCTTACATGTGAAATATATCATTCGGACTTTACCATAATCATGGGAAGTTCAGGTTCAGGTAAAAGCACACTTTTGTACTTAATGAGTGGTATGGATCGTGTAACTTCGGGAAATGTTGTATACAACGGAATACCCATTCACCAATTGAAGGAAAAACAATTGCTCAAACTGAGAAAGGAATCCTTTGGGATGGTTTATCAGGGTATTCACTTGATCCCCTATTTGACACTTTTGGAAAACGTTGTTGTGCCGGCAAAGCTGACTGAAAAAAATCACAAAAAGGCGATCTCGAAATCTATGGAATTGCTTAAAACTTTAGACCTTGAAAAAGAATATCATCGGTTACCCTCACAGGTATCCGGGGGACAACAACAAAGGGCAGCGGTTGCAAGAGCCATGGTAAATGATTGTGATGTATTGCTCGCTGATGAGCCTACCGGTGCATTAAACACGTCTCAAGGTGATAATCTTTTAAATTCTTTGAGTAAAGTAAATCAAAACAACAAGAGCATCGTCATGGTTACACATGATATAAAAGCGGCCTGCAGAGGGAATCGCATATTATATATTGAAGATGGAAAAATAGATGGCACTCTGAATTTGGAACCTTTTTCTTTAGAAGAAGATTTAGACGAACGTGAGCAAAAGATCTATTCATTCTTAAGACAAAGGGGATGGTGATATGCGTGGTTTTTTTCAAATAGCATTGGCATTGATTAAAAGAAATAAAAAAGTCCATGTGTTTATCGGAATCATTTTTGTAGTTTGTTTGACGGGCATTATCACATCCTTTAGTGTAATGGAGACAACGGCAGATGTATTTGATGTAAAAGCAAAAGCACTTAAAAGCGCGCACATATTCCGAATTCTATCCAATAAAAATGCTGATATTCATGCAATAGAGAATTATCTGGAAAAACAATCGGTTGTTGAAAGTTTCCATATCCAACCTTCTTCAGGTCCGTTTACTAAGTTTAAAATTTCGGGTGATGAGGATACGTTAGTTTTTTTAGTTGAAATACCCCTCGACAGAAAACATGATTTTTTGGAGATAGTTGATGGAGAGCAAAAAGAAGAGCCTGATATAAATGAAGTATGGATTCCCACCGGTTTTGCATATAATTACCGGATTGATGTGGGAGATGTTGTTGAACTGGCAAGTGTAGATGGAAAAAGGGAATACACGGTCTCTGCAATTGTTTATGATCCCCTTTTTGTATCGGGAGTTTTGAATCCCTCTCGAATATGGGTGAAAAGTGGTCAACTTTCTTTGCTCTATGGTATTGATCAGATGGAAACCTTCTCATTTACTATCCGTCTGGACGATTTGGAATCAGCAAAGGCGTTTACGTCAGATTTTGATGCGCAATTCCCCTATTTACAGTTCCCCCATAGCCTTACTTATGAAACGTTGAAATCTTCTTCGAAGATGATGACTGATATCTTAGGTAGCGGAATCTTAGCGACATCAATACTTCTGATTATGATTTCTATTACTCTCATATTTTTTATCGTCTCTGGAGAAATTATGCGAGATTATAAGATCTATGGCATATACAAGGGTATGGGGTTTTCTCTGGGTCAAATTAAAAATTTGAATATTTCAAAATACATGATGCTGATTACCGCTGCTTTTCCATTCAGTCTTATTCTAAGCTATTTCATAACAAAACTCATTCTTTCTGTTTATGGGCAATCAACTGGAGCGAGTCTTTTGCAGCCAAAGCTACTTTATCCAAGTATCATCAGTCTAGTTTTGATGAGCTTAATCGTTCTCTTAACCATTCTATTTGCATCAAAAAAATTAAACCGATTAAAACCCGCAGAGGCCATTCGCTTCGGTTACCAATCAAAAAATAATACTAAAAGAATAAAGGAAAGGGCTTCATTGAATCCGGTTCAGATGATTGCCGTGAAAGAATTGTTCACTCATCCTTTACGAAACGCTGTAAAAGTGATTACCATCACAGCTCTTGCCGTCCTTTTAATTTCATTAAATATGATTTCAGATACGATCGCAGACCTTTTTACAAATGAACTAACGATAGGTCTTCCCGAGTCAGAGATGTTTGTTATGACAAATGGAAGCCATTTAAGCAGACCTGTGGAATTTATCCTGTTTGATCTGGAAAATGAAGAAGGCGTTGAAAAAGTCACATCCATTATATCCTCCTTGAATAATTATTATCTCAAAGACGGCGAAAGAGTTGGTATTTTAGGGCAAGGTTATACTTCGTATGATGATCAGGGGCTACCGCTTGTTGAGGGAGAAAACCCTTATCTGCCTGACCAGGTGGCAATCACTTCGATGTTATCAAAGATGTCTGGAAAGGGAATTGGAGATAAGATTCAACTGAACATAGAAGGCACTTCAAGAAATTTGTTAATCACCGGTATTTTTCAACTATTCTCAAATGACGGTGTTGCATTTAGAGCTTTAAAAGATACATTTTTTCAATCAAATCCGGAAATAAAGGATAGCTGGATTGCCTTAAATCTAAAAGAAGGCACAAATACCGAAGAGATCAAATCGCAATTATCGGCTCATTATGGTGGGAATGTGACAATCCATATTTTTGATGAATTTGTCGAGAGTATTGCCGGTGGTATCATTAGCGGTTTTTCAGCATTCAGCAATGTTATATTTGCAGTTATGTCGTTTATCTGTTTTCTGGCGCTTTATAACCTTATCTGGATACATATCATCGAAAATAAAAGAAATTATGGTTTATTGAAGTCTGTTGGGATGTCAGGAAAAGACTTACTCTCCATTCAACTACTGAAAATGAGTATTTTGACAGCTGTAAGTTGTCTGCTGGCTGTCATCATCAGTAAATACTTAGTACCAGAAATTATTGCCAGCTTATTGTCGTTTGCCGGAATAAGTGAGATTAACTTGAGTCTCTCTGTCTTTGGGATATTCATAACCATTTGTTTTACTTTCCTATTGACATTGGGAAGTACCACTCTGGCCGCTCGAAGTCAAAAGAATATTAATCTTCGCCAGCTTATCATAGAATAGAAAATTTTAATTACTTGAAAGGGGAATAACATTGAAACGTTCAAAGATAAAAAAACTATCCGGAATATTAATGATCATCATGTTTTGTGCTACCTCATTAGGATTTTCACAAAGCATTGATAAAAAAGATTTTAATGAAGAAATCACCTCTTATGTCAATCAATATTTGCAACAAATTAGAATCCCAGGGGTAAATATAGCCGTTACTTCTTCCGAAGAAGTCCTCTATCAAAATGGGTTTGGGATACAAGAAATCGGTTCAGAGAAATCTATGGTGACAAATATACCCTCCCCCATAGGATCCTTAACAAAATCATTTACGGCCCTTGCCCTATTACAGCAAGTTGAAAAAGGGGTCATATCGCTTGATGATAAGGTGGTCCAGTATATACCATGGTACAAAACCTTTGATAAAGAAAAAAGTGATCAAATCACTATTGAGATGTTGTTGAATAATTCATCCGGGCTTCCACACAATGTGAATTTTTCTACTTTTTTTCAGAATAACCCTTCAAAGGACTTTGAAAAAGCCATAAAAGCTCACGAAAATGTGACACTCTATTTTGAGCCGGGAACTTCATACAGTTATTCAAACGAAGGTTTTATGATTGCGGGTTACATTCTCGAATTAGTAACCGGCATGTCTTATGAGGACTATATTGAAAAATACATCTTTAAACCCTTGGAGATGTCTCAAACAACTACTTCTATCGAAGATTTGCTGGAGGCTGACTTTCTCTATGGTCATTTGGCAAATATGGATGAGTTTCTGCCTGCTGGGAAGATATACAGTGGAATAATGATTCCAGCCGGCTCGGAACTGATCAGTACAGTGTCTGATCTTAGTCATTACGCTCAAATGCTTATGAATAAGGGAACGTTTCATGGGAAAAGATTGCTGGATCAAGCGTTGTTTGAAAAATATTTGCAAGATGGGATAAACCCCTTCAAAATGTATCATTTGGATTTTTCCTATCAGAGTGGATGGATCCATTTCAAAGACTCTCCTATCATGATGCATATGGGTCAGACTTTCAGTGCAAGTTCTATCATGCTCATCGACAAAGAGAAAAACATGGCCATCTCAATTCTGTGCAATGTACCTGATGTAGTAAACGGGAAAGATTCCATTTATAATTTGGCTTTTTATCTTTTGCAGTTATTTACCAATCAGGATTACAGTTCCAATCTCAAACCAAATTTTCCTCTTTTACAAGAGGATACGAGTTTTATTCAGCAAGATCCTAAAATCCTTGGTCAATATAGGGATGCCTCCGGATTGACCAAAGCCATAATATCCGAAACCGCATCGGGCACTTATGAAGGTGTTTTTCAAAATGCACTTGGCGTCAGTTCATACGAACTGTCTTTTGTAAGCGCCAATGATGTTTATGCTAAAAATGTAGGTAGTGAGATCATGATAAAGTTAATCAGAAGTACTGCCAATGATGTTATTGGGTTTACTCATCCAAATCTGGGGAGTTTTGAACGGATTACCACAACCATTCCAAGCGGTTATCATAACTTTAAGAACGACTTTGGGGAAAGTATTTTGCCTGATGATTATACATTGACTGATGGTATTTTATCAAATGGTTTGGTCGTATTACACTTTGAAGAACGTAAACTTATTGCTGAAGAATTAGCGACATACAGTGATGAAATCTTTAAGAAACTAAGACTTGAAAAAAAAGATGGAAAGGTAATCGAAAGCACTACACTTAGAGAATTCACATTGAATGGGCTAACCTGTTATGAAAAAATCCAAATCATAGACGATAACAGTAATCTCTTTGCCTTTGTTTTTTACAACATTCAGGATAGAAAGAGCACTTCATCAATTACAATTAACGGGTCCATGCCTTTTGAACTGTTAACACAGGTAAGATTCAATGTTGTTCAAGTATTTATAAAAAATTATACATCACATACAGGTAAGTAACCACATGATGAGTTGGTATAAGTGTCTTTCCCTGTTATAATCGAATAGAGGATGCGTATTTTTAGGGGGAACTAATGATAAAAGTATTGATCATCGAAAATGAAAAAGAGATTACCGAAGTACTGACCGATTATTTTGAATTGGAAAATTACCAGGTCCATTGCGCCTATGATGGTGCCGACGGGTTGGTACAATTCGAGAAGTTTGGGCCGGATCTGATTATCCTTGATTTAATGCTCCCCTATCTTGATGGTTTTGAGATACTTCGGATCATCCGCCAGAAATCTCAAATACCCGTCATTGTCTTAAGTGCCAAAAAACACGATCGGGATAAGATACTGTCTTTGGATTTAGGAGCTGATGAATACGTAGAAAAGCCGTTTAGTCCGAAAGTGTTGTTTGCAAGAGGGAAGGCGCTGCTTCGACGAACAAATCAATTCGTCGAACAACCTTCAAAGAAACGTTCTCTTTTGCAGAATGAACGTATCCGTATTGATGAGCTTTCCCGTACAACATACATCAATGGGCAGATCCAATCGTTTACACCAAAAGAGTATGAATTACTTGTTTTTTTTATGAAAAATCCCAACCGGGTATTCACTAAAACTCAATTGTTGGAATCCGTCTGGGGGTTTGATGAATTTATCACACCAAACACGATAACTGTCCATGTACGAAAACTCCGAGAGAAAATTGAAGCCATCCCGACTAAACCCAGATGGTTACATACCGTCTGGGGTATTGGCTATAAATGGGTTTGTGAATAAATAATTTATGAGGATTTTTACAAAACTTACTCTTTTTTATGTGGGGGCACTGCTTGTGGTCACAAGCCTGTTTTTTATCGGTGGGTTGGGGCAACTTCCAACAAAGGAAATTATCCCGGATTATAACAATTTCAGAATTCGCTATGCAGATTTATTGTATTCGATTGAAGAGGGCAACCTTGCTTTTAAAGAAGAGGCGTTAATCAAACGGCTCAAAGAAGAAGGCTTAGAGCTATGTTTGTACGATCTGAAGACACATGAAATTCTATTTTCTTTTGGAACCAATGTATCCGAGATTAGTGTTCACACACTTGAAAATTATATGGTTCATGATCAAAGTCTTGAAACCACTCTGGATCATTCGGCTTATCTTATTAACCATATATTCTTTCGAGAAGGAATTCCAACGATGTTTGGGATTTTCATAGTGGATAAAGAGCTGCTTTATTCTGAAATATACCAGGGGCAAGCTAATCTTACCTGGCGATATATTGCACTCTTTTTTATACTTTTTCTACTGACCCTGTTTTATATTCTTTTAATAAAAAGAAAAATCGTCACACCGATCAAGGCCTTTGAACGCATTACAAAAAGAATTGCCAGCGGTAATTTTACAGATGAAGTTTCCTATGAATTACAACATGGTTCTCTAAGTTCTTGTTATGTTCAACTGGAACATATGAGAAGGGATCTTCAAGAATTTTCGAGAAAACTTCGCGAGAATGAACTAAATCGAAGGGAATTAATCAATTATCTTACACATGATTTACGTACACCCCTTGCGTCTATCCGTGCGTTAACTGAAGGGTTGCTGGATGGCGTGGCATCTACACCTGAAAAAAAAGAGCGGTATCTTAAAGGGATCCTGAACAAAACAACGGAGATGGAACATCTGGCGAATGATCTGTTTCATCATGCAAACATTGAATTGAATGGCTTTTCTGTCAATAAGACCGAAGCGTATATTGATGAGGTGTTTTCAAAGATTTTCGATTCATGCCGTATTGCTTTAGAATCTTTTGATGGCAAATATACTATTGACAATCAACTTCCTCATATGATTGGTAATGTAGATGCTTTTCGCTTGGAACAGGCTATTATCAATCTCGTAACCAATGCAATGAAATATACCAAATGTAACGATGAAATCATCCTTCGCGCTTATTATAGCCCTCCTTTTTTTATCATCATCATAAAAGATTCAGGAATGGGTATAAGCAAGGAAGATCTGCCCTTTATCTTTGATCCGTTTTTTCGTGGAGAAAAATCACGCTCACGAAAATATGGCGGAACAGGTCTGGGCCTTTCCATTGTGAAACATATCATAGAAATGCATCATGGGAATATAAAAGTTAAAAGTCTTCGGAATGAAGGCACGACATTTACAATCTATCTGCCTAAGGGGTAATTCACCTTAAAAGGACGAAAATAAAGTCATCATAAAGTATTAAAAATCATGAATAATATACCAAACAAATACGGTGTAATTTGAATCGTATATTATACAAATTTAGATGATTGGATTTAGGATCGCGAGAACGATGTCATCGTTAGAAATATCCTGTTGATCATCCCCCAAGAAGAACCGCTTCTCCCATTTCAGGAATAATTTCCAAGCACTACAACACTTTTTCCTCAAAGGCCTCAAAAGGCTCAGCAACTTCACCCTCAGAAACAAATTTCACATCTTCCGGATGAATCTCGAATGTTGTGGGTGTAATTAAATTTGTCAATAGGTGGTGAATTCTACAGAAAGAATCACAGCTGGTTCATATGGCATAGCATTTTCATCAACAGGGTAAGCGGCTATTGCATCTACAACATCCATCCCTTCAAAAACCTGACCAAATACCGTGTGTCGTCTATCGAGATGTGGTGTCCCTCCAACATCTCTGTATTTTTCCTCTACATTTAAAGGCAGCATGACGGAGGAAAAATTCTCTTCAGGGGCCTTTCTTCTCTGAACGATGAAAAACTGGGTTCCATTCGTATTGGGCCCATCGTTTCCCATGGAAACGGCACCTCTGAAATTGTACAGATCTCTTGAAAATTCATCATCAAATCTTCCACCCCAGATAGAGTCACCACTTTGTCCCGGACCCGCAAAGTCTCCACCCTGAATCACAAAATCATTGATGGTTCGATCAAAAATCGATCCGTCATAGCGTCCCGTTTTTGCGAGCTCTGTGAAATTCTCAACTGTTTTAGGCACAAGATTTCCGAAAAGCCTGAATTTAATATCACCGGCGGTTGTATGAAGGATACAAATTTCTTCACCTTTTTCCGGCATGTCCAATTGTTCTAAACTTGCATCTGAAACATCAAACCCGGTATCTTTCCACAGAATTCCCCATAATTTCCATTCAGTATCCACTTGGGCAATACCAATAAGATCGTTATACTCTGTCAATGATCCTTCTTTTCCTTTGATCAAATAAAGGATTTTCAGAATCATTCTCTTGTCATTATCCGCATCAAATCCCTCAACGGTATAAAATCTTAACGATTCATTTTCAACACTTTCAAGGGATCCTTTACTTCTAAGGGCTTCCAGATAATCCACAACAAAATCATATTGAAAGGAGTCTGATACCATGAGATTCTGGTAATCATCACCTGCATTTAAAATCTTAAACAGATTTTCTATAAAAGCATTATATTCAGCTCTGTCTCCACCATGTGTCCAGAATTGTTCTTTACAAACCTCTCTTGTGAAATCATGAAAATACACATTGTTCAACCCAAAAATAATACCTGAAAATATAATCAAACAAGACAACATTACAATCAAAGGCTTCTTTTTCATTCTCTTCCTCCCGTTTATTGTTGGCTTTTGCTTGTAAAAATAAAACCCTTTTAACGTTCCTTTGACTATTTTCTGTTGTATCTTGATTCTGAACTGTATTCTGTGATTGTTCCCAGCGATTGGATATAATCAACAATTACTTTATCAAGGACAAACCCAGTATCGTAAACATTTTCTCCCTTTGTTTTGAAAACTTCATATCCATCTCCACCAAGAGCCAAATAATCATTTGTTGCAATTCTGTATACTCTCTCATTCTCCAACACTTCACCATTTACCATCACATCTTTAACTTCACCGTTTTCATACGTAAATGTAAGTCCGGAAATTTGTGGGTAAGCTCCTTTTCCAGGTTGAATTGAAACTACATAATCAATTATTTCTATGATCTCTTTTCCATAGAGTTGCAATACACAAATTGTATTTCCGAAGGGAAGGACCTTAAGAACATCTCTATATGTGATATCTCCAACATTAATTGAAGCCCTGATACCTCCAGCATTCAAGATAGCTATTTCTGAGTTCGTTTTCCACGCCATGGCATCAGTGATGAGATTCCCAAGATTTGTTCCTTTTGTTCTTAAACTTGCAACCTCGCCATCAAGTGTAATTTCTGTTTTTCCAACCAATGTATTGAGCTTCTCGCCACCGAGTTTTAAGAAATAATCCATTACCGCGAGTATCTTTGGATCTTGAATGACCTCTTCATATTCAGAATCCTTTCCAAGATTATTTTTCAAATTAACGGGGATTAAGTCCCATTCATAATCAACCATTTCACCATCAACAATTGTAAGGTCAAGTCTTCCAACATACTTGTTCCATTCTCCTGCCTGAACAATGACTGAATCGTTTAACAGGACTGGTTTTTCAAACAAACTATGTGAATGCCCGTCAACGATTACATCAAGTCCATCTACGCCAAGTGCAAGTTCATCTGAAGTTGTTTTTGTCTCATCATCGTCTAATTGGAATCCTAAATGCGTTAATGCTACGATTATGTCCGCTTTTTCTTTCATTTCAGGCAGAAATTTCTTTGTCGTTTCAATTGCATTTTCAAAATGCCAGTCATCAAGATAAATCGGTTCATGGATTGCAGTTTCTTCAGTTGTTAAACCGATGACGGCAACTTTTAGACCCGTTTCGTATTCGAAAATGACGTATGGCAATACGATATTGTTGCCATTTTCATCAACTGTGTTTGCACTCAAAACGGAACAATCAAGCAAATCCATCTGTGTGTTCAGGATTTCTCTTTCAAAATCAAATTCATGGTTTCCAAGGGTAACTGCATCAAAGCCGATCATGTTCATGGCAACAATATCAGGAACAGCGTCAAGCTGATCGGATTCGGGAACACCGGTGTTATAGTCCCCGGCATGAAGCACAAGGACGTCTCCGCCACATACGGCAACCTCTTCTCTTATTGAATCAATAATTGATGAAACCGCAGCAAATCCACCGATATCTGAATTGTTGAATTCACTGTACTGCCAGGCATGCCCATGAGTGTCATTAACATGAATGATGGTTAGATACTGAGTCACCGCGAACATTGAAATGCTGATTATTAATAGTAATATAAAAAGAAGCAGTTTCTTCATTTTGATTCCCCCTTATTTTATATATTCCGTTAATTGTATCATGATTTTCTCGATAAAAATTGATTGTAAAAACAGTTAAGAAGGCAGTTATCCCACTCTCGTAAGCATGGTAGCAATTTTGCATTATAAAAAACCCCAAGGTGATACTCAAAACCTGCAGCCCACTCCGTACTTTCACAAAAGTTTTACACGATTCTACATAATCTCCCTCTTGACGTGGAGCTTGATACAGATTCTATACTGTTATTGAACATCAGGAAGGAAACGAACAAATCCACAAGGAGGGATTACCATGAAAAAGATCAAACGATTATTCAACCAGAAACTTAGAGAAGAATTATTAGAGAGAAACAAAGATTATTTCTTTGACGCAGTCAGCAGATAAGGAAAACTCAATATATAAATGACACCGGCCTTCGGGCCGGTTTTTTCTTTTATGCTAAAACTGCCCGTATAATCCTTAATGTCAGACACGCTTTTCACCAGACTTTCAAGAGCCACAACTTTGCCATAATTCTATCACCTTATCTATTCACCTTTTAGTGGGGACAGGTCTGGTGATTCCCGTATCAGCAGACCTGTCCCCCGGGTAAAGTATAGATATTATTCACTCTTTAAACAAGCTCCCCAATCCTATCCAACTGTTCTCTACTTGAATTCTCACCATACTGAAAAATCCGATTCAAATCAATCGTTCTTATCCAAAAATGATACCCGTTGATGTCAAAATCATCATCCGGTGTGACATCTTAATCCGTTTTGGCATAAAGAAGCATGCCATCCACTTGATAGAGATTGTTTGCCGCTTCATTTACAACATAAGTAAAAATCTGGTAGAGATTATTCGAGTGATAAGTTTTTTACCAAAAAGCTCCGATAATACCTTTGAAACTGAATTATCCTCACTTTAATGGCTGCTTTCTCTTCCACTGGCATATATGCTTATTCTTATTTAAATTAAAATTTTATTCCCAATTTTTCCTAAAACTCCTAAAATAGATGCAAACTCAATATTTTGAACATATAGATTTTCAGCTTGATAATTTTCCCAAATATTCTGTAGATAAGTTGAATTTCCAATCTCTTCAATAATCTCTTTATAATCCAATAAGGCTTGTTCTGAATTTCTCTTCTTAAAAGTTTTTTCCACGGCTTTTCTTAGAACATCCCAATTAATTTCTGATGCTTTCAACTGATATAAAATAAAGATATCATAAAAATCACGTGCCCTTGTGTTGCTTATCCCCCTCCTCAATATCGTTTCAAACTTTTCAGCCAGTATCGTTTCAAGTGTATAGGATAATAACTCGATATCCTTTTCTTCAAAAAGCATCTTGTATTTGAAAATAATTTCTTTTGGGACAATTTCATCTCCTGTAGTAATATCAACCTTTAACGGGACACTGATTTTTCCAAAAAGTGCATTAATGGCAACAGAATAATTGTTATATTTATCGTCAGTCCGAATAGGCTTAATTCTGTCAAATTCGAAGATAATGTTATCCCCAACTTCTACAGATATAATTTCATTGATCATTTCTATCACTTTTTGGTCATCAACAGGAAAAGACTTTATCGTGACATCCAAGTCCATAGTTGTTCTCTCTGATATGCCAATCATTGATGAGATGAGTAATCCGCCTTTTATAACAAAATTACTCTTGTATTTTGATTTTGATAGTCTTTCAAGAAATCGTTCAAACATATATGATTGCAAAACTTCCTGAGCATGAATGTTCTTTTCTTTTGCGAAATTCCTGATTCTTCCTTTTAATTGTTCAGGAGTCATCATAAAAACACCTCTGTGTAAGTATGTACTTTATCCTCAATTCCAAGTATTCTGGCGTATTTAAACAATTGTCTAACATTCTTCTCTTTCCAATCAAAATAGAATTTGATGGCATCTGAAAATAGCTGCATATCTATGTTTTTCCTGTCTTTGATGATGTCACACAATGTTCTTTCTGCGTTATATATTTGAATAGGCTTGCCTTGCGGGGATTGAACTTTAATCTTGCCCAATCCCAAAATAACTGGCTTCACATAATGAAATTTGACTTTCTTGTTCGTCTTTTTTATATGACCGACATTATAACCGGAATAAACCGTTATATGAATAAGATTTGGAGCTCTGTTGGACAGTCCGAGAAAATAAAGAGCTGTTCCGTAAGAAAAGATCCCTTTTGAGCATTTTTGTTGTAGAAGGTAGAATTCATCCACAAATGTGTTCGGAAGACTGTAAAGCCCATGAGCCACTTTTTCAAGTTTCCCCTCGTTAACCATCGTTTTGATTACTTCTGATCTAATATTTCCCCTTTTAATTTGACTCGTGCGAATGAAACCATCATGTGCTTTCGCCATTTGAATTATCTTATCCTTGTTTTCCATTTTATCGCCTTCTTGTATTTTTACTCTTATATCTTACCATATTTAAGAGTATAAACACAATTCATTCTAAGCCAAGTGCTATAATTTGAAACGACTTATTAAAGCACGCAGCTAAATGTAGCGGGGACAGGTCCGGTGATTCCCGTATCAACAGACCTGTCCCCCGGGTAGAGTAGCGAAATTATTTCACTCTTTAAACAAGCTCCCCAATCCTATCCAACTGTTCTCTAATTGAATTTTCACCATACTCAAAGTTCTGGTTCAAATCAATCGTTCTTATCCAAAAATGATGCCCGTTGATGACAAAATCATCATCCAGTGTGACATCTTCATCCGTTTT
>Ga0272443_10002515_pt1 | contig 23274 bp, 20 predicted proteins | sample SSMAcet12_FD_193581 | JGI IMG/M metagenome (GOLD analysis project Ga0272443, IMG submission 193581) | Marine sediment archaeal communities from Little Sippewissett salt marsh, Falmouth, MA, United States - SSM-Acet-12 | ecosystem: Environmental > Aquatic > Marine > Wetlands > Sediment ...
CCCGTGTTGAATGTATTAACGTAGATGGACATGGGCTTCGCGACGCCTATGGCGTAGGCAAGCTGTACGGAACACTTGGTCGCCAGACCGGAAGCAACAATATTTTTCGCCGCATAACGCGCCCCGAATACGGCGGAGCAATCAACTTTTTCCGGCGATTTATTTACAACAGATCCTCCGCCGAGCTGCGCCCCCGGGTATCCGCCATAAAGCTGGCAGACAAGCTTTCGTCCGGTAACCCCGGAGTCGGCCGCGCTGCAGGAATGAACAGCCTGCCACTCACCGGTGGGATTAAACAGGAATTCGGTCTTCCCGTTTATCCACTCACCAAGACCATCAAAGGCGATCTTCTTTGCCGTTTCCTCGATTTCTTCACTTTCCGCGACATGCCGGTAATCGATAGCGTTGGACATCAATACCTTCGTGACCGTCTTCGGCCTGCCGTTTTTATCATAGTCAACCGTTACCTGCCCCTTACCGTCGGGCGCGAAGATCGGGTTTTCGCACGTCTCGAACGCTCTCATCATTTTGTTTACCAGGACATAGGGAAGCGGAAGCAGTTCAGGGGTTTCGTCACAGGCGAATCCATACATGATTCCCTGGTCTCCCGCACCGATCTCCTTATACTTTCCAAGGTCGGCGCGCGTTCCTATGTTTATGTTGGGCGATTGCGGTATAATCGCGTTGAATACTCCCATCGAGTGGCCGTTCAGACCCACCGCGGCGTCATTATACCCCAGCGACAACACCGTCTGACGCAGGCTCTTTTCAATATCTACATATATCCGGGTGGCAACCTCTCCGCCCACGATACAAAACCCTTTCCCCAGAAATACTTCCAACCCGCAGTGGGGAATTGTATGTATATCCATTTCTATCTTTTTTTCTTCATCCAGTATCCTCGCGATAATATTAGCCGCAATGGTATCGGCAACGATATCCGGATGCCCGATCTTTACACCTTCAGATGTTATCTGCACGTTTCTCTCCCTTTTTGGTATATTGCTTTCTCTCCGGGGGTGAAAGAACACCACCGGATATAATCAGTGTGAACGCCTCTTCAACCGTCATATCAAGATGAACAACATCCGTCTCCGGTATCATTATATAAAATCCCGATGTGGGGTTGGGCGTAGTGGGAACAAAAAGATTTATACATTTCTGTGATGTCCTGGATTGTACCTCTCCTCGACTATCACCTGTTACAAAAGCTATGGAATACAACCCTTTACGGGGATATTCTATCATGACCGCCTTTTTGAAACTGTCTCCCTTGTCACTGAACATGGCCTCGAGGAGCTGCTTCAAGGCATTGTATACTCCCCGTACCAGGGGGATTTTACCGAGAATCTTCTCACCCAGAGATACGGCTTTTTTCCCGAGATAACTCTTGGTTACAAGACCCGCGGTGAAGATAAGGATAAGCGTAATGATAACACCGAGGCCCGGTATATGATAGGGGAGCAACTGGTCGGGATGAAAGCCGTCAGGTATAATCTCCACCAGTTTATTCATCATCCCTACAATGAGGTAGAGGATATAAAATGTTACTCCCACGGGGACAATCGCCACTATTCCCGTAAGAAAAATATTTTTGATGTTTTTCCGGATATTCTTTGTCATCCTTCCCATATTTATCCTTTAAGAACTAGCAGATGAGAATTTATCAGAAAGCGCTTTAGACCGCAATAACGAAACGGTAAAAGCGTATGAGACCAGACTGGAAATCCCGGATTGAAAAAATTATTGCGGAGCAATTATTTTTTCTTGATACCGTTTTTATCATCAAGAAGCACGCATTTCGGTTTCCAGCCCTGTGCTGAATCTTCATCGATTAGAACATAGCTTGCGATAATAACAATGTCCCCCTGTGAGGCCTTTCTCGCCGCGGCTCCGTTCAGACATATCACACCCGATCCTCTGGCGCCCTTTATGGTATAGGTGGAAAATCTCTCTCCGTTGGACACGTTGTATACATCGACCTTTTCATAGGGGAACAGATCCGCCGCATCCATGAGATTTTCATCGATCGTTATGCTCCCCTCGTAACTCAGATCCGCATCGGTAACAACCGCCCTGTGAAGTTTTGATTTAAGCATTGTTCTTTGCATTTTTTCACCTGCCTATATATTTTCTCCAAATACATGGTTATCTATAAGCCTTGGAATACCTACCCAGACAGCCAGAGCCAGCACGGCTTTTCCTTCGAGAACCCTGACATCCTTCATGGTCTCGACATCGCATATCTTTACATAATCGATCCTGGTGCCGGGATGTTTTTCGATAAAATCCTTTACCGCGTTTATTATCACTGAAGCGTCCCGCTCCCCCCCGGCATAGAGACGTTCGGCAAGGGTGAGCGAGCGACTCAGGCTCAAAGCCGACTCTCTTTCGTTTTCCTGCAAATACGAGTTCCGGGAACTCATGGCAAGCCCGTCGGGTTCTCTTATGGTGGGTATCCCCACAACTTCAATATCCATATTAAGATCAGTTACCAGTCGTTTTATCACCGCAAGTTGCTGAAAATCCTTCTGGCCAAAGATGGTGACATGGGGTTTAACGATATTGAACAGCTTGGCGCAGACCGTTGCGACCCCGCGGAAGTGTCCCGGCCTTGTCAGGCCGCAGAGATTGTCCGTTATAGATTCAACGGTTACGTACGTATGGTACTGTTCGGGATACATTTCCGAATTCGACGGATAAAAGATAACATCGACTCCGACATCCCTTGAGAGCCTTTCATCTCTTTCGAAATCTCTGGGATATTTTTCGAGATCTTCACCCGGCCCGAACTGTGTGGGGTTTACATATATACTGGTTATCAGGCAATCCGACCGTTTCTTTCCCTCTTGCATCAGTTTCAGGTGACCGTCGTGCAGGTACCCCATGGTGGGAACAAAGGCTATTCTTTTACCCTGGAGCCTGAGAGATTCTGAAAAGTTCTGCATGTCGCGTACTGTCTCGATAACTTCCATACTGGAATCACTCCATAAAAAAAGGCCTCTCCGCTTTGGAACGGGAGGCCTGAAAATTACATTCTATAGTGTTTTTTGCCCTTTTTCCGTCCCAGTCCATAAATGGATCCAAGCAGATTATGTGCTTCCTACCAGAAGAGCCTCGCAGAAGTCAAGAACTTTATGCCCGAAAAAGTCAGCGGATCCGGGAAAAAATGGCAAACAATCCATCCAAAACAATAGTATTTGCAATCCATGTCTGAATAGTTTATATTAGTAAATTTCGAGCGAAGCTGAATGGGCGCGATCATCAACACCCGGGGCAGGCGATTGTCGCCCGGGATGTTGACAAACCGGGATCAGGAATTATTATAAATACAGATTCGAAAACATCTCTTCAACGGGCCTCTATTCTCAAGGAAAGGAGAACCAATGCCAAACCTATATATATGTAAGAAGACACAGGATTTTATTACCACACCATGTGATGACAGAACATGCGAATGGTGGTTAAAGAATGAGACGTTTTGCAATTGCACATGGGTTGCCTGTAACTACGGACCTTTCACGCTTGAAGAAGTCGGCGAGATGATGGGTGTTACCCGGGAACGAATACGACAGATAGAAGCAAAAGCACTTAAGAAACTGCAACACAAGAAAAGAAAAGATCAGTTGATCGACTTCGCAACAATGCAGGATTTTGAATAGAAAACCATGCTCTTTTTTTGATTCCGGTCTCTTCCTGAAGAGGGTGGCGCCCGGTGTGCGTGAAAAAGTGGTTAACACCCGGCCTCACAAACCCTGCCCGCGATTCACCATCTCCATCAAATCTTTGCCGGTCTTGAAGAATACGATATTTTTGGCAGGGACATAGACCTCCGCCCCTGTCTTGGGATTTCTTCCAATGCGGGATTCCCTTTCCGTAATGCCAAAGACGCCGAAATTTCGTATTTCTATCTTTTCCCCACGCAAAAGAGCTCTTTTCATACTCTCGAAGAGTATGTCCGCCGCACATTCGATATCCTTTTTCGAAAACTCAGGAAGCGCTTCCTGGATTTTCCCGATCAGATCTTTTTTTATCATATCACATACCGCGCGGGGGTTTATACAAATAGGCAATCCCCGCATCATCCATAGCAAATTCGTCGGAGATGGAAGAGACTGTTTCACTTGCAATGTATCGAAGCAGACTCTTTCGTTTTTTCTCGGGATAGACAACTTCGGCTTTACCCTTTACCCCTGCAAGTTCCGAAGCAACATCAATCGCGTATTCCAGGTTGCCGAGATCATCAACAAGACCCGCTTCAAGCGCCTGTCTCCCGGTAAATATCCTTGCGTCGGCGATATTCTCAATTTCCTCCCTGGGAATATTCCTGTTTGACAATACCACCTCGATGAACTGGTTGTGAATATCATCGATTACATTCTGAATAAGGTTTTTCTCTTCAGGCGTCATGTCACGCACCGGAGATCCGACATCCTTATATTTGCCCGCCTTGATAACTGTGGCTTTCAGGCCTATCTTTTTCAGCAGCTCTTCTATTTGAGAGATTTGCATTATAACGCCAATGCTTCCGGTTATCGTTCCGGGATTAGCGATAATCCTGTCAGCGGCACACGCGATATAATACCCTCCCGATGCCGCAACCGACCCCATCGAGACTACCACCTTTTTGGATTTCTTCAGTTGCAGAATCTTATCATATATCTCCTGGGAAGGGACCACCGAGCCGCCCGGCGAATTTACACGCAGGACAACCGCCTTGACGTCGCTGTCTTCTTCGTATTTGTCAAGCTGATCGATAGTATTCTTCGAATTATGAAGAACGCCTTCTATCGTTAAAACACCAACTTTGTCTTTAAATGAAAAACCCGCACTCTTTTTTTCGAAGGGAACAACTGTGCGGAGGATCAGGAAACACAAGAGTCCGATAATCACCAGGATAAGGAAACCAAAAATAACAGGATGTCTTCTCATTAACCTTCTCTCGAATGGAATGCCATTGCACTAAAGAGATCGAACATCACCGGAACGTGTCGCGGTGATGTTCGATTATTATGAAAAATGGTTATTTCTATTCATCCGACAACCCTGTTTCATACGGCGGGGGATATCCCGACGGATGGGGATTCGATTCGGCTTTATGCTCTCGAAAAAACAAGATCCAACGGCAGGAACACCGTTTTATACCGGGATAAATAATTCCCGAGCGTGATACTCACTTTCAATATGCCGGGACTGAACAATGAGCCACTCGTACAGTCCGCCTTGATAAACCTGCCCCGACAGAAACCGGCAGGGGATGCGGCGCATGACAATCCCGACATGTCGTGACCTGAAAGATGATTAAAGCTTTATGCCCGAAAGCATGTCGCCCAGATTGGAAACGACCTTCTCATCATTATTTATATACAGCTTCTTGGATGGTTCGCTTGAAGCTTTTTCGGTATCTTTAATACTGAGACCGATTTTCTGGTTAACGATATCTACATTTTTTACCACGGCAGAGACAACATCACCGACAGAATAGATATCTCTGGCGGAATTGATTCTCTCATGGCTTATTTCAGAAATATGAACCAGCCCCTCTATACCGTCCTCTATTTCAACAAAGACACCGAAATCCGTAACATTGGTTATCTTTCCGGTGATTACAGACCCCGGAGCATATCTTGAGGCAATATCCTCCCACGGGTTTTCGGCAAGTTGCTTGATGCCGAGAGAAAATTTCTCCGCTTCGACATCAATTCCCAATACGATCGCTTGAACTTTCTGGCCTTTTTTATAGAACTCCGACGGGTGTTTTATGCGCTTCTTCCAGGAAATATCTGACACGTGTATCAAGCCGTCAATATCATCCTCAATTCCAACAAAGATACCAAAATCAGTAATATTCCTGATTTCACCCTCTATAACGGTCCCTTCCGGATATTTTTCTCTCAGCTCCACCCACGGATTAGGGATTGTCTGCTTGATACCAAGCGATATTCTCCTGTTGTCGGGGTTGACATCCAGCACCATCACTTTTATCACATCGCCGATAGTAAATACCTTGGACGGATGCTTTATCTTCTTTGTCCAGAACATCTCGGATATGTGTGCAAGTCCCTCGACTCCCTGTTCAATCTCAATAAACACCCCATAATCCATGATGCTTACAACTTTTCCCTCTATTACGGTGCCAACGGGGTATTTTTCAGTAATTGAATTCCAGGGGTTTTCAGTAAGTTGTTTAAGGCCCAGCGATACCCTTTCCTTTTCCCTGTCAAAACTGAGCACCTTGACCGTTATCTCGTCATCCCGTGAAAAGCTCTCCGACGGATGCCGTATCCTTCCCCACGACATATCGGTAATGTGTAGCAATCCGTCTATGCCCCCGAGATCGATAAACAGACCATAATCGGCCACATTCTTAACAATACCCGTTATTATTTTACCCTCTTCCAGCGTTTCAAGGGTTTCTTTTTTCTTTTTCTCTCGTTCTATTTCCAGGATAGCTTTTCGTGACAGGACAACATTATTTCGTTTTCTATCGTATTTCAGAATCTGGAAATCAATAGTCTGACCGACATATCTGTCAAGATCCTTTACGGGATATGTACTGACTTGAGAACCCGGAAGAAAGGCAGGGAATCCGATATCGACGGAGAGGCCACCCTTCACTCTCTCTACAATTGTACCGGGTATTGTACCTTTTTCCTCGTATATCTTTATGACATCATCCCAGACCTTCATTTTGGCAGCCTTGTCTCTGGAAAGGATTAACTCCGCATCCTTTCTCCGATCCACGAGAACTTCGATCTCATCGCCTACCGCAATTGTTATATTACCGTCGCTGTCCGTCACTTCGTTAAGATAAAGACGCCCCTCGGTCTTGTAACCGACATCGACCATCGCCGCGTCATCATTTATCTGAACGATTTTGCCCATTACAACTTTACCAATAGTCACGTTCTGCAGACTTTGCTCGTAAAGTTCAACGAAACTCATATCCTCTTCCTGCTCCTGAAGCGTCACCTCCTCCATGCTTTCTACTTCTGTCTTTTCTGGTTCAGTTGTTAAGTTACCCTCGTTAACCATTAATAAAATACCCCCTGCTGTTATTCTTAATATGCAACTAATTGCTCCATGTAACATACTGAAAATAAAATATCAAGCACGGTTATCTCCCGGCAAGCACAAAGAACGAAAAGGGGAAAAAAGAGTTTCTGCCGTGCAAAAAAAGTTGTCCGCATATTCACTCTTTCTGTGTCAGCCCCAATTTATCAAGCCTGTATCTTAGGGAATCCAAACTGATATTGAGGAATTTCGCGGCTTTTGTCTTTGAGCCCCCTGTTTTCTGAAGCGCTTTTTTTATGAGGGTTATCTCGAATTTTACAACCTCCTCATTCATATCCACACCATCTTCGGAGATCATGAGATCGTCGCCGGAGGGCAACTCCGGATCACCCGCCACGGATATCTCAAGATTCTCAGGCAAAATAATGTTGGTGGTCTCAAGCGCCACACTCCTCTCGATAATATTTTCAAGTTCCCTCACATTTCCCGGAAAGGGATACTCTACGAGCAGCGCCATCGCGTACGGTGATATCTTCTTGATCTCCTTGCTATATTCTCTGGAGTATTTCTCCATGAAATAATCCACGAGGAGGGGTATATCCTCTTTACGCTCCCGCAGGGGAGGAACTCTCACCGGTATAACATTAAGCCGGTAAAACAGATCCTCACGAAAATCGCCTGTCTTTACAAGCTTTTCCAGGTTCTGGTTTGTAGCGGAAATGATCCTCACATCCACATTGATATCCCTTCCTCCCCCCACCCTCATGAATGTCTTCTCCTGTACTACCCTCAGAAGTTTAACCTGCAGGAAGGGAGAAAGTTCTCCGATCTCGTCGAGAAAAATTGTCCCTCCGTGAGCAATCTCAAAAAGCCCTGCCTTATCAGCGTAAGCGCCGGTGAATGAACCCTTCATGTAACCGAACAGTTCACTCTCCAGCAGATTCTCCGGTATCCCGCCACAATTTATCACAACAAACGGGCCATTATTTCTGGAGCTGTTTTCATGTATGGCCCTGGCGATCAGTTCCTTGCCCGTACCGCTCTCGCCCAGTATCAGAACATTGGCGCTGGTATCCGCCATTCTTCTGATCAGGGAATACACCTTAAGCATGCCCTTGCTCTTGCCCGTCATTTTTCCAAATGAAACCGAATCTTCGACATCTTTTATAAATTGTGCGTCCTCTTTGCTGGCTTCCTTGTTACACAGGGCATCTCTCACAAGGTTTTTCAGATCATCCGGCTCAAAATTTTTCTCAAGATAATCATATGCCCCCTCTTTCATGGCGGCAAGGGCCGTCTCTCCGGACGCGTAACCCGTTATCAGGATAGTAATCGTTTCCGGAGATATATCCTTCAAGGATTTCAGCAAGTCGATTCCATCCATACCGGACATCTTCAGATCGGTAATAAGAAGATCAAATGTACGTTTTCTGCAGAGAGTCAGCGCCTCTTTCCCCCCGGGGGCGGTCTTTACATCATACCCCTCTCTGGAAAGCATAATCTCAATGTAATCTCTCATCCCCTGGTCGTCGTCAACAACAAGGATTCTGTTCATTTAATCCCTCCATTACACCCGTATCCCTCCTGCCGGTTCATCGACCGGCAGAAGAACCGTGCATTGCGTTCCCTTGCGTGGTTCACTGGTAATCTCAAAAACGCCCCCATGGCTTTCAACCACCCTGCTTACAAGCGCAAGTCCAAGGCCCGTACCCTTTTCTTTGATTGTGTAAAAAGGTTCCAATACATTTTTTATATGGTCTTTTTCTATCCCGTAACCGGTATCGCCGATACGTATTTCGAGAAATTCACAATTGTGTTCATCAATCTCCGATCCTGTTTCAATCTTCAGGGTTCCTCCATCCGGCATCGCCTGAACCGCATTCAACACGATATTCCACAGGGCCTGTTTTATCTCGGTACTGTTCCCGTACACCTCGGTTTGTGTACACAGATTTTTCATAATCTCAACATTATCATTCCAGTCGGGGAAAAAACGGATAGACTCGAGAATTTCATCGATAATGACCGCAATGTCTATCGTACAACGATTGCGGGGATCGGGTCTGGCAAAAAGCAGAAAATCTCTTACGAGATTTTCCAGCTGATCGTTACCCATAAGGACTATCTCCATAAGTTTTCTATCCGAACCGTTCAGTTCGAGACTGTCCATCAAGAGCTTCACGGAACCACTGATCGACGCGATAGGGCTTCTCAATTCATGCGCAAGGACAGCCGACATTTCACCCATAAAGGCCAACTGCCTGTTTTTCTCAATCTCTCGCTCCATCTTCTTGACGGATGTCAAATCCTGGAATATGAGGATATCACCGATGCTGTCGCCCTCCGGATCGATAAGGGGGTATATTGAAAACCCCAGTATCTTGTCATCTCCGCCCGGCGAAAAGACTATCTCGAAACGTCTCGACGACAGGTTTAGAATGTTTTCCATTCGTTTCATCCTGTTCTTCGCCGGCGGAAAATCAGGAAAGATACTGTCAACGGTACGGTTCACTGCGTCACCGGAGGATATGCCGGTAATCTCCTCTGCCGCCCTGTTAAACGACTTTATAATATCAGCGGAATCAACGGTTATAATACCGGAACCCACAGACTCAACGATACTTTTATGGAGTATATCCAACTGGTCGAAGGCGCTTTCTTTCTCCGAAAGGAGCGTCTTTGTCTTTTTTTCCGCTTCAACGACAAAACTGGCCAGCAGGGCTACCACGTAAAATGACACGATATGGATGCCTATCCGCAAAAGGACATGAGCCGCATCAGCATTGTACTGATACATGTTGTGATAAATCGGGTGAATAGTGCCGTAGAATTCGAGATCCACAAAAATCCCGTACACGATGCTGACCATGGAGGCGATAAACAGCCCGCCCCTCTTTCCGAGAAACAGGACTGAATATATGATAATCAGCGGATACAGCGTGGAATAGACACTCTCTATTCCCCCGGTGGCATATACAAGAACAGTCGCCAGCACGATATCGACCGTACTCTGCAGATATACACTTATGAATATGTTTCTTGTTGCCTTTAACAAAAAAACATATAGAATGGATGCAATATATGTTATTATTATTACAGTATATATTGCATTGATGGACGCAGGCGGCAGCGAGTCCGGAAGCTTGAACTGTACGACAGCAACCAGACCGAGCAGAAATGTCACGACCGCAATCCTGAAGACCACAAGCCATTGCACCCGTGAATAGGTGCTCCTTTGTTCCAGATGATTGTCGTTCATGAATTCCCTTATGGTATCGTTAGTATCGGCAGAACCGTATAATCGGCACATTATCCTCTATCATGGAAAGGAATCAAGTATAATACATGAATATATGTATGTAAAAGAAAGAAACAACTGCCTGTTCGATCATATTCCGGACTCGACGGCTAATATTCTTGAAAACCTGCCGTTCCCGGCGTGAAACCGGAAAGAATCGAAGATATCCGCCTGCCCGCAATTACCATGAGCAATAAAATATCTTGCTTTTACCACATGCCTTTGCATAATGAAATAACAGCTTACCTGCTATTATAGCTGCTTCTTTTGCCGCGCCAGATAAAAATATCACGTACGGAGATGCACATGTCGGAAAATCGGTTTACGGAAAATGATATCAGGGACATCGAAAGGGAAGGCCTGACTGTGCAGGAGGTATCTTCTCAGCTTGCAATCCTCCACAGCGAAACAATTCCCGTTACACTCGACAGGCCCTGTTCAGTGGGTGATGGGATAGTGGCAATTCGCGAATCAGAGAAAGACGCTCTGATTTCAAAACACGAAGAGGCTGCCGCACAGGGGAAAATGACAAAATTCGTACCTGCTTCAGGGGCTGCCAGCCGCATGTTTCGAGACTGGTTCAACTATTATGAGACGGAAGGTTTTAACGAAACCGAAGATGCCGGGGTTCTCAGGGACGAGATCGTCAAGTTCGCATTTTTCCCCGAGGTGCTGAAAGTCGTCTCAAGAGATGGCCGCGAGATCCGGAAGATGCTGCGGGAAGACATCTCCGCGATACTGGGGTACATACTCATGCCAAAGGGGCTCGATTATATGCATCTGCCCAAGGCACTCCTCACGTTTCACGCATACCCGGACCACAATCGCTCACCCCTCGAAGAACACCTCGTTGAGGCGGCCATGTACGTGCAGGATAAAAATCGCGCCTGCAGGCTACACATCACCGTCTCCGAGGAGCATAGATCAAAAGTGGATGAGTATATCTCCAGAATACGGGACTATTATGAAACCGGGTATAACGTTAAATTTCAAATTTCCCTTTCGATACAATTCCCCTCCACGAATACGATAGCGGTGGATACGGAGGGAACACCCTTCCGGGATAAAACAGGCAGACTTATGTTCAGGCCCGGAGGTCACGGAGCACTCCTGAAAAATCTGAATTCTATCGAGGATGATATCATTTTCATTAAGAATATCGATAATATCGTCCCCGACAGATTAAAACCGGAGACCATCCTGTATAAGAAGATCCTTGGAGGATACCTTGTGACGCTGCAGGAACAGATATTCCGTTATCTTCGTTCTCTGAACGAGAACACCCCGGACAGGGAGCAGCTCTCCGAAATAATGGATTTCTGTCGCGGGACGCTCTGCGTGATTCCTCCTTCCGGTTTTGAGCAAATCCCCGACACACATAAAACACAGCTTCTTTTCGACATACTGAACCGACCGCTGCGAGTATGCGGCATGGTGAAAAATGAAGGAGAACCGGGAGGAGGTCCCTTCTGGGTAAAGGGGTCAAAGGGGGAGCAATCACTGCAGATTGTTGAAAAGGCACAGATCGACGGGAAATCGGACACACAAAATACTATCTGGGAATCATCCTCATATTTCAACCCCGTTGATCTGGTGTGCAGCATTAAAGATTACAGAGGGGAAAAATTCGATCTCAGAAAATACGTCGACGACAGCACCGGTATTATTTCGAATAAGTCGTATGAGGGGCAATCCTTAAAGGTCCTGGAGCTTCCGGGGTTGTGGAATGGCTCTATGGCCGGATGGAATACCATTTTCGTGGAAGTGCCTTCCATTACGTTCAACCCGGTAAAGACGGTAGAAGACCTTTTGAGGGACGAACACCGGGAGACGGTAACGTAAGAAGGCCGGAGCCCATTCCGGCATGATATCCGGCCGCATGTTTATAACAGAGTCCGCCGCCTCTGTTATTCATCCTTCTTGGAGGATGTAGTGGAATCCGGCGCGGCAGATTTTTCACTTGCAGAGGCAGATATATCACTCGTGGGTGTTTCAGCTGAGGATGGTTTCTTTCCACCGTAATCCGTCACATACCACCCTGACCCCTTGAGATGAAAAGAGGACAGAGAGATCAGCTTATCAACCGGGCCACCGCAGAACTTGCATGTTTTGACGTCACCATCCGCGATACCCTGGAATACTTCGAACTTCTTGTTACATTTCTCACATTTATACTCGTAAATCGGCATACAACGTTCTCCTGTTCACCTGCTTCTCCCCCGAACGTTCTCACTGTACGGGGACTAATTATATATGTCTCCTATCTGATAGCGGCTGTCAAAACAATCAAGCACCCGGTTCATATCCGTATCGGCCACCGATTGGAGCATGTTTCCGGTAATTAAATGTACCTTCTCTTCTTCCGCGATCTTTTCTTCCAGCGACGCGTCGAAATCTATCTCCATACCGTTAAACCGGACAACATGAACAAGTTCATGCGCGGCTATATACAGCATAAGAGGCGCCAGTTTGACAAACGGCCTGCTTCTTTTCACCGCGGCAAGAATTCGATCATCCTGAAGACAGATCTTGAAGAAATAGAAATTGTCGGGATGCTCGGTCTCACCCTCTTTTTGATAAAGATACCTGCAGAGATGAGCGAAAGCCTTGCTGTCTATCTCGTGATCCTTGAGTTGAAGCAGTGTTTCCACTTCATATCTGTGCGCCTTAAATCCGCCTCTGCCGAGATGGAAATATTCTCCAACCAGCTCTTCGGCGCGGCAAAAAATTTTTTTTACAAGGGTTATTTCTGATGGACTGAAATACATTTTTCAAATCCATTCCGCTCATTTTGGGGTTAATATATACCTCGATCGGGAGATGTCAATACACGTTTTAGAAAATTGCTCTTTTCATATCAGTTGATCCGTTAATTCGGTATCGGCACACTTCCGAGAAGATATTTGAGATCTTCGTCCTCGAATTGTATTGAAAAACCGATAAAGGGCGAATCAGTATCTTCATTACTGATAAAATCATCCCATCCGGCGGACAGGTAGATATGCTTTAACAACCGGTACTGGGCATACGCCTTGAGATGGGCGTTCTTATCGCTGTTGAAATCGAACGCCTCGAAGGTCAACTGAAGGTTGTCATCAAGTGTAAAGTAATCTATTCCAATCCCGGCAGTCGATTCAAAAATCCCCCCCCTTAAAGCAATATCGTTAAACCGTTTCCCAATCTGCGCGGTAAACAACAGTTCATCTCTCTCCCACTTTTCGGTTCGTGTTGTTATTCCTCCTACCGTTGTGTCCGTTATCGTTCTTCTCCCCTGGGGGTCGGCCACCACACCCAGGATGTAGAATTTATCTTCCTTGGGCCGTATCGTCAGATCAAAATATCCTTTACCGTCACCACTATCGAACAGATATTCGCCCCTGAAACCGAGAAATGTCCTGAACTGTTCGGCTTTTGAGATGTAGCGTTCTATCCCCTCCATGCTTTTATCGATACTTTTCAAGCCCTTGTTCAGATTATCGACGGTCTCTTCGTCATTGATCAGCCGTCCTATCGTACCCTCCCCCTCATTAATCTTGTCCGTAATCTCCCTGAGCGAGACAAGCGTTTCATTCAGGTTGTCAAAGGCTTCCTTATTTTCGACTAACTGGCCTATGGTACCCTCTCCGCTGTCAATCTTTGCCACGATGCTGTTGAGCGTTGTAAAGGCCTTCCGCATCTCTGACGATGCCTCGTCGAGATTGGCTATCATGACATTAAACTTTTCGTCGTTCTGCGTCACGACCCTGTTCAGATTCTCGGTAATGGATCTGGTGTTTTCTATTATCGCCTTGAGATTCGCCTCCCCTTCGTCGGTACCGACAACTTTTTTCAGCGAGGCGGTAACCGCCATCACATCGGCCGCGATATACCCGAGTTCACTTAACAGTTTGTCGATGTCGGCCTGTTGTTCGGTCCTCTCAATATGTCCGCCTGCCGCGATATACGCGTCACCATCCGTGCCGGGAACGATATCGATGTATTTATCACCCAGTATGCCGTACGATTTTATCTTGGCTTCCACATCCTTTTCCAGTTTTACCGACGGAAGCATCCTCATGGTAACCAGTGCCTTGCCATTTTTGAGGGATATATTCTCCACCCTTCCTACTTCGACGCCCGCGATCTGGACGGAGGCATCTCTTTCAAGACCCGTGGCGTTGTCAAATACCACACTCACCAGATACCCCTTTTTAATGCCGAATCCATACTCACCGACCCTGAAGGACATGTACCCTAATACGATTAATGCCACCAGAACGAACAACCCTACCTTTGCTTCTGTGCTGATTGAAAACATTTCATTCTCCATTTATCGCTGTTAGATTGTCACTCAAATAACACTTATCGGACCTTCAAGGCTCCCGGAAAGAAATTGTCTCAGCACAGGATTTGAGGACATTTTGATCTTCTCAGGAGTCCCATATTCTATGATTTTACCCTCATAAAGCATGGCTATTTTATGGCCCACCGTAAAAATTGACTGGACATCATGACTTATGACCACGCAGGTCAGTTCAAATTCTCTCTGTGTTTCAATAATAAGTGCGTTTATCGCCTCAGTCATAACAGGGTCCAATCCTGTAGTAGGTTCGTCAAAGAGAACAATCCGGGGATGCATGGCAATCGCCCGCGCAAGACCCACCCTCTTCCTCATGCCTCCGCTTAACTCGGAGGGCATCTTCTTCTCAATGCCCGGGAGACCGACAGCTTTCAGCCGTTTCGCCACTATTTCACGGATTCTACTCTCTTTCTCCCTGGTATGCTCCCTGAGCGGAAAGGCGATGTTATCCATCACGTTCATCGAATCGAAGAGCGCGGCCTCCTGAAAGAGCATCCCGAATTTCTTGCGTACCTCGTTGAGATCCCTGTCGTTCAGTGACGCGATATCAACCCCGTCAACGAGCACCTCCCCGCTGTCGGGTCTCAACAGGCCGATAATGTGTTTAAGCAGAACACTCTTTCCGCCGCCGCTGCCGCCGATAATAACAGTGGTTTGACCCTCCTCGATATGGAGGTTCAGACCGTTGAGCACTTTTTGCCGCCCAAAGGATTTATGTATTTCAACGAGTTCAATCATACCTTAAAACATAATCGCCGTTAGGAAATAGTCACTCACAAGGATAGAGACGGATGCGAGGACAACAGCTTCAGTGGTAGCCTTTCCCACACCTTCAGCGCCCCCGGTTGTGTTAAACCCTTTATAACACCCTATCAACGACAGGATCAGCCCGAAAAACGCCGCCTTGATCAGGCCGTTATAGATATCACCCAGGTCGACAAGTTTGGTGATATTGTTTACAAACGCCCCTGAATTAATGCCGAGAATAGGAACTCCCACAAAATATCCGCCCAGAATTCCCATAAAATCGGAGACAATAGTAAGCGCAGGAAGCATAATAACTCCCGCGACAACGCGCGGAACGATAAGATGTTTCACCGGATTCGCGGCCATAACATACAGGGCGTCAATCTGTTCGGTGACGCGCATTGTCCCCAACTCCGCCGCCATGGCCGAACCGGCCCTGGCAGTCACCATCAGAGCGGTAAGAACGGGACCCAGTTCCCGGGTCATTCCCAGCGCGACGGTGGAGCCGACCAGGCTCTCCGCGCTGAACATTCGAAACCCGTAATACCCCTGCAGGGTCATCACCATGCCGGTAAAGGTGCCCGTAAGAACAACAACAAAGATAGATTTGACACCGACGAATTCCATCTGCTTGAAGATCAGGCGAAGCTTCAGCGGAGGGCGTATCATCCACACCAGGATAGAGAGAAAAAGGATAAGGATTCTTCCCATCTCCTCGATGTTATAGAGTATGGACCTTCCAAAATTATCGACTGTAGCGGCAATCTTATTCATAGAATACCGGTAGCCGCCTTACAGCGGCCCCCTCTTTTTCGAGTGTGCCTCGAAAGATAATTGTATAATGCGGCTGATCAGCTCAGCCTGCGTAATCCCGGAAGCCGCCGCCTGGTGAAAAAGCACGGTTGACGGTGTCATACCGGGCAGGGTGTTCGGTTCGAGCACCACTATCCGTCCGTCACCCGGCACAAACATATCTATCCTCGCGTACGTATTTAAGCCAAGAGCCAAAAATGCGCTTACGGCCACCTCCTGTACCCTTTTCAGGACATCCTCCGGCAACCTGGCAGGCGTTTTGTTCTCTCCCTGACCGTAAAGAAATTTGTCCTCCAGTGAAAGAATCCCCGTTGTCGGTATCGTCTCCGAAGGAACCAGGGCGACAGGCGCACTATCATTAATGATACCACATGTTACCTCCATTCCCTCAATGAATTCTTCGACCAGCGCCATATTGTCCCAATTGAGGGCATCGGTAACGGCACTGCCGACATCTTTCAGCGACAGCGCCTTCCTGACAGCGGTACTGCACCCCTCACGGGCCGGCTTGACAACGCAGGGCAGACCGACATCTCTCTCTATCTCTTGTAGTATCTCATCCCTGCAGTTTTTCCATCGCCTGACAGAAACGGCCACCGTACGCGGAACATCGATACCGTTCATTGCGAGAACTTTTCTGGAGGCGTATTTATCCATGCCGAGCGCCGAGGCGAGAACACCGGATCCTACATACGGAACATGCAAAAGTTCCAGAAGTCCCTGGATACAACCGTCTTCGCCGTACTTGCCGTGGAGAGCCGGATATACGATATCAACGAGCGTTTTCAATTCCTCGTATGGAATCCTCGTCGCCTCTTCGTTCAGGTCACACTCTATATCTCCGGTCGAATTCCTCATCAACATCTTCAAGGGTATCTCCCACAGCAAACCGGTGCTGTCCATAAAGAGAGCCAGCGGAAGATATCGCTTACGATCCATTTTACTGAATATATTTCTGCCGCTTTCCAGCGAGATCTCCTTTTCCGAGGAGATTCCACCCATTATAATGCCGACCTTTATCTTCTCCTGATGATCCGAATTCACAGATTGTCCTTCCTGGATATTTTATACGTTCCGTTCACTGTCACAAAATTATCCGCTCTTGCATACAGCTATTATAACGGTCCTTTTTTCTCACGATGTACTCTGATTGAAATATCGATAAGCTCGGATATGATCATCGACGGAAGCATCCCGGCCTCCGCTGCCTGCTCGAAAAAGAAGGACGAAGGGGCCATACCTGAAGAGGAATTGGGATCGGTGATCAATACCCTGCCGTTTTCCAGTACGAACCCGTCTATACGCCCGTATGACCTGAAACCGAGAGTCTCGAACGCTCTGACTACATCTGTTTTGATACGTTCAATTACCTCTTCGGAAATATTTTTCGGCGGCGTAAATTTGCTGCACCTTCCCGGCATGTATTTGTCGTCGTACGAGTAGAAGTCACTCTGGGGATGGATTTCCGTAACCCCCAGAACAGACGGTCCCTCCTCTCTCTCCAGCACGATGCACGAAAACTCGGTGCCTTCGAGGTATTCCTCAACCAGTACATCCCTGTCCCACCTGAGGGCATCGGACATTCCCTTTTCAAGCATGGCAATATCCCGCACAATAGTCACGCCGACACTGGAACCTTCCCTGACAGGTTTTACCACAAAAGGCAGATCGAAGGTGCCCGTAATTGTTTCCACGATACCCGTCTCGCTGCTCAGCCATTCATCTTCTCTAAAAACAAGACTCTCAGGGACATCGATTCCCGCTTCATTCAGTATCTTCTGCTGCACATGCTTGTCCATTCCCAGGGCCGAAGCCAGAACACCCGGACCGGTGTATGGAATCCCCATAAGCTCCAGAGCCCCCTGAATGCACCCGTCGTCACCATATTTTCCATGAAGGGAAATAAAGGCAAAATCTATTTCATTCTTCAACTCCCCGTAGGATATATGCCGCGCGTCTTCTTCAAGACGTTCCGTTATATCGGTCGTCGTGTTCTGAGAGACAAGCTGCCACGGAATAATCCAAAGCCTTCCGTCGCCGTCCATGAATATCGGAATGCCTTCGTATCGTTCGCTGTCCAGGTTATCATAAACATTTCTCCCGCTGTTTAATGAAACCTCCTTTTCGGAAGACATGCCTCCCAGGATAATACCCACCCGCAACACGTTCATTAGAATCATTTCCCCTTCATTGCATTACACGTCCCAGACAAATGTCACACCGCTGTTTGGAAACACCCATTCATCTTCACCGATTGACAGTTCTATCGTTTTCCCCTGCTTCTTTATGATTTCGGGATAGAGATGCCTGCCGGCAAAAAAACTGACTGCCCTCACATTTTTTATATCCGTTTTTTCATAGTCGAGAGAGACATTCATCCCTTGCGTGGGATATGCGAGGTAGGCGGAAATCATCTTGCCGCTTTTATGTTTTTTGGTTTCTATATCTATCTCTATCCGTACCTGCCTGTTGAGATATCCTTCAAGCTCGCTGCCGCCGCACAACACTTCATATCCCCGGTCGGTATTGCCTGAACTGATAACAGGCGCATCCCTGCCGTCGATTCGTACCCGGGTGACCCTGAAATCGCTCTCAGCCAGCGGGTGGTCATCCATACCGCCAAGGAGCCACCGGTATTCGCACTTCTCCTCCTCAAACAGCGCTGAAAGCTGGGTGTCATTCTGCGCGCACCCTATGATGAAGACTTTATCCCTAAGTGTCTTGATATACTCAATATGCGTCGTAACTCTGAAATAATCGGCATCCGGGTTGCCTGCTTCTCTTTCTCCCTCTGGAAAATCGCTTATACTGATATCATATCTGAATCCCATCCTCAATTCCAACTGGCGGTTCTCTCTGCCGAAAAGCGTCTCGAACATTTCGTAATAAATCGCGTCGGCGAATTCCATGTCACTGGTTCTCGCCTGGATACAGCCGCGTATCATATTGTCGATTCTGGCAATAGATTTCTCCTCCCCCGGTATAAGAATCCTTCGTAACTTCGGTTCAACGGTATCGTCCTTTCCCTTATTGACAAATACACGGGGCGCTCTTTTGCCCAGGGCACACAAAATCTCATAGCTTATTGTCCCGGCCTTTTCAGCAATCTCACCTGCCGAAATGTATTCGTCGCCCTGCTTCCCCAGCAGGACAACTTCATCGCCTATCTTACATTCAGGTATATGGGTAACATCCACGGTGCACATATCCATGGAAATACGCCCCACCACGGGTGCTCGTTTTCCTCGAATCAGGGCCTCCCCCCGGTTTGACATTATAACGCCGTACCCGTCTCCGTAGCCCACCGGTATCGTCGCTATCCGTGCAGGTCCCGCCGTAATATGAGACCTGCCGTAGCCGATGCTGTACCCCGTGGGAAAATCTTTAAGAATTACAACACTGGTCTTGAAGCTCATTACCGGATCCAGATCGGCCTTCGGAATCGTATCTGGTGAGGGATATACCCCGTATGTCATAAGTCCCGGCCGCACCATATCCAGATTGAACCGGGGGAAATTGAGTACGCCGCCGCTGTTGGAAATATGTTTTACGGGAATAGTTATGCCTTCTTTTGCCAGCCCTTTTAAAACCTCTCCGAACAGTTTCCACTGCAGGGAATTATATTCGTCGTTTTCCACTTCGCTTACAGAAAGATGAGAAAAGATCCCCTCCACCAATATGTTCGGTAAGGCACGAATATTTCTAACCATGGCAAGCGCGTCACTGTGCAATGTTCCGCCTCTGCCCATCCCCGTATCGATCTCAATATGGATGGGAAGCCGTGCATCGTTTTCAATTAGTTTTCTGTTGAATTCAGTTGCAAAATGGATATCCGAGACAGAAGGAATAAGATTATATTTTATGATTTCGTCAATCTCGTATTCGGTGGAGGGACTCAATATTATAATGGGCGCGCTTATCCCCCCTACCCTGAGTTGCGTCCCCTCATCGGCATTAGCGACACCGAGCCCATATACGCCGTTCCGTACGGCTGCCTTTGATATCTCGATGGCTCCATGTCCGTACGCATCCGCCTTTACCACCTGAAGAACCTTCACGCCGGGTCCGGCCAATCTGCGTATCTCATTCCAGTTATGCCTGAAATTATTCAGATCGATTTCCACCCAGCTTCTGTATCTCTGGTTTCTTAACACCATTTTCAACCCACCCTGCATCCCGGAATTGTACAGCCTGCCGCCACGCCACCTGCATCTCTTACACCGCGAAGATACTACCAAAACAACAATGAAAGTCAAGGCAAAGGATACGGGAATCAAAAGAGAAAACAGAAATCCCATGTAACCGCGCAAAAGCACCGTGACATTGCACAGGGACAATGCTGAACGATGACATACGTATTACGAAGAAGAGTATCCGGGTATTTTCGAATGGAAACCGCCTAATTTCTTGACAATGAGAAAACGTTACGATAGAAAGGCACCCTTAAAAATCACAAAAAGCCGATGTAGCTCAGCTGGTAGAGCAACTGATTCGTAATCAGTAGGTCAGCGGTTCAAATCCGCTCATCGGCTCCATGATATCAAGGGGTTACGAGAAATCGTAACCCCTTCTTCTTTATTAGGTTCCCCATGGCGTTACATGAGAAGGTATCTCTGTGTAATAGTATTTAATCCGGCAGAATACTTTCTATTTGACAGAATATTTACTATTCGATAGCGTGTTCGAGCATATATGTCTTGCGGACCTCGAGTTGACAGCGATTACCACCATTGCGGAGGAACTTCTGATGAAAACGACATTGAGCAGCAATCCTGACCCTATCGAAGACGTATCCACCTTAAAGCAGAAAATTCGTGAGTTGGAACAATCAGCAGCAGAGTCCGAACGGACGGAAAAGGCGCTTCGAGAGAGTGAAACGATGTTCCGCTTTCTCTCGGAAAACATGGTTGACATAGCATTTATCGTCGGTATGGATTTGCAGACAACCTATGTAAGTCCTTCAATCGAGAGAACCCTGGGATTTACCCCCGAGGAACGGAAAAATCAAAATGTTGAAGAACAGATGACCCCGCAATCCCTGAACCTGGCCTTTGAAAGGCTGGCTGAGGAACTCAGACGGGAAGAAGAGGGAGACGCCGATCCGGACCGTTCCGGCACACTGAACCTGGATTATTATCACAAAGACGGTTCTGTAATAACACTTGAAACAAATTTCCGGGGCGTACGCGACAGCAAAGGAACCCTGACAGGTTTTTATGGTTTGTCTCGGGACATCACCGATCGCAAGTATGCGGAAGAAGAGTTGAATGCAACCCTTAAAAGCCTCAGGAAAGCGCTGGGAGCGATCGTTCAAATTATGGTATCGATCATGGAGACAAGGGATCCATATACCGCAGGCCACCAGCTTCGGGTTGCCGACCTTGCCCGCACCATTGCCACTGAGATGGAATTGCCTAAGGATAAAATCGAGTTGATTCGGATTGCAGGCTCCATTCACGATATCGGCAAACTGTTCATTCCCGCAGAGATATTGTCGAAACCTGCAAAACTTTCGAAGTCCGAGGTTTCCATAATCAGGGAACACCCCAGAAAAGGATATGAACTTTTGAAAAACATCAAACATTTCGAGCTGCTGGGAGAAATTATTTACCAGCATCATGAGCGAATGGATGGTTCGGGGTACCCACGAAAGCTAAAGGGAGATGATATCCTCACGGAAGCTCGCATTCTGGCTGTTGCCGACGTAGTGGAAGCCATGGCATCCCATCGACCCTATCGCCCCGCATTGGGATTAAACGCGGCGCTGGACGAAATCAGGGAGAACAGGGGAACCCGCTACGACAGTGATATCGTGGATGTCTGTCTGAAATTATTCAGGGAAAAGAATTATCACCTCACTTCACGAAGCATGATTTAAAACGCGCGTCCTTATTCGGATTCTCAATTGAAGGGGAAAACGATTGCGGGCGCCGACGATAAAAAGATACCGTCGCTCCCTGTCCCACCTTTCTATCACACCTAAACACCGATCCGTAACCGGGTACCCTCCGGGGTCATGTCAGAGTGCGTCCCATCCTTTTATGTCTGAATGTGTGCATCTCGATTACGGTGATTTCCCGGGCGAACAACGGCAGCGACACACCGGAATGCCGTGATTGTGTTCTGTATCTGTCTGATTTCATGAGAATATTCCTGAGAGGTTCTTCAATTTGACAAAACGGGAAATGTGCTTAATTTATGATCAAACAAAAAAACATAAGGAGGTGGATACCATGAAAGACGTATTACGTTTGATTCCGAGAACGGCTTCACTGCAAAACGCCAGGGATTTATTCGACCGGTTTTTCGAGGACGAGTTTCTGCCCCTGCGTGGAGAGCAAAACTGGGCGCCCGCTTTCGATATCTCTGAAAATGAGAAGGGATATATAGTCAGCGCAGAGCTGCCCGGGATAGACGAAAAGGACCTCGATATTACCATTGCCGGCGGCATGCTGAGCGTGAAGGGAGAAAAGAAGAAAGAAACCAAGGAAGAGAGTGAAACCTATCACCGCATTGAGAGAACCTACGGTTCGTTTCAAAGGACCTTCACGATTCCCGACGCGGTCGATGCCGACAAGGTGGATGCAACGTACAAAGACGGCATCCTCAAACTGTTCATCCCGAAGTCAAAGGAAAGTGCAGTGAAAAAAATTACGGTCAAGAAGTAAAATACTACAGGTAATCGTTGAAGAGAGCCGCCGGAAGTTGAATATTTCCGGCGGCTTTTTTATGTGTATCTGAAATCCGTATTCCGTCGTTACGGTGCGGTTTGAATGGTATCAGGCGGATAATGGCGGGAAGAGTGGGCCGACCGGGTTGCCGGTTTCCTTTTTCCCGACACACCTCATCAGATTCCTTTTTCGAGGACTGCGGACAACGCCTGCGGAATATAGCGAATGACTTCCATGATTTGAGTGGCCGGCGTCGGTTGCGCGTATTGACCGGCCAGCCGGTTTGTCTTCATCGCAACCACCGTGGCCCTTTCGATTGCCATACCCGAATTGATCAGTGCCGAAACGATGCCCGTCAGCGTGTCTCCGGTACCCCCCATCGCCTCAAGGGC
>Ga0272443_10002517_pt1 | contig 23242 bp, 20 predicted proteins | sample SSMAcet12_FD_193581 | JGI IMG/M metagenome (GOLD analysis project Ga0272443, IMG submission 193581) | Marine sediment archaeal communities from Little Sippewissett salt marsh, Falmouth, MA, United States - SSM-Acet-12 | ecosystem: Environmental > Aquatic > Marine > Wetlands > Sediment ...
TATTGCATATAACTCATTTGTGTTATCAAAGAATAGTCGTTCGAAAACCGTTTGTGAGGTCTCATTTCACAAATCAAGTGCGACCCATAGGTATATCCCAAGACTAAAATTTTGTCGACTTTCTCTGGATGGTCTGGAACACAACAGTCGAAACCCAATTAAAGCCACAATTCAACTTACGCATTCAGATGAAGCAATAAGATTCTGGAAATTCATTGGTTTCTTATACTCATACAAAGACCTCGTGGATACAGAAGTGTTTGATAGTCAGTTTAAGATTGTTCCAAAAGAATCATATTTTCTGGAGTTCAAAAACAAAGACGAACAGGAACGGCTCAAAGAATTAAATGAGTTAATTCAAGTGGCAGATTTATCTGTCAAAGACATTCTATTTTTAACAAAAGAAAATCGAAAAAAGAACCTAAAGTTATTCTATTATCTTCTTCTAAATAAAGAGTTTAATCAGGGTAAGGCACATTCTATATATCAGGAAAGATATAAATTACGTGATGGAGAAGAGTACATTTGGCATCACTTCTTGAAAAAACACGATTGGATATTGGGATTAAACCTCGACTATAAATTCGTTATTGAGTTCTTAGATGAACAAAAAATTGGTTTTACTGATTCTAAAGGGAAGGGTGACCCCCAAACTGATTTACTTGGAATTTCAGAGTTTACGACATTGGTGGAACTTAAACACACCAATACGAACATTTTCAAGTTTGAAAAAAGCAAAGGCAGAGCAAATACTTGGGACTTCACATCAGATTTTATCGAAGGTATCAGTCAATGTTTGGGACAAAAATTCGAACTTGAGAAATCATTTGATGAAAAGGTCTTTATTAGAGAAGATTTGACACAACTTTCAAAGGATGGAACTCAAACAATTGACCCTCGGTCAGTATTGATTATCGGAAACAAAAAAAGAGAATTCCCTATAAATAAACTTGATAACACCAACCTCATAAAAAATAAGACATTAGAACGCTTTAGAAGAAATAATCGAAACATCGATGTACTTACTTATGACGAACTATTTGAACGAGCCTATCATATTGTATTTTCCGAACGAATTCCAAAAGACTGGTTCTGGATGGATGATACGCAAATATTCTCTGATAATCAGTAATTTACTTATTCTTTTTGTTTAGATTTCTTCCTTTTAGTTTTTCTTTAAATTCATCATGACTCTTTTTCATATCTTCCTGAACAATACTAATTCTTTCATCGAGTTCAGCAGATTTTGTTGTAAGGAAATTTATGTAATCAAATAGTTTTTTGTAATTATCTTGTTTATCATCATGTTTCATGATTAAAATACTCTCTGGGGAATAGTTAGAGGCAATAACGTTACAAAAATGATTAATGTCCTTGGTAAATGTGTTAATACGTTCATCTACCCTTTTCTTTTCTATTCTTGAAAAAAATGCTGCTAATTTCATTAGGTTAAATTCCCGCAAATGTTCACCAATCTTATTATGAAATATCAGGAAATCGTGTTCAGTTGATATTTCTTCAATTGAACTGGCATTTTCAATTTCCTTTGTTGTGATATTCTCATTTATCAGGTGTAAATCAGCATTTGTAATAATCAATGGAATCTTTAGAAAAACTGTATCATTAAACATTTTTACTTCACCGTCCAATTGATTGTCAAATGCGCTAATCGTTTTATCTATAAAAGCATATGAGAGTTGGTTAATTGCTCTGAAAATATTTGTCTCAACTGGTTTGTCATGATAAATTTCTACCCCTTTTAGACAAAATGGACCCAAAGGTTCTTCAATTACTTTATAAAACGGCATTCGATTAAAAAGGAAAAGATTCTCTGTGAAGTGGTCGACAGGATGAAAGAATGAGTTTTGGTTTAAATCATTCTGATATGAGTATGGGTCTGGTGTGAAAAACCATTTTGTGGGTTCAGTTTTATATTTACATTCAATCATAAAGTCGATTGAATAGCCACCATTCCATTTATTTGCGTCTAAATCATATGAAAACTCCTTTTCAATATTGCTTTCATCCTTTTTCAAATAGGAGTACTCGTCCCAGATTGTGCATCCATATTTGTAGAAGCACTCTTTGACCTCATATTCAAATGGCAATCCTGACTTTAACAAATGTTTCTTCCAATTAGTATCCATATTAAAGGCATTAATAAATATAGACTGAACAGTAGGTAAATTTAAATAAAGACTGACAATAAACACCTGAATTTCATATATTTGTTTAATTACCTAAATTAATACTACCAATAATGACAGAACAGGAATATCTTAAACATATCGAGGACTCAATAGAAGAAATTCGAGCGATTGATATGAAAAATAGTTGGGCATATGAACAAGTCATCCATGCTATCTTAAAAATCGAGAAGTTACCAATTATCCTATATAAAGTGCCCGTTGACTCGTTTATCTACCGTGCTCGGATTAACGCCAAGACTGATTTATTCACCAAAGTTTCCGAAATATCTGCACCTAAGAAGAAGCATGTTCTGAATTTTGGACGGGCAAATAAGCCATCACAAGTATTGTTTTATGGCTCGGAGACTCGGCCTGTAGCATACCTTGAATTCTCAACTCAATTATCCAAAACAGTCCCGATTGGCGAGGAAGCAATGATTACACTCGGTGCTTGGAAATTATTAAAGGAAATACAACTCGTTTTAGTATTTAATCCATTATTACCGAGGGATAACTATTACAATAAATTACATGGTGCAGCATTTGACGATTTTATTTCCCAATCACCTGTCGAACTAAGAAAAGGTACTATAAAGTTTTTCGAATTTATTGGTTCTGAGTATGCTAAGTTGGCTGAGGAAAATTGTGAATCATATCTTATTACATGTGCTTATTCCAATATCATTTTCGCATACAAAGAAAGTGATGGCATAATGTATCCAAGTGTACCTTTAGGTGGAAAAGGATTCAATGTAGCATTGAAAGAGGACATTCATGAAAATGGACATTTGAAATTAGTCTCAGCATTGGTTGACAAATTCATTGCAAAGCAGCAAGAAAATGGTAAACATGAGTTTAAAAATAATGCCCGCAAAGATGCCCAAACCATTAAAGAAACAGAAATTGAATGGAAAAACGTGTGGAATACTTTCTAAGAATTAAGATATTGGTAGACACTACCTCTACTGATTTCTAATTTTTTGGCTATCGAGACAATAGTAGAACCTTTTAGTTTCATTTCTTGGATTTCTTTAATAATAACATCATCCATCTTTGGACGACCACCAACTCTGCCCTGTTGTCGAGACCGTTCCAGACCAGCCTTTACTCTTTCGCTGATTCGGATACGTTCTTGTTTTGCAAGAGTGGATAGAAGGGCAATAATCACGTCTTTGAAGATGCCTGATGAATCAATGTATTGTTCCGTATAACTTTTATATGCAACACTATAATCATCGAGCATTTGGAGATAATAGATGGTCTTGCGAGTTCCTTCACGAGTGAGTCGGTCAAGCGCATAGAAGAAAAGCATATCAAATTTTCGTTTTGATGCATCCTTCATCATACGATTGAATTCAGGTCGGTTAGGAGAACCACCAGAAACAATATCCAGATATTCATCATAGATTTCATAACCCATCTTCTGGCAATAATCACGTAAGACGATTAACTGATTATCGTTATTACTTGACTCCTTTGAGATTCGTGCTAAGATGGCTACTTTCATGGTAATGTTTTTTGTGTTCAAAAAACGGATGTTATTTGTACAATAAAATTCGATTTTCAAAATCCCCATTTTTCGGGCATTTCCAACCTTCAATTTTGAGAGGGTTTTTTGAACACTCCTTTTTTATCTTCATACTTCCTTAAGATTAGTTTCTTGAAAAAATGTAATACTTATATTTCCTGTCATAAAATCTCCACCATTCAGGATAGCGGATAATTTGACTTGACACGACCTTATTTCTTTCAATAAAGGACAACACCATGAAATTCTCATAATTCCTGCCATCAATGGCAAAAGTTGATTGCATTATCTTAACAGGCTTTTTCATGTCAGTTCTGGATATAGGGGAAACGTGGCAATCTTGTAAATTGGGCAGGAACACGAACAGTATAAGAACCTCTGGGAATGTCGTTAACTACCTCAACGATAACCATGTAATCACTGGGTTCGTCATAATTCGTATAAAACTCTAACTGAATAAACCGTACTTTCTGTTTTGACATACGTTACATAATTATGGACAGGTCAAATATAGAAATATTTCTAAATATGTTCGCCAGTTGTCCATAATTATTTACAGTATTTCTTTATATTTACGTCAAAATATTTCCCGTGAATAAGAAGCCAGACCAGTTTCAACAGTCAGAATCGGTAAAGAAAGTATACCAGCCACCCAAGGAAATCAAGGCTGACCACCAAGAATTCATTAAAAAGATTGGTGACAGGCTTAAACAAATCAGAGAAAATAAAAAAATGAGTGCTTCTCGATTGGCAAGGGACTCAAAACTTTCAAGGAATCTATACCACCAGATGGAACATGGAAGGGTTTACTTCACGATTTCTTCTTTATTACGGATTCTTGATACTCTTGAAGTATCGTCATCGGATTTCTTCAAAGACCTTTGATTTTCCTATTCTGGCTTATTGTCCATTAATTTTTTTGAGTCGAGACGTACGTGCTGGAGGTACGGAAGGACTATTTTCGACATTCCTGACTTAAAAAACACCGTGTTCAGGGTTAAAATGCCCAATTAGCAAACATTATGAATTCACTATTACCCCAATAAAACCCCAATCAAGTACAATTTTATTATTGGTGAATCAGGGTTTTGGTACATCAGAATGCATAATATAATATGCAAGGTATTTATAACAAACCCTTACCGATGAAAGAGATTCAACAACACAATAAAGACCGACTTCTTGCTGTGCAGTCATTCCTGAAGTGGTATCGAATTAATTCTGGATTAAGCCAAAAAGAACTCAGTGAGTACTCTGGTATTCATAGAAATACAATTGTACGTTATGAATCCGATACACCCCAAAACCTTACCGTCTTAACGGTATTTGAGATTGCTGACGCATTGGAACTCGATGTGAATCAGATATTTCTTCAAATAGAATGACTATCTAAATGCACTGATATTCAGACATATAATATCTTTGTTATAGCATAATGTGAAAATATCTATGATTTTTTGTAACAATTGATTCTGAAATTCGTACAAGTCTGACCATTTGAAGTTCTGCAGAACTGAAAAAAAGACAGTCGAATTCATCCTTAATAAAAGGAAACTGTACTGTCAAGGTAACCAAGTCGGGTTACAATCATAACCAAAACATATACCAAGGTATAGTTGATGCTAAGCATCAACATGAGGACAGTATTTGCGAATTATCGCCTAATTAGTATTGTATTATTAATTTAAAATTTATATTATGAAAAACAAAAAAAAGGAACTTAAACATTTATTTTACAAGCATTTGTGGGAATCTCACAAAAACGAAAAAGAAGGTAGACTCAGCAGTTTGATGGCTATTTATAAAAGTTATAAAAATCCTGAAGCCTTGAGTCCATTTGAGGTGTTTTCAATATCAAGGATAAAGGAATTTATCGAAACCTCTCAAAGAGAAAATCCAGAGGATTATATTATTGAGTATCGTGATGACGATATTTTCGGTAATCCCAAATTGGTGAATACATATTTGCAACTCATAGATTATGAGACTTATACTAAATATGAATTAAACTCATATTTGCATGGTCTTGACTCTGTAATTGCTGAACTATGGTACATCCATCCTGATTTCTTTGACGGTGAAATCTGTTGGCGATAACTCTATGAATTGTCTCAATTGCGCTATACCAGTTTAATTCTGATATCACTGTTAGGACAATTGTTTAACTTCAGTCTATAAAATCTGACACTACAGAGGACTGAAATTCCAAGTAACCAATTCTGGTTACACTAAACCAAAACACACAATGAGGATTGAAGAATTGCCGATGAATAATCGGCATGGGTGAAATACGTGTGCCCAAAAATGACACGTGATTGAAATTGAAAAGTAGTGTTTTGGCAATAGTGCCGTAATATTTTAATAAGTAATAAAATGGAAACAAACGTAAAAATTCATGAAAACAGACTCAGGAGACTGGCAAATAAACAGGGACTGAGAATTGAGAAAAGCAGGATTCGTTATACCTGTATCAGTAATCAAGGTGGTTATCGCCTCATCGATGCTTACACCAATACTTTAATTGATGGTGTCTATTATGACATGACACTGGCAGAGATTGAGCATGCCTTGAGAAAAAATAGTATGAAAACTCCAAATACCTACTGTGATGAAGATTAAGAAACTCAGTGATGGTTCGACAAAGGTCAAACTCGAAAACGGGAATGTCTTCTATGTTAAGAAAGGTGTTGACCCAATTGATGGATTGATTGATATCGGATTAATGCAGCAAAAGACCGCTTCATTTTTAAATAAGCCAGCATCAGTTGATGATTACGTTATTCCTGAGACCTTCTTCTATGCACTGAGTCGAAAGTGTTTTAAAGATGTGGGCGAAAATTCCAGTGATGAGGACTGGCATATTAGAGTTGCTCAGAAATTCAATTTGGAAATCAGACGACAGGAACTATTGAGAGTTGGAGAAGGAATCGATACTGATATACAGTTCGATGATAATGCAGTCAGTATGAAACAGGTTTATGCTTGCAAGTATGAGATTTGCTATCTGGATGTCCTGCCAGAGTTATTGTCCCGAGCACCTGAATCTGATGTAGTTGAATGCCTAAATGAAGATGATGCAACAGAGCATAAGACAAGGCAATATGTTATTGCATTAAGTCTTCTGAGATTGATTCACGCCAGACTCGATTTAAGAAAAATTGAAGACAGAATTTCTGAACTCAAGGGAATGTGCGAGTATCTCTTGTTAGTTGCACCAGATGAATATAATGCATACTGCACCTTTGCAGATAATTTGGGACTGGCTGCTGAACTGGACATCAATGGGTACTATGAAATACTTGAACGAATAATAAATAAGTGATGGGGAAATCTTATTTGTACATAATAGATGTGTTTCCAAAAAAGAAGGAAGCAACGCTCGTCTTCAGCGACAGACGTCTATTCAATCTCGTTCCATTTGAAGGTGAAACCAAGAGTGCGATTGTCAGTTTTTTCGAAGACTATACGATATACGAAATTGATGACAAGCATTATCGAGATGCATTGACTCCAGAGGAAGTCATTAATCTAAAGATATGACTATCAGAATATTTGCATTTTTTTCACCAGAAATGGAGATTTTCCAGTGTAAGACAGTATTTATTTCTGTCGGGACATTAATAGAACAAATATCCCACAAACATAAATAACTGTATATTAAATTTATAACTATGGAAACGCAAGGTTACAAAGTAGCATTCGAAAAGAAAAAACAAATCCTTTACTCAAGGATGGATGACAGCATGATTTCAAGACTCAGGGACATCAGAAAGAAAACTGGTATCAGTGTCTCAGAAATCATCAGGGAAGCAGTAAGGCGACTTCTTCAAGAAGTTGATGAAACGGGTTCAATTAATTTGAAGTTGAACTAAGCATCAGTTAAAAATAACGGTAGCATGACAAGAATTGAAAGCCGTCATGCTACCAAATTAAACATGATTAACATGAATAATATAGAAATAAATACTCAGAATAACAGAAAAGTTGATGATATCAGGGTTATGGTATACCCTAATAAGTTCGATATCGATAATGGCAAACAAATGTCCGTTGAAGACATAATTAAAGGTATTCAGACTAATATATCAAGAAAATCTGTTGATAAGGGTCAATTACCCGTTGCGTATTTCAGTGTGTATGGATTTAAGGGAAAGAAGACCAGCGAGAATGTCACTCAGCATTCAGGACTGATAGTAATTGACATAGATGTCCATGACAATCCCGATACCGACTTTGAATCATTTTATAATAATCTACTATGGAATAACTTCAATTTTGCTTGCTTCAGGTCTCCAAGCAAGGGAATTAAATTGGTCATAAATACCGATATTAAAGATGTTAATCACCATAACGCCTACTATCATGCCATTACGGAATACCTGTTGAACCGCTATGAGGAATTGCAGAAAATCGATACAAGTGGTTCAAATATCAATCGTGCATGTTACCTGCCTTTTGACGATACGGCATTTCTTAATCCATTTTCAGAAGTCTATAAAGTAAGTCAGGAATATATTGATGAGTATGTCAATAACCATCCCATGCAATCCAGATGTAAGTCAGCACTTAAACCTTTACTTAAAGTTGAATACCTTTCTTATGATGAGCACTTTGAAAACATCAAATATGTCTTGAATAACTGGACATCAATGGGTAAGGAACTTCTTACTAATGGGACATCAATGGGTAAAGATGTTAATGATGGAAATTTAATCAATGAAAATGAAGATGTGACACCAGTGGGTTACAGCAAGGATACTGAGACATCAATGGGTAAGGCTTCCTTTCGGGGGACTTCAATGGGTAATGAACAGGTGAGTGGGACATTAATGGGTAAGGATTTTAATCTGGGGACATTAGTGGGTAATAGTAATCAGAAGCGGACATCAATGGGTATATATGATTCTGTTTTTAATGAATACAGGTTTCATAAGATAAAGGATAGTGTGATGAGTACTGATGTCCCCTTTTTAGAAATTCTTGTATTAAAGAATAATACACCTTCCAGTATAGAACACAAAACCAGACTTGATGAGATATACTTTGGAGACAATCCAAATGAACCCCTGAGTACAGATGATTTTGAAGGTTTAAATGGACTGGATGTTTGTGAAGCAAATCTAACAGCAAATACGGTCTTAAAAGAAGGTCATAGAGGCAAAACTCTGAACATGATATGTATAAAACTCATTTACAACAACCCGTTTTGTCATCCCAAACTGATTTTAAAAGAACTCCAGAGAATAAATTACTTCTATAGCCAAGACCTAAATCCCGAAACTAATCCTGCTCCTGATGAATACGAACTCAATGCCATTGTTTCAAACTGTTACCAGAAATTCATTCATGGTGAATTGGATTTCAGCAAGGTGCTGAGAAGAAAGAAGACAAAAGACGAGATTTCCAAACGTAAGGTCTTCTGGTCGAGACATCATGATGCAATAGATGCCATAGATAAACAAAGAAAGAGTATCAAAAAGTATGCTGAAGGCAAAAGAAATAAAAGTATCAGGCTATATGAACAAGCCATTAATTCGCTTCAGGATGGTGAGAAAATCACAGTCAAACGGATTGCTGAGTACATGGGCAAATCACCAAAACAAGTTAGCAGGTATAGGAATGACCAGCGACATGATGAACGCTTGAAAGAGTTTCAAAAGATTATAGATGATTATAATGAATCATTAAAACCGAGTAAACCCTGATTAAAAAATTGACTTCATAGTTATCAGATTCACAGCAGGATTTAGTACTTTTAGTCCTTTCATCCTAAAAAATCATAACGATGGACAAAAAGTCTCTGTCCGAGCGTGATATCTGTACAAAATACATTACTCCAGCAATTTTAAATGCTGGATGGGATGCCCAGAAACAATTACTTGAAGAAGTAACGTTCACTGATGGGAAGATTCATGTCAGAGGCAGATTGACTGCCAGAGGTTCAAAGAAGAGAGCCGATTATATTCTCTATTATAAGCCAAATATTGCTATTGCCGTTGTCGAAGCCAAAGACAATAAACACTCAGTAAGAGCAGGGATTCAACAAGCACTCGATTATGCTGAGGTACTGGATATACCATTCGTATTCTCTTCAAATGGTGATGGTTTCCTTTTCCACGATAAGACTACAAAGGATTCCCAGATTGAAACCGAACTCCGACTGGATGAATTTCCAAGTCCAGAAAATCTCTGGGCGAAATATAAACGATACAAGGGTATTACTTCCCCAGAAACCGAGAAAATAGTCGCTCAGGACTATTATTTTGATGGAAGTGGAAGAAGACCTCGTTATTACCAGCAAGTCGCTATAAACAGGACTATTGAAGCCATAGCAAAGGGTCAGGACAGAATCCTTTTGGTCATGGCGACTGGTACGGGCAAGACCTATACAGCATTTCAAATTGCACATAGACTATGGAAGGCAGGAGCGAAAAAACGCATCTTGTTTCTTGCGGATAGAAATGCATTGATTGACCAAGCACAAAGAGGCGATTTCAAGCACTTCAGGGACAAGATGACAATGGTGAAGAATCGCAGGGTCGATAAGTCCTATGAAGTTTACTTAGCACTTTATCAGGGTATCACTGGAAACGAAGAAGAGAAAAATATATATAAACAATTCAGCAGGGACTTTTTCGATTTAATCATCATCGATGAGTGCCACAGAGGTTCTGCAAGAGATGATAGTGCTTGGCATGAAATTCTGAAGTACTTTAATAATGCCACACATATTGGATTGACCGCAACACCAAAGGAGACCGAAGAGGTAAGCAATATAGAGTACTTTGGTGACCCATTATATACATATTCACTGAAGCAAGGCATTGATGATGGATTTCTTGCTCCATATCGGGTTGTAAGGGTTGGTATTAATGTGGATTTGGAAGGCTGGAGACCTGAATACGGTAAAACAGATAGGGATGGTAATCCTATTGAAGACAGGATTTATAACAAAAAGGATTACGATAAAAGTCTCGTGATTGATGAAAGGACTGAAGTTGTTTCGAGAAAATTATCAGAGTACCTTAAGGGTTATGACCGTTTTGCCAAGTCCATTGTTTTCTGTGTCGATATTGACCATGCCGAACGTATGAGGTCGGCACTGGCAAAAGAAAATGCGGACTTGGTTGCAGAGAATTACAAATATATCATGCAAATCACAGGCGATAATGATGAGGGTAAGCGGGAACTCGATAACTTCACCGACCCCGAACAGCGATATCCAGTCATTGCTACTACCTCTGAACTCATGACAACTGGTATTGATGCAATTACTTGTAAAGTGATTGTGTTGGATGCCAACATCAATTCCATGACCAAGTTCAAGCAAATCATTGGCAGAGGAACAAGAATTGATGAAGACTATGGAAAAACGTTCTTCACCATACTTGATTTCAGAAATGCAACAGATTTGTTCGCAGACCCTGACTTTGATGGTGACCCAATTAAGATTAAGACCACAACAGAAGAAGAAGATTTGGTTGATATTTTTCCAGAGGATGAGATTATTGATATCTTTCCTGAAGATGAACCAGATATCGTTGAAGACCCAATTCCACCCCCCATCAGGACTCCTGAAGGCACACCCCAACCACCCAGAGAACCAAGACCCAAAGTATATGTGAACGGAGTTGATGTATCTATTCTGATTAGCCGTGAACTTTACTTCGACCAGCATGGAAAGCCAATAACAACAAGTCTTAAAGACCATACGAGAGAAATCATTAAGGGTCAATTTGCATCACTTGAAGATTTCCTTAGAACTTGGAATTCAGCAGAACAGAAAACTGCAATTATTGAAGAACTTCAACAGCAAGGGGTTCTTGTTGAAGCATTATACGATGCTGTAAATCGGGATGTGGATTTGTTCGACCTTATTTGTCACGTAGCATACGACCAGCCACCAATGACCAGAAAAGAACGAGCAAATAATGTTAAAAAGCGAAATTACTTTACCAAATACGGAGAGCAAGCAAGGAATGTATTGGAGAATTTATTGGATAAGTACGCAGATGAAGGCATTGATGACATTGAATCCATCGAAGTTTTAAAAGTCAAGCCATTTACGGACTTTGGTTCACCAATGGAGATAGTAAGCACATTTGGGAGCAAGAAGGGATACTTAAAGGCTATTCATGAATTGGAACATGAACTATATAAAACGGGATAAATACTCAGCATATAACAGATTTGGTCTATTTTAAAAGTAACCAACAAACAATGAGAACTAAGACAATTATCATCACCCTATTAATTTTTGTCCTGATTTTTTTAATGTGGTTTTATGCAGATATTTGGATGACTTGTAAATTCGGGAGTTTTGAGAGTGACAAGGCATTCGGAGATATTTTTAATGCATTAGGTTCACTATTTACAGCACTTGCATTTGCGGGACTTATTGTTACCATTATTATTCAAAGGCAAGATATTAATAACCAAAATAAGATAAATAATATTCAAAATTTTGAAAATAATTTTTTCAGATTATTAGAACAACATCATAGAATAATAGATTCATTTATAATTGAACCTAAACCAAATAAAGATGGGGATTCAATTGCCCCATTTCCTGAAAAACGAAAGACAATTACCCAACTTGAGGCGTTTGACTTTTTGGCAAAGGACTTTAAATATAGATATGAAAAAGTTAAGGAGATTCGATTTCCAGCAGACAAATCTATTCAAACAGTTTTTGTGTATGCTTTTTTGCACCACACTTATGGAAAATATGGATATATGTTAGGTCATTATTTTAGAAACCTCTATCATATAGTAAAATTCATAGATGATGACAAATCGATAAAAACATTTGAATTTAAATATAAGTATGCGAAAATTCTAAGAGCCCAATTATCTGCTCCTGAAATAAATTTAATAGCATTGAATGGTTTGACCTATTATGGAGAAGCATTTAAACCTCTGATAGAAAAATATCGACTTTTAAAAAACATGAATTTCACATACGAAATGGTTGATTTAATATGGTTAACTGAAAGGTATCCACATATCATGAGAAGTGTTTTAATTGAGAATTATATTTTTTACAATGGAACCAAGTTTGAAAATGATGCAAAAAAGATTTTTGATGAAGATAAATATTTTGATAAATACAGGGATGATAAATCGCATGAAGCGATAAACGACATCATTCACTAAGAACAATATAATGACATTTAATCCTCACGCTATTTATATCAATTGTGACGGTGCAATGGATTATGATTCCAAAAACACAGGCGGTGTTGGATATGTAATTACTTTTCCTGACTTCATTGAATTGGAAACAATTTCTGAATCGGTAGGAAGGTTTCTTGGTGCGAATATTGAGAGATTGGAATTGGAAGCAATTATTCAAGGTATGGAAGAAATACTAAAACTTAGCAAAATACATAACCAAGAATTACGAAAAGCGACCCAGATAATTATTATTACAGACAGATTTGCGCTTCACGACCAAGAGAGAACTAATCCATTTAGGATAAAAGAGTGGCGAAAAAATGGCTGGCATAATCATGAAGGAAAGCCAATCAAAAACAGTGATTTAATAGATAAGTTGGATAAAATTCGAAAGAAGGTTTGTGATTCATTGTATTGTAGAGTGAACATTGAGTATCAGCGAAGAAAGAAAAATAAATCCGCAGATAAATTAGCAAAAGCAGGGAAGCAACTGGCTTTAAACAAAAACAATATCACTGTTAAAGGGGCAAAGCCAGCGAGAAGATTATTAGAAGGTATATCCATTAATTACAATAAGTTGCAAGGAAATGAAGAGTTAATTATTCATGTCTATCGTAAAGAACCTGTCCGTGAACAATGGGAAATTTTTGCTGAAGTATGCAAAGGTAATTTTCGTGGGAATAAGTTAAAAATATATGCTGATGACATTTTAGCAATGAGACTTCAACGGCAACACATTTATAAAGTCAAGATTAAAGAAGTCTTTAGGTTTCATATATTGATATACAATAGTTTATATGATTATAAAAATAAATCAAAAGTATTAAGTTCAACAAATGAGTAACATTTCAGGAGTAATAAAAAGCATCCGTGATATCATGTGGCAGGACACAGGTCTTAACGGTGATGCCCAAAGAATAGAGCAGTTAGGCTGGATGCTGTTTTTAAAGATTTTTTCAGACAAGGACAAGGAATTGGAATTGATGGATGACAATTATAAATCCCCGATTCCTGATGAATTTCATTGGATTAATGAGAAAGGTAATTGGGCAGGCGATGATGAAGGAATGACGGGGGACGAACTTCTGGCATTTGTTGACCAGAAATTATTCCCAGCCTTGCGGAATCTTGACCTTAGCGTTGGAAATGTCAGAGCATTAATTGTTCGTGAGGTCTTCATGGGCAACAACAATTATATGAAAAGCGGGATTAACATCCGTAAAGTCCTGAACAAATTAAACGAACTGGATTTTAATATTACCAAGGAACGTCATGCATTTGGGGAACTTTATGAAGGTATTCTGAAAGACCTTCAGAATGCTGGTAAGAGCGGAGAATTCTATACCCCAAGGGCAATCACCAATTTTATTACGGATATGGTTAATCCCAAACTGGGTGAAAAAATATTAGACCCCAGTTGTGGAACAGGTGGTTATCTGACCTCTGCCATTGAACACCTGAAACTTCAGGCAAATAGTGTGGAAGAACGCCAGAGCATTCAGGAGAATATAATGGGATGGGAATACAAACCATTGCCATATCTGCTTGCAACAACCAATTTGATTTTGCATGACATAGAATTACCAAAAATTATTTTCAGAGACAGTCTTGACCAGCCACTAAGCAATTACAAGGAACGTGACAGAGTCGATGTGATTCTGGCAAATCCACCATTTGGTGGTATTGTAGCGAATAATAATGAAAAGAACTTCCCACAAAACTTTCGTACAAAGGAAAGTGCTGACTTGTTTCTGGTGTTAATGATTCATTTGTTGAAGACAGGAGGAAGGGCAGGGATTGTACTTCCTGATGGTTCTCTTACTGGTGAAGGAATTAAGCAGAGGGTAAGAGAAAAACTATTAACGGAATGTAATCTGCATACAATTATCAGATTACCAAACTCCGTTTTCCAACCTTACGCTACAGTAGCAACCAACCTTTTATTCTTTGAAAAAGGCAAGTCAACCAAAGAGGTCTGGTATTATGAGCATCGATTGCCTGAAGGTCAGAAAGCCTATAATAAGACCAGACCAATTCGGTTAGAAGAATTTGCTCCAATCAAGGAATGGTGGAAGAATCGTAAAGAAAGTGATTTATCATGGAAAGTTGATATTAAGACTATTATTGACCGTGGATATGACCTTGATATAAAAAATCCGACCAAGCAGGAAGAAGAGCATGAATTTACCAGTGAAGAATTGATTGGTTTGCTTGAGAAATCAATGCGTATCAGTAATGATTTATTAACCCAACTTAAATCTGAAATGAAATGAGTTGGAAAGCGGTAAAAATTGGTGATTTCTTAAAGAGAAGTAAAATACCAATCGATATTGAAGATTCGAAATACTATAACCGTGTTACTATTCGCATCAACCATAATGGTGTATCATTACGTGATAGTGAAATTGGAAAAAAGATTGGAACAAAAAAGCAATTCATTTTAAAAAAGGGTCAATTCATTCTATCAAAAATTGACGCACGTTACGGTGCTTTTGGTGTTGCTCCAGAGGAAGTGGATGGAGCAATTATTACAGGTAACTTTTGGGCGTATGATGTTGATGAATCTTTGATGAATATTAATTGGTTAAATCAATACACTAATTCCAAAGTATTTTATGATTTATGTGAAAGAGCAAGTTCAGGCATTACACATAGAAAATACTTAAATGAAGACTTTTTTTTAAATCATGAGTTGCTGATACCAGAGATTCATGAACAGGATTCGCATGTGTTTTTCATTAAAAAAAGAAAAGATTCAATAGGCATTCTTGAAAATGAAAATTCCCATCAACTCGACCTTCTCAAAAAACTCCGTCAGCAGATACTTCAGGATGCCGTACAGGGCAAATTAGTCCCACAAGACCCTCATGATGAACCTGCCAGCAAGTTGCTGGAAAGAATAAAAGCAGAAAAAGAACAACTTATAAGGGAGAAGAAAATCAAGAAGGATAAACCATTGCCTGAAATCAAGCCAGAAGAGATTCCATATGAGATTCCTGAGAATTGGGCGTGGTGTAGGTTGGGAGATATTTGTACAAAAATTGGGTCAGGAAGCACTCCCAAAGGAAGTAACTATTCTATTCAGGGTATCCCCTTCTTCCGTTCTCAAAATATTCATGATAGTGGATTGGTTTTTGATGACATTAAATTCATCAATAATCAAGTTCAAACCCAGATGGCAGGAACTATAGTTGAACAACTCGATTTGCTATTGAACATTACAGGAGGCTCATTGGGGAGATGTGCCATTGTTTCAAAAAACTTCAAAGAAGGCAATGTAAGCCAGCATGTTTGTATTATCAGACCCTTATCACTTAATAATGCTTATTTCCATAACATAATATTATCTCCATATTTTCAAAAATTAATATTTGAATCAACTACTGGCGCAGGAAGAGAAGGTTTACCTAAGTATAACCTTGAGAAATTCATAGTTCCAATCCCGCCACTTATAGAGCAAAATCGGTTACAAAATAAAATAGAACAAATCATGACCCTCTGCGATGAATTGGAGCGAAGCATTCAGCAGAACCAGAAATACACACAGGAGTTATTGCAGGTGGCGTTGAAAGAGGCGTTAGAACCATCTGATTAATTTTATTAATGAATTCATTATTCAACCAATGGAAAACTCAAGAAACAATCAAATTTGGTCAGTCCTCGATAATCAAAGAGGAAATGTATCACAAGAAAGTTTGAAATTATTAGAAGCGATAGGAGTTTTTCATGGTGAAAAAAAACTTGGTGAAATTGTAAAGAATACTGAAGGCATAAAGATGTTATCTGAATCCTTTGGATTACACCCACCTGTTTATTTATATCAATTCTTGCAACAAATAATTAACCATCTTTCTCCTAAAACGACTCTCGACCCATGGATTACAATTACATCACCTGCATTGATGCTATCTCTTCAGAATTTCACGGGAATTTGCAGATTTCAACATGATTACGAAAGAATTATAAGTGTATATCCTGAACACAAAGATTCTTTAATGCTTGGCAGAATGTCAAGTCAGATTCTCGAAATTGAAAATAGATTTGATTTAATCTGTTGTTTTCCAATTTTTGGCATGAAAGAGCCTAAAATCTTAAGCAATAGTCCATCAACAGATTATTCAACGAATCTTGTGCTAAAATCCTTTGAATTTCTCTCTGATAATGGACAATTGATTTTCCTACTTTCAAACGCCTTTTTCAATAATGATAAAACAAAAGAACTATTTTTAAATAAGGGTTTGTACGTTAATGCAGTATTTTCAATCTCTTCTGGGGCATTTTCACCTACCACAAATATGTCAGCAAACCTTGTAATAATTTCAAAAAAACATACAGATAGCACTTTCATCGCAGAACTTTCTGAAAAAACAGAGACAAACGATACTATTTTCAACAATTACATTAGAGGCAAGGCAGGTAAAATTATGCAATTAGGCTGCTTTATTGATATTCTTTCCTTCAAATCATTTAGGAGCGCAGTATTTGACCATGAATTTAATGAACTCGTTAAAAGGATTGGTTTTCCACCAATCAGACTGACTGAGATTGCTTTAAAAATAAATGCGCTTAAAGAGGACATCCCAGATGATGTCGAACATCTTCCAAACTCGATATACCTTCCAAAAATTGGGAATAGTCCTGCTGTTAGTAGTCCTTCCGATATGAAAATAAAGCCGAAGAACTATTATCAGATTCAATTAAATGAAGAAAAAGCCAATGCAAATTATGTTGCAAATTATTTTAATACTGAGATTGGTAAAAAACTTAGATTAAGCCTTGAGGTTGGGTCTGTGATTATGCAGATTCCGAAATCACAGTTACACTCCTGCGTACTTCATCTTCCAGATATTTCCACCCAATCAGAACTCATAAATATCGATAATAAAATCGAGCAAATTGTGACGAGATTAACAGAACTTAAGACTAAACTCTGGAAACAACCGAAGAATTATTCAGCAGTAAATAAAGAACTTAAAGTTATAAATCAAGAGGATAAATTGGAAAACTGGATTGACACATTACCTTTTCCAATTTCATCCATATTATGGAGATATTATGCAACAAAGGAAGTAGATAGACGACTTGAACATATATTTCATTTCTTTGAGGCTTTTTCAGAATTCCTCTCAATGATTATGTTAAGTGCATTAGTTCAGGATACTGAATTTTACCAGAAGGAATGTCACCGATGGATTGAGACTAACCAGCAGTTTAAAGACTGGTACATGCGTGCAACTTTTGGCAGTTGGAATATTCTTACCTCAAGATTATCCAAAGCAGTTCGGGAATACATTTCTGATAAAGAGAAGAATGAAATCTGCCGTACAATTTTTGGCAATCCAAATGATACTTTTCTAAACATTATAACAAGTAAAGGTGTCGTAAGAATTTTAACAGAGGTTGCCGAATATAGGAATAAATGGAAGGGACATGGTGGCATCACCAGCGATGATGAAAATAGAAGAAGGCTTATTATACTCCAGCAACAACTTAATGAACTTAGAAAGTTCATCTCTGATGGTTTTGAAGAAACAAGGATATTCGCACCAACAACAAGCAGTTTTGAGAGTGGTTTGTTTACCTATAATGCAAAAGAACTTGTTGGTGCTCGAACCCCATTTAATGAAGTCTCTATCGTTTCATTGATTCCTCTGGATAAAAACAGGCTTTATCTATTGCATTCTCAACAAACCAAGCCGATTGAACTTCTGCCTTTTATCAAATATTTTGAAGCAACGGAAGCACTATATTTTTATATGAGCGTTGAGAGTAAAGATATCAGATGGGTGTCCTATCATTATGATAAAGAACCAGAACTTCTACAACCAGCAGATAATGAAATTTTCAAAGCGTTGGATTTTTTAAAAGACAAGGAATAGCCAAAATTTCAGAATACATCCGATAATACCTTCCCCTTCATCAACTTCTCATAAGTAGTGTACCTCGGTGCTTGTGGAGCAGTCCCTTTCTTTTTAGTATCAAGTTTTACATGGCTGATTTCCTTTGCTGGGTCTTTAAAATAGACGATATACTTATTGGTATCCTTGTACTTCTCGATTTTTGAGACCTCAGCCACATGGGTAATGGCAGAAATCGGTGCAACTTGATATGCAGCGATATATTTTATCCGATTCAGCATTGATGATGAAATCCTAATAGAGAACCAGCAGTTATTTTCAATAAACTCTGCTTGAAATCCCTCTTCTTGAGCAGGAACAACAATGGTATCCAGTTCCTCAACGCTAACATTTACCTTAGTACCCTCTTCTATCTCACGTATTTCTTCGTTAAATGGCATAAACTTATGAATCAGTTCAGCATCACATACAAAGGTCTGGAACTCGATGATATCGGTGTCCATTGTCAACTGACTTAATACATTTTCGAGTTCCGTGGAAGATTTATCAATGACTACAATAGCAGCCACAGGAATGTCGAATATAAGTGCGTCAAGAAATGCGTCTATGTTACGATAACCTGCCATTTTAGAGCGTTTCTCGACAAAATCATAATATTCCTTGTTTGCAAGCAAGAAGTCCAAAATCAGTTGCTTTAACTTCCTTCCACTTGCTTTATAACTAATTCCGAATTTCAATAACTGAGAACCGATATGCTTATATGGGTCATGGGTGCTGATTTCATTCTCAATGATATACAGTCTCGGTTTCTCGGCAAAGGAGAAATCTATCAAGTAACCATCAGGGATGGTAATTATCTCGTTCCCGATTTTCTTCTTGATATCAATGTAAACAGTATTGATGCCGAAAATCTGTTTTGATTTGTCAACGATTACTTTTTCAAACTCGGCTTCAAGGGTGTACTCGTAATACTTATAGGTTTTGTTATCACTGATAAGGCGTTCCATGTTATGGTTTATTCATTAATAAATATCAAAGCAGGTCAGAGTTTCTATGCGAATTTTCGTTTGTGGTCTTTGCTCATTGGGTATTTTACATTTATAGAACTAATAAATATTTGACGCCAATTAGGAATGCCTTAAACCCAACCATCTCAAAGGAATTCTTATGGAAAGTCAAAATAAGCATCTAAGATATTCAAATTGAATTGATTTTCCAATCTGGGGTTTGGTGGTGTATACTATAATAGAAAGTTAGAGAATAGTTGTCCTAATCATTTAAGGGACAACTGCGTGCATTAATAATTCCTTTTTATCAGGTACTTGTGTTGAACTAAATATTTGATTAATTTAACTGTTTGAAAATTTGAGAAGGTAATTCATTCATGCCATTCAATTATTAATCGGCAGTTATCAACTGAATGTGCCATTTAATCATGAAGAAAATGATAAAGAGAAAGATAAAAGTTAATGCAGTACTTGATTCAGATTTGGAACACTTGCTTCAGAAAACAGGCGAATATGAAAGAATTATTGAAGGTCATGTTAGATGTAAAAATTGTGATTCTGTGATAAATATCCAGAATATCGGAATCATCGTACCCAAAATAGAAGACGAAAAGATGTCCTTCATCTTCTATTGTGAAAGAATCGATTGCACCCATAAATATCAAAGAGATTATGGAGAACTATGAAACAATAAAGCAATTATTATCTGATTATGGATTGGTAGGTCTTTTAATCATTCTTCTTCTGTGGGTGCTATTTTTACCTGATAGTGCCAAACAAGTCACTGGGTGGATATATCAATTCTTAGGATGGATATTCATGTCATTTCGAAAACGAGCGATAAAGACAAGAATTGAAAACTCGTGTGATAAATCAATAAAGAAGGTCGCACAAGAATTACCCGAATTGGATATACCCAACCTCACAATAAATTGGGTCAAAAATGAAAATTTGGATACTATATTCAAAGAGGGTAAGGCAATCGTTAAAATGAAATTTTCCATTAACCAAACTCAAAATATAATTAGAGCGACAGCCGTATTTGTTCGTGACGCATTTCTAAAACACTCAAAACCTTATTTAAATCCAGTATTTAGGCGTGCCATAGACTTTTCAGTGACACGAAAACTGTTGCTGCATCAGCATAGCAATAGAAAAAATATTGTGAGTCAATATCTTGAAGAGAATATTTCTGAGTTGGAATCGATTCGTGAGAATTGCACAATGATTGAGGAAATTGATGACAATGGTCTATTTACAAGAATTCTTATCCGTGAACTTGATTCATTTGGAACAAGACTATTTGGCAGAACACCAACAATAGAACATTCTGTAGAAGCAGACAATTTTCTTAAATTCCTTTATGACATTGCCATTCGAGAACCAGATGATGTTACAACGCTTTCATTTCCAAAGACAACCATAAAGGCGGCTGTTATTCTTATTGCAAAACTTGAGACCTACGCACAGCACGGACTTGATGCATATCTTAGGCGAATTAAACTCGGTTTAGCAAAAGGAATTGAGACATTCTATCTACTTGCACGTGATGATAAAGTGGATATTCTTAAAAGAGTCGCCAAAGAGTTGTTGTCAACTGGTAATTTCATTCTAATAAATAATCCAAAAGAGTTTAAGAACACAAAAGGGAATGATGTTATCTGTTACTGCATCAGGATAAATTCTGATAGTTTAATCGCACAAACAACTCAAGAAATATCCGAACTAATCGAAACGAAAGGTAAGATTACTGGTGTAATCACAAAGGTAAAAAGTGATGGCTTGAGAGTTGATATAGATGGTATTGAAGGTATCGTAAAGAAGAGGAACTTGAGTATATTGAATATTGATGACCCCAGAAGATATTTTAAAGAAGACACATATATTGAATTAATACCACTGGAAATCTTACCAGAAGGTATTATCGAGTTTACTCTTCAAGGGACTAACAGTGACCCAAACGAGATAATTCAACAAGATTATCAGATTGGGAAATCGATTTTCGCAAAAGTTGAATTCAGTGAAGATACTTTTATAATCCTTAATATTGGGCACGAACAAATTAAAGGTATTGCCTTCAGAAAGAATCTCACATATAGTAGATTCATATTCTTACATGAGAAGTATAAAATTGGTGAGGAATATGAGTTTGTAATTCAATCATACGATTTTGAAAAAAATCGTATTGTATTAAAAATCAAAGACCTAAAAGACCCATGGTCATCATTATTTTTTCAAAAGAAATCAAAGCATTCATTTGTCCCATACAAGAAGACACAGAAAGTATTTGTTGGAGAGTTAGGTGAGGGTATTGAAGGGATTTTACCTTTCAATGAACTTGCATGGTTGAAACAAGATGAAAGAAAATTAAAGGAATCCTTAAGACTCAATACAATTGTTGATTGCTACATTAAAGAAGTTGATAAGGAAACCCGACAAGTCATTTTGACACTCAAAGATGAAAGTCGTAATCCATATAAAGAATTTCTCAAAAACTATGAAGATGAGCCATTAAGATTTGTTATTACAGAAATTAATGATTTTGGTATTCATGGAGTAATTGATAATAAATTCAATGTATTTGTGCCAAAATATGAGCAATCATGGAACGGAAAGAAAAATGAATATCGTGTTGGTAATTTCTATAAAGTAGTATTAAAAGGTGTTGACAAATACCCTAATAGATTTATTGGTTCATTTAAATCTATTATCAGCCACCCGTTAACTGAATTCCGAGAAAAATATAAAGAAGGACAGGCTTTGACAAAACTCAGTTTTAAATCAAAGAATAATTGGGGATGTATATTGGAAATTAAAGATAGAAAACACGATTATGAAGGTATTCTATTTAATGGTGATATATCACAAGGTGCATTTGTTAATTCCAGTTCGATTGTTTTCAAGAATCTGGATTCATTGACTGTTGTAATAAAATCTATTGATTTGGAACAGAATAGGATTATCCTAAGCCTAAAGGCATTAACAAAGAAGAATCATGATAGATTTGAAACCTTAGAATTTACAGAAACGCTTGATGGTATAATCCTTGGTGAAAAAAATGGAAATTATATTGTTCTAATTGTAGGAGTATGGGTTGAGGCAACATTAGAAACAGATATATCATATAGTATTGGCGACAGAATAATTGTCCGACCATCAGCAATTACAGATAAAGAGATTTTCCTTACGGATGATTAGTTTTGAAAGAGGCTGCAATAATTGCCAGCGAAATCGACTCCGTGTATTTGATGGGATGTTTACATTAGACCCTTATATAGGTCATCGATTTAAGACCTTGGCTTGATAGCCATTATGTTGACATCAGCAAACAATCCTCCCCTAAACAATTCCAACATGATTTTTGCCTGAGAATACCCCGTAATCCCCCCCTGTTAAATGGGTAGTAAATAAACGTTCCTTTATTTGGTCAGGTTGGTCAGAGTCTCGAAGTCAGCCAGAGACCATAACCAATAGTCACCAGTA
>Ga0272443_10002518_pt1 | contig 23241 bp, 19 predicted proteins | sample SSMAcet12_FD_193581 | JGI IMG/M metagenome (GOLD analysis project Ga0272443, IMG submission 193581) | Marine sediment archaeal communities from Little Sippewissett salt marsh, Falmouth, MA, United States - SSM-Acet-12 | ecosystem: Environmental > Aquatic > Marine > Wetlands > Sediment ...
GCATTCTCCATGGCATCGGGGCTTGTATCCCTTGAAAACATCGAATCAGGACTGAAGAAAAAGATGCCGCAGGGAAGGGCTTTTTCTAATTTTCAGGCTATCCGAACGGCCTTTGAAAGAACCACGGTATTCAAAGTGAATACTTCGAAGGCCGAAGTGTAAATGTCAGGAGAAAGAGGGAAATGAACGATAGAGACACAAACATATCGGGGGTCTGTACGCCGGCCATTGGAGAAGCGGGAATGACAGGCGAATGGAGAGACGCGCGACCGGTAATAGACAGCACAAAATGTATACCGGAGATCAAGAACAGGCCTGCCTGTTTCCTTTGCTGGCTTTATTGTCCGGAGGGCGTAGTTTCAATGACGATACCTGTTGAAATCGACCTGGATTACTGCAAAGGGTGCGGCATCTGCGCCGAGGAATGTCCACCTCACGCTATCAAGATGGTGAGAGAGGTAGATATTGATGAGTGATGTTCGTATTATCACGGGGAATGAAGCGGCGGCTCTGGCGGTCAAACTCGCCGAACCCGGTGTTGTAGCGGCGTATCCGATAACGCCCCAGACAAAACTGGCCGAGATTCTTTCCGAATATGTCGAGCGAGGAGAATTGAAAACCGAATATGTCAGGGTAGAAAGCGAGCATTCATCGTTGACCGTCTGTATATCGGCATCGACTGTCGGCGCGCGAGTGTTTACCGCAACAAGTGCCAACGGTCTCCTGTATATGCATGAACAGCTGCACTGGGCTGCCGGCTCCAGGGTGCCGATCGTCATGTGCTGCGTCAACAGAGGCGTGGGTGCTCCCTGGTCTATTTTTAATGATCAACAGGACTCCTTCTCACAGAGAGACACTGGCTGGATACAGATATACTGCAGGGACAATCAGGAGATTCTCGACACTGTCATACAGGCATACCGTATAGCCGAAGAGGTCTATATCCCCGTGATGGTATGTTATGACGGCTTTATCCTTTCTCACACGATGATGCCTGTGACGGTCCCGGATGCCGGATTGGTGAACGGGTTCCTGCCCCCATACAAACCTCACACGTTACTCTCACCGGATGATCCCAAGACAATCAATTCCGTATTTTTCCCCACCAGAAGAGAAAATCCGGAGGGTGTTCTCTGCGACGGATACATGGAGATGCGGCACAAGCTTCAGATCGCATTCGAAGAGGCCGGGGAGGTTATCAATGCCGCAAACAGGGAATGGGCGGCTATAACCGGCCGTGACCACGGTGGTTTGATCTGGGAATATCTGAGTGAAGACGCCGAATTGATACTGACGGGTATGGGATCCATTGCCACTGAAGCCACGCTTGCCGCCGACGCTCTGCGCGCAGAGGGAATCAGGGCCGGGGTTGTAGGGATAAGGACATACAGACCGTTTCCAAAGGAAGAAGTTGTAGTGGCATTTAAAAAAGCAACCGCCATCGCGGTCTTTGAGAAGTGTATCAGTTACGGTTACGAGGGGGGTGTCTGCTCGGATCTGAAAGCCGCCCTTTACGGTACGGATATTCAGGCGCCCGTCCACGATTACATATCGGGACTGGGAGGCAGAGATGTCAAACCTGCGGAAATTGTCGACGCGGCACGATCGACTCTCGAATCGGTACGGGCCGGGGAAAAGAAAAATAAGACCATATGGCTCGACTGTCGAGGTGAGTAGAAGACCATGAAACCGAAGGCATCCTCCAGGGAACAACCTGAGAAAAATACCACCGGACAAAAAATGCATGACAACATATTCAAGATAAACGAAAAGGAGTACATCCTGCCGGGAAACAGGGCATGTCAGGGATGCGGGCTCTCTCTCGCGTACAGACACATCCTCAAGGCCCTCCGGGAGAATACGATTGTAGCGATACCTCCGAGTTGCCTGTGCGTGTTGCATGGACTGTATCCCATCTCATCCACAATAATACCCGCTCTCAACACCACCTTTGCCAGCAATGCGGCATCCGCATCCGGAATAGTGGCAGGGCTGAACGCGCTTAATATACCGGATATAACCGTTCTGGCCCTTTCAGGGGACGGAGGAACCTATGACATCGGGATACAATCGCTGAGCGGTGCCGCCGAGAGAAACACCGATTTCATTTTTGCCTGTTATGACAACGAAGGCTACATGAACACCGGGACACAGCGCTCGGGAGCCACGCCTCAAGGCGCCATAACAACAACGACTCCCGTCCTGACAAAACAGGATCCTAAAAAGGATTTTCTGAAGATAATGGAGGCCCACCATATCCCGTATCTGTCCACCGTTTCTCCCGCCTATCCAATCGATTTATATGACAAATTTGTGAAAGCCAAGAGAATACGGGGAACACGATATATTCATATCGATACCCCCTGCCCGCCGGGGTGGGGATTTCCCACATCCGATACAGTCAGGATCGGGAAACTGGCTGTTGAGACGGGACTCTTCATTCTGTTCGAGATAGAAAACGGCAGGTTCCGATTCACCGGCAGGAGCAAAACCATGGCAGAGAGGGGAAAACTGCTGCCCCTTGCCAATTATGTAAAAAGACAGGAACGATTCAAAAAGATGAGTATTGAGCAATTAAACACTCTCCAGGCATCGGTGAACAGCCGGTGGAATGAATGCCTGAAACGGGCGGAGGGATAATAGTATATTTTGTTTCCAGATTTCGGGTGAAATCAGAATTGTGCAAATCATGAGACAGTGAACCGTTGCCGTGCCCCGCAGTCGGGATTTTATACCGGTCAACCGTATACTCTTTATATACCGGGTGGTTTCGGATTAAACCGGGAATCAGGATTTACTGATGCTCCGCAATGAGTTTCTTGTAACCGCTCAATTCCCTTATGCTACTGAGATCTTTATCGGTTCTGACAAGTTCCCAGTTATTATACCCCTTGTCTATCGCCATCCTGAGGCTGCCCAGGGCTTCCCTCTCTTTTCCCTGCCTGGCATACATACAGGCGATATTGTAATGGTTTGAAGGATTCTCCGGCTCAATTCCCGCCAGTTTTTTGAATATCGCAAGCGCCTCTTTGTTTTTCCCCTGTGTTACATATACGGCGGCCAGTTGATTCATAAGGGAGACCGATTCCGGATCGAGCGTCAGCGCCCGGCGGTAGTGCTCCGCCGCCCTGTCCAGATCACCCCTCCTGTGATAGAGATGGCCCATGGTGCCGTGAAGCTCCGCATTGTCCGGATTGTTCCGGATCTTTTCTTTCGCGTCCTGCAGAGCGGTATCGACCTCATCGATCATCGCCTGCGCTCTTCTCAGCCCGTCACCCGCGGCAGCATTATCGGGATCTATCCGCAACACCTCCCGGTATTGTTTTACAGCCTCACGAGGGTTTCCTATACGCAACAAAAGATCCCCTAAATTACGGCGCGTTTCAGTATGCCGGGGGTCTACGCGCAGGGCCTTTTGAAAATACTGCATGGCCTCAGACAGCTTGTTGTTCTCCGTGAGCAGAACCCCCATTTTGTTAAATGTCTCCGCAAAATCGGGGTGTATCCGCAACACCTCGGAAAAATGCCTGGCGGCATCCCGTTCATTTCCCTCTTTCTCCAACAGTACCCCCAGGTTATAATGGGCTCTGGTATGCTCGGGGTTTATTCGCAGCACCTCCCGGTAACTTTTAATGGCTTCATCCGTCCGCCCCTTTTTCGCGAGAGCGTTGCCGAGGCCAAAGTGAGCCTTCACATAGGAAGGATTTACCCGCAGTGCTTCCTGGTAATATCGAATGGCTTCATCCGTCCGACCCTCTTTTTCGAGGGCAACAGCCAGATTGTTGTATATGTTTGTTTTGCCGCCGGTAACATCGAGGGCGCGCATAGCGAGGGCGATATCATCTTTCCAGTAACCCGCCTGGAACCACGCCGTTACCGACATGACCGACAACAGAACCGCCGCGGCGACGATAAGTCCCTGTTTCACAAAACGCCATTTCCACCTTGCAGCAATATCATTAATTCCCCAGACGACGATAATGAAGAGTCCGATAAAGGGCACGTAGGCATACCGGTCGGCCATGCCCCATCCCCCTTTCTGTACCACTCCGATGACCGGAAGAAAGGTCCCGAGAAACCATAACCATCCCACAACAAGGTATGGTAAACGCCTGGCCCACCAGAGAACCAGTGCGGTTGTGCATACCAGAAATGCCCATCCTCCAAAGATCTTCAGAGGCGAATACAGATCGGGGTGGGAATAGGTAAAGGCCATATGTGACGGCCACAGCATTTTTCCAATATATTCCCAGTAATGTACTACCGACATCGCCGCTTTTTCGATAAGGGGAGTCGCGCTCATCACATCGGTCGGCATCCTCTGGCTAAAGACCGTTACCGTCAAAACACCCAGAACAGCCGAAAGGAGAATAAAGGGCACTTTCTCCAGAATGATGCGGAAGAGGGATATCCCCTCATGGCCGGAATTTCCCCTTGACAATCTGATACGCAGGCGGCCAAGCGGCCAGTAATCTATGAGGAGAAGGATACCGGGAACCGTTACAAGCATCGACTTGGTCATCAGGCCCAGGCAGAAAAAGAGGATACACAGAAGATACTTCCAGACTCCCGGCTTTCTCACATAAATGACATATGACCACATGGTAAGCATCAGGAAAAACGTGCTCAGGAGATCTTTGCGTCCGGTTACCCAGGCAACGGGTTCCACATTCATGGGATGGAGCGCAAAAAGCGCGGCAACCATGGCGCTGCGCCACATGCTGCCGGTCATTCCACGAAGAATGATGAACAGCAGGAGGGAATTGGCAAGGTGCAGGAGAAGGTTTACAAGGTGATGGGCACCGGGGTTCAAACCGAAAAATTCACTTACAGTCATGTGTGAAAGCCAGGTCACCGGATGCCAGTGGTAGTGAAGGGTCGTTGTAAATGCCCAGGCAACACCCTCACGGGTCAACCCATCTATCACGTACGGGTTCTCTGTAATATAATCGCTGTCATCGTACCCTACGAATCCACTGTTTACCGTCTGGGCATAGACAACAAAAACCAGTGCCGCCAGCAAAAGACACAGTACTGTAACCCGAATATTGTCTGTTCCTCTTTTGTCCATAATCAACCCATACGCCGGTTCTGCCGGCAGTCTATAGCCCGCCTGAAATCCCGTGAACTATCACACCTGTTGCTTTACGTACGATATAACCGTCCGGGTCTTTCCCGAGGGATCGGTGATTAAATCATCCCGGGTTATCCGATGAACCCGGACATCCATCTCCTTACCTGTAAGTTCTTTCATATAACGGAGCATCTCATCATTATCCCCATCGGCCCACATCTCTCCAGGGACTACGTTCACATGCAGCACGGCCGGCGATTCATGGATAAACTGTGCGAAACGGAGTTTCGCGCCAAATTTCATCAAAACATAGAGCGTAATCACAACTCGACCGTCCGGGGTGATAATCATATCATCACTTCTCCCGTGAATCACCTTTACCAGGGGAAGAGTCCGTCCGCACGGACATGTTTTATCCTCCGCGAAAAACTCTATGTCATCACCCACTTCATACCGGATAAACGGCATGACATGATTGTACAGAGAAGTCCCCACAGCGCGCCCCACCATGGTGGCTCCATTCTCCGAAGGACGCGGATCTTCAAACTCCAGAATCCCGTAATCAGAGTTTATATGGTATCCCCCCTCCATACACTGCGATATGGCGACGGCACTTTCCATGTGCCCGTATGAATCAAGAACCGGGCAATCGAAAACCTGTTCTATCATGGCACGGTATTGGGGGGTAAGCACTTCCCCGTTTGAAAAAACAGCCTGGAATGATATGTCGGTAACTTCCGCCTGTTTGAAATGCAGGGCCAGAAAGTAGAGGATTGATGCCATCCCCTTGAGAAACTTCGGACGATATTTACGCAGGGCTCCGGCCACTTCCTTCACACGTGAAGAAGAGATCTGACTGTTGTTGAGCATCAATCTGCGGACATAAGGCTGCCACAGCAACAGCGCATCATTGTTGCCGTGCATAAAAAAACTGCCCCTCAGCTCGGCAAAACGGTCACCGAGTCTGTACCCAGCCCACCCCCAGTGCCGCCAGTAATAAATAAATTCCAGAATACGGGAATCCCTGTCCAGATGAATCTGCATGGGAACTCCCGAGGTTCCGCTGGTAGTGTAGACAACGGGATGATAGCGTTTCGCATTATCGGCAATGAAATCCGCGTTACGCTCGCACACGGTACTCTTCGACAAGAGCGGCAGTTTCTTCAGATCATTTACATGTCGGATATCCGCAGGTGTTACTCCCAATTCTTTAAAGAGACGGCGATAATACGGTATATGGTTGCAGGCCTGATTCACAATCACCGCCAGACGTTGCTCCTGATACTCAAGAAGCTCACCCCTGGGAAGCCACTGTGTTTTGTCCAGTGTTTGTTTCAACCGGTAAATACCCGCCGGATAGAAAAAATTTTTGATGCTGAAATCTATCCCCATAACAGGAACCACCCCTCAACGGCAGCCAGACTTACCCTTCCCGGATATATCCCGAAACCTCTATTGTATCTGTTTTTTGCCTTTTCCCCATCTGCACTCTATCCGATGTACGATATGATGGATACTATTATTCTACAAGCCGTAGAAATGCAAGCCTCTCAAGACTAAAACGGCTCCACAACAAAACATGACGGATTAACCGCTGTTTTATTTACCTGTTGACATGCCGATAGTAATAGCTTATTTCAGGTGTTTTAAATGAAAAGGCATATGGAGTATGCCATACGAGGGAAAGTAAGCCCATGCCCAGAAACACTGTTTTAGTAATAAAATTGCTGGTAACATCCGCGGCACTCTTATGGCTGTTTCATTCTCTTCACTGGAATATCATCTTCGACAAGCTGGCGGGTGTCAACTACGTGATACTCGGATTGTCACTGATGGTATCCCTGATTTGTATCCCGGTATGCGCACTGAGATGGAAGCTGGTCGGCGATTCATGCGGTTACCCGATCACCTTTGGAGACTCCGTACGCGCGTATTTCATGGGGAGTTTTTTCAGCAACTTCCTACCGACAGGGAAGGGGGGAGATATCGCCCGAGGTATCATTGTGGCGAAACGATACAGCTATTCTCTTGGTGGAATTATGGGGACAATCCTTGTCGAGCGCATTAATGGCCTTATAGTCGCTACGGGGATCATGATACTCACCAGCCTCTTTGTCGTTTCCAGAATGGTTGCGCTCAGAAACAGCATGATATCTTCTGTCATTCTTGTCCTTATATTGTTGATCGCTTCGGTAATCTGCCTGAGTCCTCAGTTTCAGAAGGTGCTCACCCGCCTGGCCCGGCACCTGCGGTGGCAACGATTACGTAAGGCTATTGAGGATATTGTCGGCGTATTTCAGACCTTCCGGGAAAAACCGGGTATGATGGTAACGGTGACAGGCTTTTCGCTGCTGAACCAGCTGATTTTAATTGTATCCAGCTTTATTACCGCACTGGCAATCCCCGGGTTTCAGGCACCCTGGTATAGTTTTGCCATTGTAATACCACTCATATGCTTCACGGCACTCCTGCCTTCCATAGGGGGATACGGGGTCCGCGAAACGGGGTTTGTTGTTTTTTTCGGGTGGTTTGGGGTCACCGAAGAAACTGCGGCGACCTTTGCTATCCTGCGCCTGACACTAAGTCTGGTCTTTTCTCTGGCAGGAGCGGCACTCTTCGTGATTAATAATGGTGGCCGGCAGGAAAAGGGTGCCGACAATGCCGGACCCCGGGAAGAATTGGCTGTTCAAGTACGCCAGCACGAGTTTTAAACCGGATGTATCGGGATCCGGCCGGGGAACCCCCCGTTTTCACATGCCGGGCACTATCCGGAAAACCCCTGTCGATTGTTTCATCCTTTATTGAGAGAATCATACTCTTCAACAATATCCCTGCCGAATGCCATCATGTTGTGTATCCAGGAGTAGACAAACTTCCCGTTTCTGCCGGAGAGCTGAAGATTGTCAAACCCCTCCAGAAAGGCATTTATTCCTCTCAGTTTCTCTTCAAAACCCAGTTCCAGTATGGGGTACGCATGATCAAGCCTGCTCACTGATGTCCCCGTTATCTCGTCCTCCCGTATCCAGCGTATATCGTCGATCAGCCTTGTCCGGACACGCCGGATCAACTCATCATCTTCCATATTCCACACAGTATCTTCTCTCTGGCACGGAATCTCTACAACCAGGGAGGTCTTTCCCGGGGGGGACATTCTTCTATTTCTGTTTTTCGGTTCATATACCCTCGTAAACGGCATACCCAAATCGGGGAAGTACACCGTCGCGGCATTGGTGACTGATTCTCTGTCCAGAAAAAATGCTACAAGCACAACATTACGATAGCGAAGCCCTCTGGATAACAGCAAAACATCCTCCGGGGGTTTCGGCTCCATTATCTCGAGAAAGAAATCAACCGGGAGTGTACTTGCCACCGCGTCCGTATCCACCATCTTCGTCCCGTTGATCTCCACATGGCAAATTCTCTGGTTGTCATGCACAACCTTCGTAATTTTCGAATCTGTATGAATATTTTCTTTCTTGCAGACCTCGGCAAGTTTCTCCGAAATAGCACCTATTCCCCCTTCCGGATAGAAGAAGGAGCCCTCCATATGTTTTGCCCCGAACTTTGAACCGAGAAGCGAATCCATAATAAACGATTTCAGATCAAGACCCTCCAGACGTCTCCCCGCAATACTCGGAGAAAGCCTGTTACAGGAAGCTCCCCATAATTTTTCAGAGTAATTCAGCAGAAACCGTTGTGCTATGGTATTTCCATACGCATGCAATGCAAAGCTTTCAAAATTTTCCTCCGCGCTTTTTCCCGCCAGTCGTGAACGCAGCACCTCTATTGCCGCCCTCGCAAATGTAACCACCCCCATATTCTTCAGCAGGTCCATCGACGAAAGCGGAAAATTTACAAACGCTCCATGATCATATATCTTGCTGGGTATGGTGACTCTCTTTAGGTCGCTGCCGAGCAGATTTTTTATCTCGACGGTTATTTCCTGATCCTTATCATGAAAACGGTGCGCCCCGGAATCAAAGAGAAAATCCCCATACTCCAGCGTGACGGAATTTCCTCCCGTACGGTCCTTTGCCTCATATATGGTAAATGGCACCCCCTTCTTGCCGGCATAGTATCCGATAGCAAGGGCTGCCGGGCCACCGCCCAGAATCGTTACGTGTTTTGTCATTTCAATTAAAGACCTTCCATACCCTCATTTAAATTTCAGTTCTTCTACAAAGACGTAGAAAGCATTTCGTACCACATCAGCACCGGATCTCATTCCATTGTGGGAAAAGGAAAACCGATGACGGAGGAATTACTGAACAGAGCGATCAGGGAAGATGATCTCGTATCATCTCCGCGTATCTTCGCGCGGCTCCGGTATTTGAAGCGACCATCTCACGACCGGCTCCTCCTTTAATGCGGAGCGTTTCGGTATCTTCCATCAGGTTCAGAATCTCCACCAGCAGTTCGCTACCGTCACTGACGGTAATACCACCCCCTGCCGTCTCCAGCCTCTCGCGCTCATCCATAAAATCTTCCATCGAAGGGCCATAGAGAACCACTTTTCCCCACGCCGCGGGTTCCAGAATATTCTGCCCCCCCCGGGGAACCAGGCTCCCGCCGCAGAACACAATGGTGGCAAGGCTGTAGACCTTAAAAAGTTCTCCTATCACATCAACAATAACGATTCTCCGGCCCGCGCGCTTTCCTCCACTGTTGATTTCCGACATCATAACACAGTCGTCGAACCCCTTATCCCTCGCCAGAGAAAGAAGAGCGTCCCCTCTTTCGGGATGACGCGGAACGATAATCAGGAGCATATCGGGATACTTCGTAATCAGGGAACGATAGGCGGTAAGAACCACATCCTCTTCGCCCTCATGCGTGCTCCCCGCCACAAGAACAGCCGCCTGGGAAGGTATATCCAGCTTCGTTTCCATCTCATCCTTAAGGGAATCGTCCACCCCCGTGGCGAGGCTGTCATATTTCGCATTTCCCATAACAGTAATTTTCGATGGTTCTACTCCAAGTGCTTCCAGCCTGGAGCTGTCAACCATGGATATGGCCCCTATCGCTTCGATCATATTCATGATCCGTTTCCAGAAAAATTTCGTCTTTTTGTATCGCCTGAAGGAACGGGGAGAAATCCGGCCATTGACCATCGCGATTTTAATTCCCCTGTCACTGCAGATCCGTATGAAGTTAGGCCATATTTCAGTCTCGACCGGAACGAATATATCCGGGTTCACTCTGTCGATAATCTTTCTGACAACAAATGGAATGTCAAGCGGGTAATAGATATGTGCCGTGGCTTCGGGTACCAGGCGATGGGCCATTTCCTGACCGGTTTCCGTACTCGTTGAAAGCACGATGCATGCTTCCGGATATATATTTCTCAGCGATCCGATTATGGGAGCTGCGGCGGTAACTTCCCCGACCGAGACCGCATGTATCCATATGCGGGGAGAACCCTTCATTTCATCAAAGACGCTCTGTGGAATACGCCCGAACTTGGGTCCGATACTTTTCCTGTATTTCCCGGTACACAGTATCTTCACTAGAAAAAATGGTATAAAGAAGAAGGCGGCGATGCACAGCAATACATTATACAGTAAGCATGTCATAGTCGGCTGAATATATATGCTCTCTTTATCGTATGTCAATCGTAACTTTCCATCTCCGGTGATTCCGTAATCGTCGTCGATACCGGATTTGAACAATCCGACAGAATCCGTTCCACAAAACGAATTGACAGGCATAAGAAAAAATAATAGAATCCTTAATCTATATGGTTGCACATAAAATCAACAGAAAGGAAAACAGACTATGAAACGGGCGAACAGGGCATATATGCTTGCGGCGCTCTTCTGTGTCCTTGTCGTTATTACGGGATGTGCACGGTATGAGAGAAAGGTGGTCCCTTTCAAAATGCCGGAGGCGTACAGTAATGCCACGGATGTAGCGGGGGCGACGATAGCAGCCAGGTCATATACCAGGGATGAGGCACGTTCCGCTTTCGGATTCGACATGGTCGGTTCCGGCGTTATTCCGGTCCAGATAATCTTTGATAACAGGGGCATACATCCCCTTAAGATCGCTGCTGGTAAAACGTATCTTGTGGATATCCAGAATAACCTGTGGCCAATTCTTGATCAGCAGATAGCGTATGAACGGTTAGAGAGAGAGTCGGAGTTCGGAGAAGTTCTGCCTGAAGGCGCGAAATCCGGCGTGCTGGCAGGTGCTGCCGGTGCCGTTATCGGAGCTGCAATCGGTATAGTGACCGGAACCAGTGTCGGCGAAGCGGCAGGAAAGGGAGCAGCCATCGGGGCGGCCGCAGGACTTACCCTGGGTGGAGCCAAGGGACTTGAGACTAAGAAAGCATCCCATCAAATAGGTGAGGATTTACGTAACCGATCCCTCGAAGACAGGCCTGTGCCTGCCAATGATATCTCTCACGGTTTCATATTTTTCCCGGGAGAAGCAAAGGAGCAGGCAAAGGAATTGCGGCTTACCGTAATGGAAGTCGACACGGGTATCTCACATTTTCTCATTATGAAGTTCTGATATGAAAAAGATAGCACCATCTATATTATCTGCCGATTTCTGCAGACTCGGGGAAGAGATTCGTGCGGTTGAAGACGCCGGAGCGGATTTGATTCACGTGGATGTTATGGACGGACATTTTGTCCCGAATATAACCATCGGTCCCCCTGTGGTGGCATCCATAAAGAAAACGACACGCATCCCGCTGGATGTCCATCTCATGATAGATGATCCCGATACATATGTTCCGGCATTCGCGGAAGCGGGGAGTGATATCATAACCGTCCATGCGGAAGCGACCGCTCATCTCCACCGGACGGTGGGTCTGATCAAAAAACTCGGGCCAAAAGCCGGCGTATCGATAAACCCTGCAACCCCGCTTACCGACATCGAAGAGATTATCAGCGATATCGATCTTCTGCTCATAATGACCGTAAACCCCGGTTTTGGAGGACAGCGGTTTATAGAAAGCATGCTGTCCAAGATACGGAAGGCGCGAGACATCATCGACCGCGTTTCTCCCGGCGCCCTGCTGGAAGTGGACGGAGGAATAACACTTCAGAATATAGAAACGGTGAATAGAGCCGGTGTTGATATATTTGTCGCCGGCTCCAGCATATTCCTCAGTGGGGATTACGGGCAGACCATCAAGGAGATGAAAACGATTCTGGCCGATTGATCAAAACCCCCGAAATTCAAACTATGCACATCATTATTGACGGATATAATCTTATCAGACAATCAGATTCCCTGAGACGTCTAGAAAGGTTCAGTCTGGAACAGGGACGCGCCGAGTTAATAAAGAGGGTCGCACGCTACAAAAAACTGAAAAACCACAAGATAACAGTAGTTTTTGACGGGTGGATAAACGGATCCGCCAGAGAAGAACGGCTCAGGGAAGAAGGAGTTTATATCGTATATTCGAAAAAGGGCGAAACAGCCGACGAAGTGATAAAAAGGATGGCAATAGCGGGGAGAGGCGGGGAGATTATCGTCGCCACATCAGACCGGGACGTAACGGATTCGGTCGTGAAGGCAGGCGGCGTGGCGATATCCTCACCTGAATTCGAGGCACGAATGAAGGAAGAGGAAATGATGACGATGATTCATGGTGGCGAACCCTGTAAAGACGATGATGACGATATTCCGAGATCCGGCACGAAAAAGAAGGGTACCGCAAGGAGAAAATCCAAAAGAGAACGGCAGGCACAGAGAAGTTTGAACAAGCTTTAAAATCCTTCCTCCCGAGCAGATCACCATTACGAAAAACCCGACACAGCAAATGTTCCTTCAACGCCGCCGGCACATATTCGTCAGGAGGCGCTTCAATGCGATTTCCGGGTTTATACCGGAAGACTTGAAATCACAATCGAGATCAGCAAGATCTTTCATATAGTCGATAAGTTCCTCCCGGGAAAATTTGTCGGCGTTCTTAAACGTCTTATAGATCACATAGGGGTGCTGCGTCGCAATCCACTTCCCTTTCCGTCCATATTTTTCCGCCAGGCTCTTCACCGATGGATAGATCCCTGTCTGAAATTTTCCATAATTCATACCGGGATGAAAAGCGGGGATTTCCCCCGACCCAAGGATTATATTCCCCTGAAGCAAAAGTCTCACCTCCCTGGCTATCATCGCGACTATAAGGATGTGGTTGACTCCATGGTCAAAAAGCTCCTGAAGAATCCCAAGCGCCTTTGCGGCGTTTTTTTCTACAATTGCCGACGTAAGATCAAAGACTGAATCCTCCGCGGTCTTTTCTACAACCGCTTGTATGTCATCTCTGCCAATGATCTCCCTGTCCCCGACATGAACGATCAACTTTTCAATCTCTCTCAGGGAATCTCTCAGCTTGAATCCTGTTCTCTCTCCCAGCAAAAGAAAGGCGTCCGGGGCAAGTTTTTTCCCTCTCTTCGCAAGAACGTCCCGTATTTTCTCCTTGAAGAGACCTTTCTGCTCTGATTCGTTTCTGGCCATTGCAAAGGAAAGAACAATCCCCGTATCTTTTATCTCCTTGAAGAGTTTCTTTCTTTTGTCAACGGCCCCCGCAGTCATAATCAGACAGTTTCCATCCGGGATACCGTCCTTCAGCACTCTTTCCAGTTTGTCCGTACCCTTCAGCTTTCCCCTTCCCGTGACTTTCAGCCTGTCACACAGCTCTATCACCTTTGGAAGCCATTTTTCTCTATCGGCTTCTTCGGTGCCGCCGATCGCATTTCTCCAGTCTGTGTCGGATATCTTTTTCCATTGTCCGTCCCTCAGCTCATCCAGAGACCAGCCCGCTATTTCAATGAGCGAGACAAACGCGATCGCAGCCCTGCGGGGTTCTTTTTCAATATTTGAATTGATTTCTCGTATGATGTCGGCCGATGAAACCTTTGAATAAAAGAGGCGGGTGTTTTTTACAAGTACCACTTTTTTACCGGGCATGAGAGGCGGAGTGAGGATGGCATTACATATGGCATCTATATCTTCATCTTCCCCCTCCATGTGAAAGAGATTGAGAGACTGCTGGTCCGGGGGAAGAATGCCGTCTATGATCCGATTCATTGCATCTTCCACCAGATATTCCTCATCCCCATGGATGAGATAGCAGGGGGCGGTTTTGCCACTGCCGATATCCTCAAGGATCGTCTTCAATGTTCCTTTCATGTCAGAGAATTACGAACTTTTTGATGTGTTTTACCACTTGATCGGGTTCATCGATTACCTGAATAAACTCCAGATCCTCTTTCGATATCTTTCCCTCCGGCAACATGGTTCCTTTTATCCAATCCACAAGTCCGCCCCAGTACTCACTCCCCATAAGGACTACGGGAAAACTTCTTATTCTCTTGGTCTGGATAAGGGTAAGCGCCTCAAAGAGTTCATCCATTGTGCCGAACCCCCCGGGGAGAATAATGTAGGCCATGGCATACTTGACGAACATTACCTTGCGAACAAAGAAATATTTGTAGGCAATATTTATATTGGCGTAGGTGTTTGGTTTCTGTTCAAAGGGAAGCTGAATGTTCATCCCGACGGATCCGGCATCGGCCTCACTGGCGCCCCGGTTGGCGGCCTCCATGATGCCCGGCCCTCCACCGGTAATCACACTAAAACCCTCCCTGCCGAGGATATTGGCAACCTCCCGGGCCTTTTCATAGTAGATGTCTCCGGGAGCCTCTCTGGCAGATCCGAATATGCTCACGGCATGTCCGATCTTTGAAAGCTCCTCGATGGCCTCCACAAATTCAGCCATGATCCGGAAAACACGCCATGCTTCGTCGACAGACAGGGCATCAACAATATATTGTTTCTCTTCCATATCTCCTCCAGAAAATGTCCACCGACCGGGGAAAGACTGCCCGCAAAGGGCGATTCCCCGCTAAATCCATCTGCTGAAAATCATCTTTCTGAACATTTACCTTCGTCTTCTGGCAACTTTTGCCATCCTTCTCCGCGCTTCAAGCGCTTTCCTCTTTTTCTTTACAGATGGCTTTTCGTAAGCCCTGCGCAATTTGAGTTCTTTGAAAAACCCGTTTTTTGAAAGCTTATTTTTCAATATTTTCAGGGCTCTCTCAACATCATTGTCAATTACTCGTACTTCCAAAAAATCTCACCTCCTCCCTTAAAGACAGTAAAAACAACAAAAGGGGCAGAACGACCTTTTAAAAACGCCGCCTTCTACCCCTTGATTTACCTATATGCTGTTATCACTCTCCCTGCATAATAATCTTCAGAGATTCTATAAACTCTCTGTTTTCCGCTTCTGTCCCGACCGTTACCCTCATACACTCTTTGAGGATATCGGGATGTGCGAAGTTTTTTATCAGCACACCTCTTTCGATTAAACGGGCATATACATCATCTTTCCCCATAAAACAACTAAAAAGGATAAAATTCGCGTCTGAGGGATAGGGTTTAATCCCCTCGATAGCCGTCAACTGGTCATAAAGCCATTTCCTTCCGGCAACGATTTTGTCCGTTAACTCCATGAAGTCTTCACTGTGTTCAACAAATAATTCTCCAACCACCTGTGAAAAGATGTTCACATTATAGGGCAGCCGTACTTTATTCAAGTGATGAACCAGCAGGGGATGTCCTATCAGAATACCCAGCCGTAACGCCGCGAGTCCCACCTTGGAAAGTGTCCTCAATATTACAAGATTATCCCACCGGTCCAGATCAGACAGAAACGTCTTCCCCGAAAAGTTACAGTAGGCTTCATCGACCACTACAATACCGCCGGACGCATCCAGAATTTCCTCAATATCGCCCCTGTCGAAACAATTGCCCGTAGGATTATTGGGATAACTGAGAAATATGATAGCAGGATTTTTCTCGGATATGATCTCAAGCATCGCATCCTTATCCAGCTCAAACCGGTCATCCAGATCCACTTCAATAACATTGTGTCCCGAATTTCGGGCAATGATTCCATACATGGCAAAGGTAGGTGTCGGAAACATCACACTTCCTGACAAATGGGGGTCGACAGCCGTCAGCAATATGTGAATAAGCTCATCGGAGCCGTTTCCGATAAGAATCATATCTTCATCTACCCCGTAATAGCGCGCGAAATCCCTTCTCAATCCCGGCGATCCGGGAGCGGGATAACGGTTAAGGGATACAGCCTCCAGACGCTTGGAGACCAGGCGCTTCAGGGCGTGAGGCAGGGGATATGGATTTTCGTTGGCGTCAAGCTTCACCCTGCAGACTAGCTCCTCAACCGGATAGGCTTTTTGTGAAAGTACGGCGTTTTTTATAATGTTTTTAATGTCCACTCTTTGATCCTTGACCCATGTTCCATCGGGTATTTCTGTATTTGCTCTTAAGAAGACTGTCTTTGAGCCTTTCCTCTTCGGGAAACAATTTGCCATTCATGAGACGTATATTCAAAACCTCTTCAAATCCCGCCGCGATGTTACGGCATAACGTATCCATCCCGACACTCTCTCCAACGCTCCTTCTAATAGAAGTAACCGATCGTTCAAGCGTCCCCGTATCCGCCCCGGTGTCCTTCGTTATTACCGCACAAACCTCCGCCGGATCAAAATCCATCAAAAGGGACCCATGCTGGAGAAATATGCCCTTTGCCCGTACCTGCGCACTCCCGCAAATTTTCTTACCATCCGCGAGAAGCTCATTTCTGCACGAAGTGGAAAAACAGAAAGCATCTACAGGCCCGCTCCCGGCCCGCCCCTCTTTAACCATCTCCGCATCAATGCCTGATTTTTCAAGGCCCCGTATCAAACAGGTACTTATGATACTGTATGTTTCTACAATGTCAGAGGAAAAGTGCGGACTGTTTTCTCCGGCCACGACAGAATATGTCAGGTCATCTCCATGAAGAACCGCGCGCCCCCCTGTGGGTCGCCTGACGATATCAATGCCCCTCTCGCGGCAATACCCGCAGTTGATTTCTCTCTCGGCATTTTGAAAATATCCCAGCGATACAGCCGGGTTCTTCCATCCATAGAAGCGTATGGTTGGAGGAATTTTTATCTCTCGCCCTGCCCTGAATATGGCTTCATCCACGGCCATATTCTCAAAAGGATTACAATATTCAAAAGGAATAATCCTCCAGCTTTCCACCTGACGTCAATCAACCTCCTCATACTCCTCAACATAATCCGCGTATGACTCTGCATCCAGCAGATTATCGAGTTCTCCCAAATCTCTCAGATTAACAACAATCATCCACCCCGTATCGTATGAATCACTGTTGAGAATACCGACATCATCGGAGAGATCTTCATTGACGCCGATAATTTCACCGCTTACCGGTGAAATTAGTTCGGTGGTAACCTTCGAGGACTCTATGACACCAAAGGGCTCACCCTGTTCGACAGAGGAATCCTCGGGAAAGAGTTCCACCGACAGTATCTCGCCAAGTGTATCCTGGGCATAGTCTGTTATCCCCACTGTCGCAATGTCTCCATCAATCCTTACCCAGGTATGTTCACGACTGTAGACTAAATCACTCGGAAACGACATAAATACACAACCTCCCGCACTATAAATTGAAGTTCCCCGCAATCCTGTATGAGAGGGGTCTACGCTTTTCTACTGCGATACGTTGCAGAGAATCTTTGATTGTTGAGCAATTGAGAACGTGTTTCCTGTTTTGCACGGCAGAAAAGACGTTCGTTACCACTCTTATACCGATTACCGGATGTAAAAAACTGTCTAATACAGATTCCTTGGTTCTCGAGATTCAAAGATGTCGATGCCAGTGTACCATGGAATCGTGTTTTCTATAAACCCTCCGTTATTCAGCTATTCATCCCGAGGTCAACTTTTCAGCGATCCTGACTGCCTCTACCCCGTCTTTGGCATAATAGGCACCGATCGACTGTGCGTAGGCCCTTGTTACGACCGCTCCGCCAACAATGAATTTACAGTTAAGAGACTCCTTCTCTGCAAGATCTATCACCTCTTTCATGCCCGCCATGGTGGTGGTCATTAAGGCGGACAGGCCGATTACGGAAGCGTTGAGATTCAGGGCTTCTTGTATGATAATACCGGCAGGCACATCCTTGCCAAGATCAACAACTTCAAACCCGTGATTTCTCAGCATCAGGGCCACTATGTTTTTCCCTATATCGTGGACATCCCCCTTTACCGTCGCGACAATGATAACACCCTTCTCTTTTCTATCAAGCGTAGTATCTCCGAGCCATGGCTCAAGAAAGGAGATCCCCTTTTTCATCGTCTCAGCGCTTGCTATCAGTTGCGGAAGAAAATATTCCCTTCTGTCAAACAGTTCGCCGACCTCCGTGATCGCGGGAATCATTGTTACGTCAACTATCTCCTGCGCGGGCGTCCCCGAATCTACCATACCGGAAAGAAGCGGTTCTATATCTTCCCTGTTTCCTTCAATAACAGCTTGAAACACCTTTTCTTCAGGTGTTTTGTGGGAAGAAACAGCCTCCGGAGCCCTCTCCGGAGCCATTTGCGAGAAATACTGTATATACCTTGATGCATCCGGGTCTCTGCCGGTTAGTACATCGCCTGCCATCGTCGTATTTCTGAATTCTTCTATCCCGGGATCGGCGATCGCCATCGTTAATCCTTTAGACACCGCCATGGCAAGAAACGATGCGTTGAGCCACTTGCGCTCCGGCATTCCGAAAGAGACATTGGAAAGGCCGACAATCGTATTCGTTTCGAAGATATTCCTGCTCCATTCGATCGTCTTCAAGGTTTCCGCCGGGGCCTTGAAATCGGAAGATACGGCCATGACAAGACCATCTATAACGATATCAGATTTTGTAAAGCCCAGCGCAGCGGCTTTCGCAAACACAGATTCGACAATCTCTTTCCGCTTCTCCGCCGTCTTGGGAATATCACCGTCTCCTAGAGGAAGAAGTATGAACATGGCCCCATACTTCGCCGCCACGGGCAATAATTTCTCTATTTTTACTCTCTCTCCGGAGATAGAGTTGACAAGCGCACGACCCGGATATAGACGGAGCGCCGCTTCTATAACATCAACATTCGAGGAATCGATAACCAGGGGCAGATCGGATACTACAGAAAGGTTCCCGAGAGCGTCCAGCATTGTTTTCTTCTCATCAATGCCGGGCATACCCACATTGAGGTCAAGAAGCGACGCGCCTTTCTTTTCCTGTTCTTTTGCCATGCTTCGGACAAGAGACATTCTCCCCTCCAGAAGTTCCTGCTGGAGGACTTTTTTCCCTGTCGGATTGATCCGTTCCCCAACAATGGAAAGAGGCCTCTCTCCTTCGAGAACAATCGAAGATCGTGCCGAACTGAGAGCGCTTATCGAATCTCTCGCGGGTAAAACAGGTTTTCTTCCGGCGATCCTCTCCCGCAGTATCCGGATGTGTTCCGGGGTTGTCCCGCAACACCCCCCTATGAGATTCACCCCTTTCACGACAAACTCCTCTCCGAAGGAGGCAAACGTATCCGCGTCCATATCGAACAGGGTTTTCCCGTCGACAAATTCCGGCATTCCGGCATTCGGTTTTGCCACCAGCGGAACAGTGGCCCAGGGCTTCATCGCTTCTATCAATCCTATCATTTCTTCCGGCCCGGTAGAGCAGTTACAGCCGACGGCATCCGCACCGAGACTCTGCAACGTTATCAGAGCGGTAACAGGGTCCGTTCCATTCAACGTTCTGTTGTTGTCCTCATACGTCATGGTAACAATGGTGAATTTATCGGTTAATTCCTTGACGGCGATAAGGGCTGCCCTGGTTTCCTGAATATCCATCATGGTCTCTATGACAAAGAGGTCGACTCCCCCCTCCAGAAGCCCCTTTACCTGTTCTTTGTATGCTTCGACAGCATCTTCAAACCCCAGATCACCAAACGGAACGACGAATCGACCGGTCGAACATATATCACCGGCGAGGAGTACATCCGTCCCAACCGCACGCCGTGCCAGACGGGTAAGTTCTCTATTGATTTCAAATACATCGTAAGAGCCGTACTGACTCATCTTGATACGGTTCGCCCCGAATGTGGCCGTGTAGACGATATCCGCGCCGGCATCCCGATAGCCGGCGTGCACATCACTGATTATATCGGGATTCTCCAGACACCAGATCTCCGGACACACACCCGCAGGCATTCCCTTCTTCTGCAGCTCTGTACCTGTCGCGCCATCCAGTATAATTATTTTTTCTCTGATTCTGTCTTGCAGTAACATCTCTTTACCTGTGTCTCTCGTCGTATGTATGAATCCCAACCACGGCCGTAACTGATTTTTCCGGTATGAGAATACAATTTTCGTTTATCGTAACCCCTATACGATCGAGCTCCAGCATATCATACATCATCTTCTGATTTTCAAGCAGAAAATCACCATACCCGGCAGAAAACCGCCCCCTGGTAAGAAGGGCATTCTCTCTGGCAAGCACACGATTAAAAAACCCCATAATCCAGTCAAGCGCCGCATCCGCCATCTCGCTTGCCACCGCGTCGACGATTACACCGCGAGTTATATCACCTCCCGCGGTATCTTCCCGTATGGCATCCATCACCGCACCCCCGGCCGTCGATCCGATAAAGAGGGCCTCTTTGCAACCCTTGAGAAACCGTGCAAGCTTCGCGCTTCGTATATCAACACCCGTCTTGAAAACAACCAGAGGAGGGTTCACACTCTCCAGAGGAATTCGAATGCCTGCCCCCTTCAGCGAAATGAGAGAGACTGCATAGTCAATATGCTGTTCTATCTCTTCCCTCTTGGACTCTTCAATCTTTGTTATACCCCGCGTGTAACCGAGACGCCTGTAAACAGCGTTCATGGGCACTGGAATATTTATTGAGGGGAAAATCTGTACCTGCATAACAATCGCCTGGTTCTGAATTGAGTAATCTGAGAAATCACGCTCCGGGCACCCCCGGGAGTACAGATTTCTATCGAAGATTAAAGGGATTACGGTTATTTTTTCTCTATCTCTTTAACGGTTTACATGTCGGCTGTTAAGGCTCTTATACCGCCGGGCACATCCGCGCCCAAGTGAAATCGTATAACATGTCGTCCTGCATTTAACAATGCATTCCGATCACCAATGGCCTGAGCCCTCTTCAGCACTGAGAAAGAGAGTGAGGATACGTGGGATTCCAGTTCGTCGGGAATAGGTACATCCCGCTTATCATCTGCAGTAAATTGTATAAACAGGCCCCTGCCCGCGTCTCCCTTGTGCAATTGGCCGGTTGAGTGAAGATAACGGGGGCCGTACCCTGCGGTTGTCACAAATCCATACCTGTCGCGAATTTTCGTTCTCAATTCACTCAAAACGCGGTCGGTTTGATCCGTCGGCTCCAGATATGCCTGAATAGCCACATAGTCTCCCGGTCCGCCCCGGTCCAGAAATCCAGTCAGCGCCTCTGCCGGACTGTCGGCTTTCACGTTTGCGTACACTTGTGTTTCACCGGAAGTTAATCCCGGAACTTCATGCGGCAGAACACCGCTCTTTCTATATTCCGCTATCATCTCGCGGGTGAGCAACTTGGCCGACTCAACATCGGGCTGGTCAAACGGGTTTATCCCCAGAATATATCCCGCAACAGATGTTGCCATCTCCCAGAGAAAGAATTGCCCCCCCAGATCATAGAGATCATTTACCGACAATCGTATAACAGGATTCCCCGAATCCTCCAGGATATTTACCGCTTTGTCATGCAGATCCTGTCCTGCCAGCTTCAGATACACAAAGGTCCTGTCATCACCATACACTCCGGGCACTCCCGCCGGTTCGCCCACTACCGGCACAATACCCGTTCCCTCTTTACCGGTGCTCTCGGCTATCAACTGCTCTAACCATACAGCGAAACTCTCAATTCCGGGTGATGCGATAATTGTCAGTTTATCACTGCCGGCCCGAGCCAGGGCACCGATAACAGTCCCCAGAATCCCGCCGGGGTTGCCCCCCTCGATCGGCAGAACATCTTTTCTGCATTGCTCTTTCATCTCCAGAGAAGAATCAAGAATCCGTCGTATATCCAATCCCATAAGGGCGGCCGGAACCATTCCGAAATATGAAAGCGCGGAAAAACGCCCGCCTATACCGGGATTGTTTATATAGGTATCCCTGAATGAGTATTGATCGGCCAGGCTGGCGAGAGGTGAGCCGGGGTCCGTAATCGCAATAAAATGGTCCCCGGGTATATCCGTCGTTAACTTGTCGGATATCCAGTCATAAAAGTATTTAAAAAATGAAATGGTCTCTGTGGTAGTGCCGGACTTGCTGGCAACAATAAAAAGCGTTTTCTCAGGATCGAGTCGGTCTGCATAGTATAAAACCACACCCGGATCTGTACTGTCGAGGACAGCCAGATCGGGATATCCTTCACACGCGCCGAAAGATTCTCTTAATACCCCGGGGGCAAGGCTCGAACCACCCATACCCAGCAGAAGTACATTCGTATAGCCACGCGACCTTACATCGAGTGCACGGCGCTCAAGCCGGTTTGCATCTTCGAATGTCTCCTTCGCGATTCTCAGCCAGCCTAATCTATCTGCAACCCCGGAAGGTTCGGGTTTCCATACACTATAATCGCCGGACCAGATACGGTTCAGTATATTGTTTTCCTTGAGATCAGCCAGTGCGGTTTCTATCAGGTCTCCGTATTTGCCAGGGCTTACCCGCAGGTCGCATATCGACATCTGTGTTTACCTCAGATATTCTGAACGCGTTTTCTCACTGTCTCCACAACATTCTGTACGGTAATGCCGAATTTCTCATACAGGACCGAAGCGGGTGCGCTGGCGCCGAATCCATCCATACCGATAACCGCGCCTTCCAAGCCCACATAGTGTTCCCATCCCAGCTTGATCCCCGCTTCCACTGCTACACGCACCCGAACCGATGGCGGAAAAACTTTTTCCCTGTAATTCTCCGGCTGCCCGTCAAATATTTCCCAGCACGGGAGCGAAACAACCCGGACTGCCATACCATCGTTCTCACTGAGGATTTTACCGGCATCCAACGCGACCTGCAGTTCAGATCCCGTTCCTATCAAGATCGCATCCGGCGTTCCACCCGATGATTCCCACAGTGTATACCCCCCCTTTTGCAGACCATCTGCCGGAGCACACCGCGAACGATCCAGGACAGGAAGATCCTGACGGGAAAAAACAAGCGCGGTGGGACCCGTATCATTCAACAGGGCATAGCGCCACGCCTCTACCGCTTCCGACGCGTCCGCCGGCCGGATAA
>Ga0272443_10002520_pt1 | contig 23235 bp, 19 predicted proteins | sample SSMAcet12_FD_193581 | JGI IMG/M metagenome (GOLD analysis project Ga0272443, IMG submission 193581) | Marine sediment archaeal communities from Little Sippewissett salt marsh, Falmouth, MA, United States - SSM-Acet-12 | ecosystem: Environmental > Aquatic > Marine > Wetlands > Sediment ...
CCGGACTTCTTAAAACGCTAGCCAGATCCAAATCTAAGTTAAGACTTCTCTTTCTGATACTGGAATAATCAACACAAGGAAGTGATGTAACGAGTCGATTTAAGGAACGGGCAAACCCCTCAAGTTGCCTATAAGGCATATTGAACAAATAGCGTACAACTGTAATAAATTCTATATAATCATCTGTAAGGACGAAAGGACGACCGATCTTATTAATATTCATCGAAGACAAATCCTGATTGTAGCTAGCTAAAAAAAGACAGATCAAGCAAAATCTCGCCACGACGAATCAGCTTCTCGTCATAATTTGTCCAATTCATGATGGGATAAAATACTGAAGACTACAAAATGGATGGGTTAATCCACAAAGCACTGAAAAACACATCGTAGTCATTTTGGATAATTTTACATCACATAAAGCAATTGATGTGAGGGAAAAAGCCAAAAAATGTGATATTGAGTTGGTTTATCTACCAGTATATTCACCTCATTTGAATTCAATAGAGTATATTTGGAAAATTATTAAATGAACTATATCCAAGAATTTTATCAAAAGTCAGAATCATATGAAAAGGCTAATACGGGTAAATTTCTTGAAGTATGCTTCACGCATCAGCTTCGCAAAGAGTTGGATTGAAAAATTTTTGATAGACGAGTATAAGTCCGAAATATTAGGTGCTTGACTATAATCTCAAAAAATGATGATATTTTGAAGCAATAAATTTCTCATTTTTGAAGATGATTTCATCGCGCAACCCATATATAGTATCCATCTCAATTTTGTTATGCATGATAATGGCTGAGGACCTTCAGTGTCTTAAGAAGATCGCCCTTATGGGGGGATGTAAAGAACCAATCTGGGCCTCGTCTCAGGTGTTGGGGTGCGAACTTAATATCAGCCCACAAACAGCATCACGGAGGCTTATATCCCTGGAGAAACTGGGATTGATCAACCGTATCATTCGAGCTGACGGCCAATACATCGCCATCACGAAGGAAGGAGAAGTAGCGCTTCAACGAGAATATGCCGAATACTGTAGGGTATTTGGCAACGAAAGGGGTTATTTTGTGCTAGAAGGAGAGTTAATCGATGGACTGGGGGAGGGACGTTATTACGTGAGCATTCCTAAGTATCATAAACAATTCGTCGAAAAACTTGGATTTGAACCGTATCCCGGCACTCTCAATGTCAAGCTAAATCCGCCCAGCATTCATATCCGAAAAAAATTGGATGCCCTTTACTGGATTGACATCAATGGTTTCAACGCTGATGAAAGGACGTTTGGGGTTGCAAGGTGCCTACCCTGCGAAGTGGGGGGCCGTACTTGTGCCATTGTTGTGCCCAGTAGGACGCATTACCCTGAGGACGTGATCGAAATCCTCTCCCCCGTACAACTGAGAAAAGCGTTGAACATCAATTCTCATGATCGGGTGAAAGTGGAGGTGCATTATGGTAAAAAATGCAATTGAGTCGCTGAAGAAAGGCGAATTTATACTCTTGTATGATTTTGATTGGCGTGAAGGTGAAACGGACTTTGCAATCAGGTCTGACGCCGTTACTGCACACCACATTCTTCAGATGAGAAAAGACGGGGGCGGAATAATTGGCACTGCAATTCATCCCCGGTCGGCAAGAAAGATGAACCTGCCTTTTGCAAGCGATATCCTCAACGGCACCGAATTTGTGGAAAAGAAGGGGGATATCCCCTACGATCGGAAAAATCACTCCTCATTTTCCTTATGGGTAAATCACCGTGAAACGTTCACTGGAATTACTGATAACGATAGGGCGCTAACCATAACAAAATTGGCCGAGCAAGTCCACAAGTCGATGAACGGAGATGGAGATGATTTTCCAGAAGAATTCAGAAGTCCGGGGCACGTTCCAATTTTTCGTGCAGCAGAAGGCCTGTTGAAATTGAGATGTGGCCAGACTGAACTGTCCATTGCCTTAGCTGAGATGGCAGAAATTAACCCTGCAGTTACCATCTGTGAAATGTTGGATGGCCATACCGGGGAGGCATTATCTAAAAATGATGCCATCAATTACGCAAAGGAGCACTCCTTGATCTTCGTCGAAGGAAATGAAGTACTGGATACATGGCAAAAGTGGCAAGGAAATAAAAGATTATAGTCGAGAACCAATTAGATGAAACTATAATGTTTAACGATACCTCCAAATGGAGATGCAGTGCCCAGGTGTCGCTCGTCACCCGGGCACCTTGCCGTGTAAATACGTGCTAATTTGGCATTTCTGGAGGGTGATAAGAGACTGATTAGAGTTTGCGCAGCTCAACCCCCTCTTATCGTGCTGGAAAGCAGATGGTGGCCAGATAAGCACAAAGGCTCAATCTTGCATAGAGATCATAGGCGATGCCCTGACGCATGGCGAGTCGAACAACGTTCATTCAACCAATTCCTACTACGAGAGCCTTTTGCCGTCGACGCGCCAGGGCAGTGGTTCTATGGCGTACAGACATCGTTTATGAAGTAGTCACGAATTTTATGTGACGATTTTCAAATGAAACTTTAATAAGTAATAAGTCTTTTGGTTAAATTAACACGCTTTTGATCAGCATTGTGGTCATAAAATAAGTTTTACCGTCAAAAATAGATGATTCTATTTACGTTATATTGTTGAAACTAATCACTACGAGATTTTTTATAAAAATATTAAATAAGGGCGGTTTTCTTTGAATGCTGAGTTATCACGGCACCAAAGTTGTGTGGCGAAAGATCCACTAACTTATGCCAATTGCTCCTTTCCCAGATGTTGTTAGACAAATCCTCTTCCTCGATGAACTGGCGCAACCTGAGGGTTAGATTATCCCAATTGACCTGGTGACCATCGAAATCCGGCCCATCAACACAGGCAAACTTTGTCTCTCCGTTCACCTCTACTCGACAAGCCCCACACATCCCAGTTCCGTCTACCATCAGTGGAGTGAGACTAACGATGGTCTTGGTGCCAAAGGGCAGAGATGCTTTGGAGCACTCCATCATCATGAAAGGACAACCGTGAGCAATTATTTGGCCAACCTCACCAGCGGCCAAATATTCGGCGATGAAATTGTTGGTCCATCTGCTTTTCCCCTGGCTTCCATCGCCCAAAAGCAGGTGGAACTCGTCGCTGTACTCTCGCAACTTATCCTCCCAAAATACGAAACCTTGCCCCCTGCCCTCCATTATGGTGATCACGCGGTTTCCTGCTTTTTTGAGGGCCTTGACCAACGGATAGGTAGGGCCGATTCCAAAACAGCCACAGGCACAGATAACCGTGCCAAAGTTTTTTATCTCCGTTGGAGTGCCCAGGGGACCTGCCACGTTCAAAATGCTTTCTCCTACCGTTAGAGTGGCCAACTTCATGGTACTGGTTCCCAGAACGTAGAAAACGATGCCTATTGTCCCCTTTTCTTCGTCCCAGTTGGACAGCCCCATGGGCATTCGCTCCCCAGTCTCGTCCACCCTAAGGATTACAAACTGTCCTGGGAGAGCTGTTCTGGCGATCTCCGGAGCATCTATTTCCATGTAAATTATGTTGGGGACCAGAGGTTCTCTTTTCACTATCTGGTACATATTTAGCCTCCAATAACTTTGTTTAGCTTGACCGCACAGACCTTCAATTCTGGGATCTTGGCCACCGGATCAAGGGCCGGATTGGTAAGAACGTTGGACGGAGCCTCTGCAAAGTGGAATGTCATGAATACAACGCCCGGGGGTGATCGATCCGTCAGCTTGGCCGTGACCTCGATCTTGCCTCTTCGTGAAGATATCTCCACCATCTCTCCGTCTTTTATCCCCAACGCTTGTCCGTCTTGGGGATTGATCTCCAGAAACTCTTGGTTTCTAATACAATTTAGATCCTCTACCTTCCGGGTCATGGTGCCGGTATGATATTGGTATAGTATACGGCCAGTTGTAAGGATGAGGGGATACTCTTCGTCGGGCAGCTCCATGGACGATCGGTATTTTACCACCGAAAATTTCCCCTTGCCTCGTGTGAAACCGTCTTTATGTAAGTATGTAGTGCCCGGGTGATTCACATTAGGACAAGGCCACTGCAGACCTCCTTCTTCCAGCCTCGTGTAATTTATTCCTCCATAGCTAGGAGCAAGCTTGGAGATTTCGTCCATTATTTCAGAAGGACTGCTGAAGGAAAACTGATCTTTATAACCCATTTGTTTTCCCAATTCACAGAGTATCTTCCAATCAGGTAGGGATTGACCTGGTGGCTTTAAAGCCGTTCTCACTCGTTGGACCAACCTTTCGGTGTTGGTGAAGGTACCATCTTTCTCCAGGCCGCTGGCAGCGGGCAAGACTACATCAGCCAACTGAGCCGTCTCTGAAAGGAATATGTCTTGGACGATCAAGAAGTCCAGTTTATTCAGCGCCTCTACCACGTGAGTGCAATCCGGATCGCTGAGGTGGGGATTTTCGCCTATGATGTACATGGCGTTTACGTCTCCGGTGAGGACTGCGTTGAATATCTCAACCACCGTCAAACCGGGTTTATTGGGCAGTTTTCCACCCCACGCAGCCTCAAACTTGCCTCTGAGATCGTCGTTGATTACGGCCTGATAGGCGGGTAAAACGTTGGGCAAAGCGCCCATGTCGCACGCGCCCTGCACGTTGTTCTGGCCCCTCAAAGGATTGATGCCAGTTGAAGGCTTGCCCAAATTTCCAGTCATCATGGCCAAGTTGGCCAAACAGAGGATGTTATCTGTGCCGTGTGAATGCTGAGTTATGCCCATGCAATAAATGACTGAAGAAGGCTTGTTTTTGGCATAAATCAGAGCCGCATCTCTTATTAGTTGAGCATCCACACCGGTTACTTCAGCAGCCATTTCAGGGGAGAACTCTTGCAAAGAGTTTTTGAAATTCTGGAAGCCTTCACAACGTTCGCGTACGAATTCTTCGTCTATCAGGTTCTCGTCCATTATGACTCTGCACATGGCCTGAACTAGTGGGACATCTGTTCCAGGGGTCTGTCTCAACCACACGTCGGCCAAATTACAGAGGTCTATCCATCTGGGGTTGGCCACTATAATTTTTGCACCCATTCTCTTTGCCTCTTTTATTTTCAGAGCGATGACTGGGTGTTGTTCCGAAGTGTTCGAACCTATAACGAAAATACAATTGGCATCCTTCAATTCGTCTATGGAGTTGGTCATGGCCCCGCTGCCAAAGGCATCAGCGAGTGCTGCCACGGTTGAAGCATGGCATAAACGGGCGCAATGGTCTACGCTGCCTGATTCCATCACTAATCTGCAGAACTTTTGGGCCAAATAGTTCTCCTCGTTGGTGCACTTGGCTGAGGATAACAGTGCAAAACTATCCCCCCTGTACTGAGATAATTTATTGACGATTAAATTCAAAGCTTCGTCCCAGTCAACAGGAACCAAGTCGCCGTTTTTCCGTATCATGGGGGACTTAAGTCTTTCGGGGCTGGACGTGAAATCCAGACCAAATCGACCCTTGACGCATAATTGTCCATTATTGGGCGAATTTCCTCTATTTCCCCTGGTCCAAACGATGCGGTTGTTCTGTGTACCTATATCTATCTGGCACCCTACTCCACAGAAAGGACATGTAGTGGTGGTAAAATAACTTGGATGTCCCCATTTTTCTGATCGAGCGTAAAGAGCTCCTGTGGGGCAAGCATCTACACAAGCCCCGCAAAACTTGCAGCCCACCTCCTTCAGAGAGATTGGTCCCACAGAATGTTGTTTGTGATAATCAGGATTGAAGAAAAGAACGCTTTCGCCTCTCACCTCTTCACAAGTCCTAACACATCGACTGCACAAGATGCAGAGGTTATAATCACGATCGAAGAAAGGTTCTCGCAAAATGGGAGCATTGCGGTAAGAAATGGGATATCTAATCTTTTTCAATTCCAAATATTCTACTGCTTTTTGAAGTTCACATTTACCGTCATTTGGGCAATATTTACAACCCACAGTGATGGGCATCTTTCTCATGCACTCTCTCAGATCTGTGCATTCGTCCTTCCGGTCACAAAAAAGACAGCTAACCGGATGGTTGGTCAAGGCCAGAAGCATCTCCAGAGTGTGACGCCGCATACCCTGGATCTCTTCAGTATTGGTTTTCACCACCATTCCATCTTCTGCGGGTGTGGTGCAGGAAGTAGGGAAGACGTCCCAACCATCTATGTCAACTATGCAGAGCTTGCATGCACCAATTGGAGCAAGATCTGGATGGTCGCATAGTGCAGGTAAGTAAATTCCAGCTTGTCGGGCGGCTTCGAGAACAGTGACTCCGTTTGGAACCTTAACCTCCCGACTGTCGATTGTCAAAGTTATTTCATCCACGTTCACCACTGCGTCATTTTAGAAACTGCAAGTTGTATTTCTATTTTGCTCTGATTTCGGACTAATGTTAAATCTTCTTGATAATGTAATAAAATAAACTAAACTAATTTGGTGTACTATTAGAAAAAGATATATACTTTTACATAGGAATTGATATTCCTTTTAGTCCTCAACACGTTTCGGGTATGTTAATACTTATGAAAGATAATATACATTTATAGTATGAATATCATTTTAGTAAGTTATTATGATTTTATATGATTATAGTCAACTTCTGACACTGCAGGAAATCAAAAAGCTTTAAATATCGCGGAATAACTTGAATGCCCAAAAACTCGTTGCCGATGAATTGTTGATCAAAAAATAGTCGTTATCTAGGAAATCTATAGGCAAATTTAATTGCAAGATAGGAATAATCATTCGAGTTTTGCAAAGCAACGATAGGTCAGCTAAAAATGCGTTAGAGCAGTAAGATCGAAGCGGGATAAAATGTCAGGGGAAAGAAAGAAGCTGAACTTAAATCGGATATCCATGCCCAAGCAGTCTCCCGAAAAGAGAAGGAACAACTTTCAAGAGGTGGCATTGGGTTACACCGACGAACAGGCCAAAGAAGAAGCCAGTCGTTGTCTGCAATGCAAGAAACCCAAATGCATGGCAGGTTGTCCCGTAGAACTTGATATTCCCAGTTTCATCAAGGCCATACGAGATGGTGATCTGAGGGATGCTGTGAGGATAATCAAGAGCAAAAACAGTCTGCCGGGAATTTCCGGCAGGGTTTGTCCTCAGGAGCTCCAGTGCGAACAGAAGTGTGTTTTGACCAAGAAAGGGGCACCAATAGCCATCGGTCGTCTAGAACGTTTCGTAGCCGACTGGGACGCAAAACAACTTTTGGCGGGACGTGGTTTGGCCCCTCAAAGTGAGGATGCTACGAAAGATTTCCCCACAGGGAAGAAAGTGGCTGTGGTAGGATCAGGTCCTGCAGGCCTCACCTGTGCGTCAGATTTGGCCAAGAGGGGTTACCAGGTCACCGTGTTCGAAGCCCTACACGAAGCAGGAGGTGTGCTGGTTTATGGCATTCCAGAGTTTAGATTGCCCAAAAATATTGTAAAGTTGGAAGTCGAGTACATAAAGGGCTTGGGCGTTGAGTTCGACCTAGACTCCGTGGTGGGGCGGCTGGTTCAAATTGATGAGCTGTTTAAAAAAGGCTATGATGCGATCTTCCTGGGAATTGGAGCTGGTGCACCCAGGTTCCTCAACGCTCCGGGGGAGAACCTGAACGGTGTTTATTCTGCCAACGAGTACCTCACAAGGGTCAATTTAATGAAGGCCTACAAGTTCCCCGAATACGACACCCCCATCAGACAAGGCCGCAAAGTGGCTGTGGTGGGCGGGGGCAATGTCGCCATGGATGCTGCCCGTTCGGCAATCAGGCTGGGTGCTGATGAGGTTCACGTAATCTATCGTCGATCGGAATCAGAGATGCCTGCCAGGCTGGAAGAGGTTGAAAACGCCAAAGAAGAAGGCGTCATCTTTGATTTCCTGACAAACCCCACCAGATTCGTAGCTGACGATCGTGGTCGAGTAAAAGCTGTGGAAGTGGTCGTAATGGAGCTGGGTGAACCTGACGAAAGTGGGAGATGTCGGCCGGTGGTAAAAGAGGGCTCTGAACATCTCATGGAAATGGAAACCGTCGTAATAGCTGTGGGCACCATTCCCAATCCGCTCATTCCCACCAATACACCCGGGTTGGAGACCACAAAATGGGGCACTGTAGTTGCCAACGAGAACGGCAGAACATCTATGGAAGGCGTCTGGGCAGGAGGGGACATAACCTCCGGAGGTGCCACGGTGATCAGTGCCATGGGCGCTGGCAGAATGGCTTCTGCAGATATTGATGCCTGGCTTCGTGAGAAGGGTCCCTGGATCTGCTGATGGCCTGATCATTCATGTTTTGCAGGTCTTATAGTCGAGAACCAATTATAGTCAAAAGCCAATTAGATGAAACTAATTGGTTCTCGCCAGAATAGTGCTTAACGATACGAATAGGTCAAATCTCAAACTATCGAGAGTTTGAGATTAATTCGAAAGGTATCGTTAAGCACTATAATTTACAGATATCGACAAATCTTTGAATTGTAAAATGGTAGGAGGGAAACGACGAATGGGATTCAAATCACCTAAAGATACTGCATGTTCGGTTGACGGTGTTGGTTGTGCCAAGGCAAATCTGAGCTTTGGTCAGTTGACCACTTTGGGCTTTTTAGCAGGTGCTTTTATCGCTTTTGGGGGGCTTTTGGCAATCATTGTAGGGGGCGGCATGCCGGGAATTCAGGCTGAAAATCCTGGGTTGCAAAAGTTCGTCTTTGGAGCGGTCTTCCCTGTGGGTTTGATTCTGGTTGTAGTTGCAGGAGCTGAGCTTTTTACCGGCAATACCGCTTGTTGTATTCCTGCAGCGCTTTCCAAAAACATAACTTGGTCCAGCGTGGCTAGAAATTGGAGTTTGTCTTATTTGGGCAACCTCATAGGTTCGCTCTTTGTGGTTTTTTTCTTAGTTTATTTGACAGGTTTATTCGCCAGTGATCCCTGGCTGGGTACTTCTATCAAAATAGCCGAGTTAAAAGTGTCTCAAGGTTTCTGGCCGCTCTTCTTCAAAGGCATAGGATGCAACTGGTTGGTCTGTTTATCGGTGTGGCTGGCTTTGGCCTCAGACGACGTGGTGAGCAAGATCTTAGGCATTTGGTTCCCCATAATGGCTTTCGTTGCCATAGGCTTTGAGCACTGCGTTGCCAACATGTTCTTCATTCCAGCAGGCATACTTTACGGTGCTCAAGTAACTTGGGCTCAATTCTTCATAAATAATTTGATTCCAGTGACATTGGGGAACATCATAGGTGGTTCTGTCTTCGTGGGTGCCATTTACTGGTATGTATACTGCAAAAGTTGAATATATAATATTTTAAAGGCAAAAAAAACAGGTTTAAAGACCTGTTTGACTTTTTTTGATATTTAGTCGTCTTATTGTATAGTGTTTAACGATACCTTTCGGATTAATCTCAAACTCTCGATAGTTTGAGATTTGGCCCATTCGTATCGTTAAACACCATTCTGGCGAAAAACAATTAGTATCATCTAATTGGTTTTAACTATAAATCTAATAAAATCTAAACTGTAAATTATCATTCGGCTTCTCATTTCCTCATAGCTTTTATGATCACTTCTCAAATAAATCAATATATATGCTTTGGAGTGTAGATCGTTATGATAGGAGGATCGCAGAAATGAAAAAGGCTATTTGGAGCCTCCCTGTGGGTCGGACGCTCACTTTGTTGACCCATTCCCTTCTGTTTATTGGCGTTTTATTGGTGCTGATACCAGGGGTTATAGCTGGTGATCCAACAGGTGCTGTGACCCTGGAAGAGGACCCGGGGGCCCCTGTTGATTACGTATGGATATTGTTGGCAGGATTCCTGGTCATGTTCATGCAGGCGGGGTTCGCCATGATCGAAGCCGGCTTTTCTAGAGCCAAGAACGTCACCAACGTTTTGATGAAGAATTTGGTTGATTACTCGGCAGGATCTCTGGCCTTCTTCGCCATTGGATTTGCATTGATGATGGGCACCTCTGCCCACATGTTGGTGGGAACAGACGGATTCTTTTTAGCCGGAGAATCCTACGACGTTGGTACTCTATTATCATGGTTCTTCATGATGGTATTCTGCGCCACTGCAGCTACCATCGTAAGCGGCGCTGTGGCGGAACGCCCCAAATTCAGCGTTTATATCGTATACAGCGTGATCATAAGCGCCATCATCTTCCCCATATATGGACATTGGTTGTGGGGTGGTGGATGGTTGAGTTCTGCCGATTTCATGACCTCTCTCGGTGGAGGATACGGGGCACTGGACTTCGCCGGATCTGGAGTGGTTCATGCTTTAGGTGGATATGTAGCACTAGCCGCCTGTATTTTACTTGGTCCCAGGATTGGACGGTATAACGGCCAAGGTAAACCAATACCCATACCCGGCCACAGCATAACCTTCGCCGTGTTGGGGGCATTCATATTGTGGTTTGGATGGTTCGGTTTCAACCCTGGAAGCACTCTGTCTGCCCACGAGCTGCGAATCGCAGTGATAGCTGTAAATACCAACTTGGCAGCAGCTTCAGGTGCCATTGTGGCCATGTTGATAACCTGGGTCAAGTTCGGTAAGCCTGATGTGGTCATGACCGTAAACGGGACCATTGCAGGACTGGTGGCCATAACAGCACCTTGTGCTTGGGTTGCTCCTTGGGCATCCGTAGTGATAGGAATCGTGGCAGGATTCGTGGTATGTTACGGATACTGGTTCCTGGAAAGACGTGGTATCGACGATGTCGTTGGCGCCATACCTGTACACGGGTTCAATGGGACTTGGGGATTGCTTGCTTTGGGACTGTTTGCAGACGGTACTTACGGAAATTACGCAACAGATGCGCCTTACATCACAGGCCTTCTCTATGGAAATGCGGGCTTTTTCGCCTGTCAGGTGATAAGCGTCCTTGTGAACTTCGCTTGGGCTTTCGGCTTGGGGTTGATTTTGTTCTACGTGCTGAAGCGCACTGTGGGCATTCGTGTATCTCCTGAAGAAGAACTAGTTGGATTGGACATTAGTGAACACGGTATTGTAACTTACCCGGATTTCGTATATGCAGAACCGGCAAGGCCAACCAGGGTGATAAGAATGAAGGAAAGTGGTAAGTGATCACTAAAGCGGTCGAAGGAGGTGCTTTGTTGATGAAAAAAATAGAAGCCATAATAAGGCCCGATAAACTGGATGAAGTAACTGACGCTTTGGAAAAAGAGAGCCTTGTAAGCATGAGCGTCACTGAAATACGGGGAAGAGGCAGACAAAAGGGAGCCAAGCTCAGTTGGAGGGGCACCGAATATTTGATGGAGATGGTTCCCAAAATAAAGATCGACATGATAGTATCTGATGAGGATGCTGAAAAGGCGGTGAGGATCGTCGTGGATAAGGCCTACACTGGCGAGGTGGGTGATGGGAAAATTTTCGTGTTGCCGGTAGAGGAGGCCATACGAGTAAGAACCGGTGAACGTGGACAGGATGCCTTGTAAGAGGCATTCTCGATTTCATTTTTTTAAATTTAGGAAATGGCATTATAAATATGGGCGTTACGATGAAAGAAAAGGGCGTTTTGCCTTCAAAACGATCGGATAGAGTTGTAACAATTTCCTTTGACGAACTAACCGCAGGTATATTCCGGGAAATGAGAGACAATTTAGGAATTTCCCAAAGCGAGTTGGTGCGTGAGGCACTGAAGTTTTATAACAAGCATAAACAACTCTTCGATTCAATAGACGAAGAAATACTTTACACCTATGTGGAGATGCTTAAGGCTGGCGAACACATAATACTGGATATAGATCACTGGATATTGTTTTTGAACTTCATCGAATCGCATCCTGAAAAGGATAAGTTCTGGAAGACGCACCGACAAATTTCCAGGTCACATGCTGAGGAATTCATAAGTAGAAATTATGATATTGAGTTCATATTAAAAAGACTGGAGATTTGTAATTTTTTCAAGCTTAGCAAAACGTCCGATTATAGTTTCATTCTCGTTCTGGGATACGATGTTTCAAAGAACTTCCTCCAGATAGAGCTGGAAGTGATCTTCTCTAACATGGAGATTCAAGCAGACATAAAAGAAGAGCTATCCAAGCTAAGAGTCAATCTTCTCAAAGGTGCTGTCATCCCGTATGAAGAATAGATTCGGGCATTGCATAAGTAATAAGGGAGTTTCATAACACTTGTGAAACTTTATCAAATCTTTTTTTATATCCTCTAAACTACCTGCGAGTGACGATTTGTAACGTCGCATCCATTGCGACATCGGATACAGGTGATATAATTGGTACTTAACAGCGGTGATACGGCTTGGTTACTGGTTTCAACGGCCTTAGTAATGCTGATGATTCCTGCTGTAGGTTTATTCTACGGAGGGCTGGTTAGAAAAAAGGACGTTGTCTCCATGATTGGTCTGTCCTTCCTTGCTTTGGCCCTGGTCAGCGTCCAGTGGGTCTTATTCGGCTACAGCTTATCTTTCGGAACTGATATTGCCGGATTTATAGGCGGTCTAGAATACTTAGGACTAAGTGGCGTGGGCATGGAAGGTGGAGATTTGACCATTCCCCCCCTCTTATTCATGGCATTCCAACTGGTCTTCGCAGGCATAACCCTGGCCATCATCACCTCTGCAGTGGCTGAAAGGGTAAAAATAAGCTCCTTCATAGTCTTCGGCATTTTGTGGACCACTCTGGTCTACGATCCTCTGGCCCATTGGGTCTGGGGCGGTGGTTGGGCGAGCCAACTGGGGGCCTTAGACTTCGCCGGAGGAACTGTAGTTCACATAAGCTCTGGATTTGGGGCACTGGCCTTGGCCTTGGTAATCGGCAAGAGGATGGGGTTCGGAGAACATGACATGGAGCCTCACAACTTGCCCATGACCATGTTAGGCGCGGCCTTATTGTGGTTCGGTTGGTTCGGATTTAATGCAGGAAGTGCTTTGGCTTCAGATGGTCTAGCAGCCAATGCCTTTGTGGTGACCAACACCTCTGCAGCGGCAGGTGCCTTAGCGTGGCTCTTTGCAAGCTGGATCAGTGGCAAGCCCAGCGCTTTGGGCATGGCAAGCGGAGCCATAGCCGGTCTGGTCGCTATCACTCCTGCAGCAGGCTTTGTAGATCCTATGTCCGCTTTGGTGATCGGAGCCTGTGCAGGAGTATTCTGCTACAAGGCCCTGCTCTTCAGGGTGGGTAAAGGTTTGGACGAGAGTCTCGATGCCTGGGCAGTTCACGGAGTTGGTGGACTTTGGGGCGCTCTGGCTACAGGCATATTCGCCTCTGAAGCAATTGGTGGTTATTCAGGGCTAATTCAAGGTAATGTGGATCAATTTATAGCTCAGGTGGTGGGCGCAGGGGCGGCAATGATCTACGCTTTCGTGGTGACCTTTGCTCTGGCCAAGTTAGTTGACGTCACTATGGGTCTTAGAGTTACCGAAGAGGAAGAGTACGTAGGACTAGACATTGCCCAACATGGCGAAAAGGCGTATACGTGAGAGGTGATGGTGTTGATGAAGGTTGAGACTGTAATCAGGCCTGAAAGACTAGAATTGGTCAAAAAAGCCATCGAAGATCGAGGATTTGTGGCCATGACCATAAGCGAGGTCGTCGGTCGGGGCGAGCAGAGAGGCATTAAACTTCAGTTCAGAGGCAAGTCCATGGATGTCGATCTTCTCCCCAAGGCCAAGATAGAACTGGTGGTGGAAGATGAAAGGGTCGATTCTCTGATCGATACCATATGTGTAGCTGCAAGGACTGGAAAATTTGGTGATGGCAGGATATTTGTGTCTCCAGTGGCTACGTCAATTAAGGTGAGAACTGGCGAAATGCAAAGTTGAGACGTGAAGAGGAGTCACCTCTTTCACGTGTTTCAGCTTCCGGCGTCATCTTTGATGATTACGAAAACGATCTGCAATTAAAGTTATACATTCGTTAAACATTATAATTGGTTTTCGACTATAGTTTACATTTCGGCACCATACAAATAGGAATCTATCATCCTATAGAATCTTATATAAACCATGCGAAATTGGTATATATCAAAAACCGGAAACATATTGGTGGCAGATCAGACACGCTTATGAAAAACGACGATCCAGGAGCTTCTTTTCACCCCTGGATAACAGCGTCGTATCGTCAATTAGCCATTGAATTTGAAAAATAAAAGAGACTCCCAGCGCTCTTCGACTGTAAATGTTAGAGCAGCTTTCGCTCTCAGTCCAAAAAGGTGATGATTTATGAGTAGAGGTATGAAAAGGGTCAGAAGGACGATAAAAGATAAGGAGATCGGAGCTTGCTCCATCTTTGGAGCCCTGAATCAGAGTGGCGAAAGATTTGGAGGTCAGGGCGTTATAAGTGCTATAGCCAACATGCACGACCGAAGCAATGGATTGGGCGGAGGATTTGCCATATACGGTCTTTATCCCGACTACGAAGACTATTATGCATTTCACGTGATGTACGAAAACGACAACATCGATGCCAAGAAAAATACAGAGGCCTTTTTGTACAGGCACTTCGATGTGGTTCACGATGAGGAAATTCCCAACACCGGTGAGCCACATGCTCCAAACGCACCTCTAATTTGGCGATATTTCTTGACACCTTCCCAGGAAATGGACTCCCTTCATGAGAAGGAGTACGTGTCTTCGAAGGTCGTAGAGCTGAACTCTACCATTGAAAACGCCTGTGTCTTCTCTTCAGGGAAGGATGTGGGAATCTTCAAGGGTGTGGGATATCCTGAGCAAATAGCTGATTATTTCCTTTTGGAAGATCTGTACAGAGGTTACATGTGGACCTCTCATGGACGATTCCCTACCAACACTCCTGGCTCTTGGACTGGTGCTCATCCTTTTGGGCTTCTGGACTGGACCGTGGTCCATAACGGAGAAATATCATCTTATGGGACTAATCGTCGCCATCTGGAAATGTGTGGTTACAAGTGTACCGCATACACCGATACCGAGGTGTTGATCTATGCCATTGACCTGCTGTTGAGGCGACAAGGTCTCCCCATGAGCGTAGTCTCTAAAATCTTAGCCCCTCCCATGTGGGACGCCATAAAGCGTGAGGACGATGGGAAACGCGAGCTTCTAACGGCCTTGAGGATGGTCTATGCACCCTTGCTCATGAACGGTCCTTTTGCGGTGATAATGGCTCACCATGGGGAGATGATCGGCCTAACCGATCGGATCCGGTTGAGACCTCTAACCGCCGCCACCTCAGGGGACATGTTCTACTTATCATCTGAGGAAGCATCGATAAGGTTAGTGACTCCAAAATTAGATAAAGTATGGACCCCTAATGGAGGAGAACCCGTAATCAGAAGAGTTAACAGCGTAAGAAAGGGGAATGATGAAATCTTATCTGTTGCCGGAATTCCTGCTTGAAAGGGACGAAAGTAAGTGCATTCAGAACCGCGCCTGTTGTCAAGCCTGTGTAAGACAATGCTCAAATGGGGTCCACGCCTTTGATTCCTCCCAAGGAAAGATGGTCTCTCGCCCAGAAAAGTGCACCGGCTGCCAGAGATGCGTGGTTTTTTGTCCCACGGGAGCGCTAAGAGTTGTTCCTGCACCACCCTCTTATCGGCCCAACCAAAATTGGACTGTTGAGCGAATAAGGGACATCAAAAAACAGGCCGAAAGCGGTGGCGTCCTCCTTCGAGGATGTGGCGATGATACGGGCCATCGCATATATTGGGACCATTTGCTTTTGAACGCCTCTCAGGTCACCAACCCCTCCATCGATCCTTTGAGGGAACCAATGGAGCTGAAGACCTTTCTAGGGCCGAAACCAGAACGCCTCTCCTTAAGACAAGGTGGTAGGGAAGACGAATTTGAGCTTGAGACCGAGATTCTTCCTCACTTGGTAGTGGAAACTCCCATCCTCTTCTCTGCCATGTCTTATGGTTCCATAAGCTATCCTGCGTTTAAATCTCTGGCCATGGCTGCGTCTGAATTAGGAACGTTATTCAACACGGGTGAAGGCGGCCTTCCGTTGGAGCTTCGCAAAGATTACGGTAGGTGTGCCATCGTGCAGATTGCTTCAGGCAGGTTCGGCGTTGACGCTGAATATCTGAACAGCGGTGTGGCGGTGGAGATTAAAATTGGCCAAGGGGCAAAACCTGGTATCGGTGGTCATCTGCCCGGAGAGAAGGTATCATCTCTGGTAGCGGCCACTAGGATGATTCCGGAGGGATCTGATGCCATATCTCCTGCGCCTCATCATGACATATACTCCATCGAGGATCTATCCACCCTGATTCACGCCGTAAAAGAAGCCACCAACTATCAAAAACCAGTATTCGTCAAGATCGCAGCAGTTCACAATGCAGCGGCCATAGCGTCAGGCATCGTAAGAGCGGGCGCAGATATCATCGCCCTTGATGGGCTGAGAGGCGGAACTGGTACAGCACCTAAAATAATCCGAGAGAACGTGGGCATACCGGTGGAACTGGCGTTGGCTGCGGTCGACGATAGATTGAGGAGCGAAGGCATAAGGAATCGCTGCTCCATAATCGCTGCCGGAGGAATAAGGTGCAGCGCAGATGTGGCCAAGGCCATCGCTTTGGGAGCGGATGCTGCCTACATTGGAACAGCAGCCCTGGTGGCCATGGGATGCACCCTTTGTCAGAGCTGTTACACAGGTAAGTGCAACTGGGGCATATGCACTCAGGACCCCTCGTTAACCAATAGGCTCAACCCCAAATTGGGATCTAATCGCCTAATTAACCTGGTCCGGGCTTGGTCCATGGAGATTAAAGAGATGCTGGGGGGTATGGGTCTAAACGCCATAGAAAGCCTCAGAGGAAACCGAGATCAACTTCGAGGCATCGGGCTTCAAGAGTGGGAGCTTGACGTACTGGGGATTAAGGGTGCCGGCGAATGATGACTGAAACGTGTCAGATGACAAAAATGGAGATAAAAATGAAGACAGTGGAGATAGACTCGGCCGGTCTTTCTTACAGGGAACTAAACGATCTCATGAGAGAAAGCATGCTCGATGGAGCGGAGAAGATCATCCTTAAAAATGTAACTGGTCAAAAGTTCATTGGCACTCGTTTGTACTTTCCAAAAGCTTCAAAAACGGTAGATTCCAAAAAGTTGGAAATAGAAATCTTTGGAACTCCTGGAAATGACTTGGGCGCTTTTCTTCACGGTCATAGCATCACTGTTTTTGCAAATGCTCAAGATGGCGTTGGCAACACCATGGAAAATGGAGAAATTGTAGTACATGGAAGAGCGGGAGACGTGGTTGCCATGGCCATGCGGGGGGGAAAAATTTTCATCAGAGATAGCTTGGGTTACCGAGCAGCCATGCATATGAAGGAATATGAGGACAAAACTCCCGTTTTGGTGATAGGCGGGACGGCCCAAGATTTCCTGGGCGAGTATATGGCAGGGGGCATCGTTATTTTGTTAGGCATTGGCGACCAAGAACATAGGGCCAATTTCATAGGCACAGGTATACATAACGGTGTCATCTATATTCGAGGTCAATTGGAGGAGGAACAGTTGGGCAAAGGAGTAATCATACAAGAGTTGGACGAACACGATCACCAGGTTCTGAAGAATTGTGTGGGCGAGTTCGTAAATCACTTCGGCGCTGAATTGGATGTGAAAGCTGAAGAACTTTTACAGGGGGAGTTCGTAAAGTTGGTTCCTGCATCCAATAGACCTTACAAAGCGGTTTACGCCAACTGAGCATAACAAATATCATTTGGATGGATAAATCGATAAATCCAATCTTTTATAGTCGAAAACCAATTAGGTGATACTAATTATTTTTCGTCAGAATAGTGTTTGACGATACGAATAGGCCAAATCTCTAACTCTTGCGAGTTCGAGATAAATCCAAAAAGTATCGTTAAGCATTATATTTTTAATTCTTCACGATTTTCACAGTTAGCGGCTTGGTTACATCACCAATTCATACCCCAAATTTTTACGGAAGGCCATCCTATAATAACGAGGTGTTTTTCGTGTCCAAGAAAGAGATTCAGGCCCAGATCGAGATCGACGCTCCCGCAGAGCAGGTGTGGGATATTCTCACAAATTTTGACGATTTCAGAGAGTGGAACACCTTCATCCGACCGGTGGTTGGTCGGGCAGAAGTGGGAAATAAGCTAAGGGTACAGATCAGGCCGCCAGGAGGAAGGCCAATAGCTTTCCAGCCCCGAGTGACCAAGGTGGAACCCAAAAAGGAGCTGCGGTGGCAGGGACATATGTGGCTGCAGGGGCTGTTTGACAGCGAGCACATTTTCACCATTGAGCCCTTGGGGCCGGAAAAGGTGCGGTTTGTGCAGCGGGTGATATTTTCCGGCATGCTGGTGTCGGTAATGGCTCGCAACCACGCGGTGAATATCCGGCCCGGCTTCCGAGATATGAACCAGGCCCTTAAGGAACGAGCCGAAGGGACAAAAGTGGCAGGAGATAAAGGGCGTTAAGATAAGCTACAACCAACTGGCTTTGCTCGGAGGGTGGGATGTCATTCTCCAAGCTTTGGTAGGCTTTGATGGTTCTGGATTACATCACCGGGGTTTCGGCAGCCTTTTCAGCCAATCGTCTGAGCTCTAAGATCGGGTTGCGCGGAATAATCCGAAAAGTGACCATGCTTTTGGTGGTGGTGATGGCCGGTTTTTTGGATTTAGGCCTGGGGCTGCAGGATCCACTTTTACGGACCGTGGTCATTATGTTCTTCAGCCAACGAGGGGCTGAGCATGCTTGAGAATGCCGCTGCTATCGGAGTTCCCATACCCAAAAGGTTGGTGGAAGCTTTAGAGGCACTGAAGGAGAAGGGGGGAATGACACACGATCTTATATGGCCAAAGCCTGTAACCACCGAGAAGGCCATATAAGACTATTGCATTGAATTGATTTATTGATTGGATTGTATAGAACCCAACAGCGAGTTTTATTCAATTCGTCTCATGTGCCTGAAACCGCTATGCACTAATAACCACTAACATATGGTGCATTTTAGCGTTATAATCCTCGTTTTCGGGAAAATAGCCACCCGCGTAGGCGACCAAAACCATGTATTTTAGAGTCTATGTTTTAGACAGGTTAACAAAATACTTATCTATTAAAGTCAGATAAACTAATTAAATAATAGCATTAGTTTCTATTTAGCATGGTGTAAAATTGTTTACAAGTTGGTTATTGAAGCCTATGGATGATGATCCTCTGCCTTCTTACCGAATCTTGCGTTAAATGGCACCGAGATTTTTCCGTACAATAATTGTGTTGGGATGGTCTTTACCGAGTACTTTTTCGTTGATTTCTAGAGCCCTCTCGTAGAGTCTCTTCGCCTCTTCGAGTTTGCCCATATCTTGCAGTACATTGCCTAGGTTGTTGACGTCAGTGGCCACCGAGGTATGGTTTGGTCCGTATGTTTTTTCGTCGATTTCTAGAGCCCTCTCGTAGAGTTTCTTCGCCTCTTCGAGTTTGCCCAAATCTTGCAGTACATTGCCTAGGTTGTTGGCCATTGTGGCCACTGAGGTATGGTTTGGTCCGTATGCTTTTTCGTCGATTTCTAGAGCCCTCTCGTAGAGTCTCTTCGCCTCTTCGAGTTTGCCCAAATCTTGCAGTACATTGCCTAGGTTGTTGGCCATTGTGGCCACTGAGGTATGGTTTGGTCCGTATGCTTTTTCGTCGATTTCTAGAGCCCTCTCGTAGAGTTTCTTCGCCTCTTCGAGTTTGCCCAAATCTCGCAGTACATTGCCTAGGTTGTTGACGTCTATGGCCACTGAGGTATGGTTTGGTCCGTATGCTTTTTCGTCGATTTCTAGAGCCCTCTCGTAGAGTTTCTTCGCCTCTTCGAGTTTGCCTTGAGCTTGCAGTACCAAGCCTAGGTTGTTGGCCATTGTGGCCACTGAGGTATGGTTTGGTCCGTATGCTTTTTCGCCGATTTCTAGAGCCCTCTCGTCGATCATCTTGGCGTCATTGTAATCTGCCACGGCTTCCAGATGATAGCCCAGGTTTGTCCACAAAGAAGCAGCCATTTCCAAGTTTGCATCTGAATCTTCTATAGCCTTGGCCACAGCTCGCAGATGTTCCCTCAGAGGTTCCACGTTTCCAGGCAGCCCACTCATATTTGCCTCATAAGCCAACTTTGCCAACGCATCGGCCAGATCAGGCAACGCTCGATCCTCCATCTCCATGTCCTTTATACGAGCGAACTCGGCCATCAGAGGATGGATTATGCTTGAAGATCCATCTTCGGCTTTTTTGATCAGTCCCAGCCCGTAAAGCCGGTTCATGGCCCGGTCCAGATTCTGTTGCTGTGATGTATCTTCGGCACCGATCGTCCTTTTCATCAGCTCCCAAGGAATTGGAGTGTTGGTTGTACAGTATCCACATGCTCTGAAAATCCGTCTAGCCAGCTCGTCAGTTGCACCCTCGGTTAATTGCTCCCAACTTGCGGCGAAAGTTTCGACCAAGCTGGTGGAGTGTCTGTTGGGGTTATGTTTGACCCAGTTGTTGAAAGCTCGATGCTCCAGAATAGATCGGCCAGCTTCGTCCATCTCCTTCAGATATCCTGCAGGCGCTAGCGTAGGCCGAGTATTAAGGTAGTTCCCGGCAAGGTCTAGAGCTAGGGGGAGGTCGCCGAGCCTGTCAGCCACCTTTTCCAGATCTTCGTCAGGGACATTCTCCAGCCTTTTGGCCAATTTGCGGAGCAACTTCAGGCTTTCAGTGCGAGTTAAGACATCAAGCGGGATATTTTCAATATCTAGATCAGGCGGCAAGTTTGAACTCCGTGAAGTGAGCAGAAGGCGAGCTTTAGACAACCTGGGTAACCATTCCTGGACTAAATCGTAATCTTCGACGTTATCGAAGACCACGAGCCTTGGACCTAATTCTTTCCAGGCCTGGATGGTGAGTTTTACACGTTCATCCAACTTGTCCGGCCAGGGTGATAAACCCATCTCCGAGCCGCATGTCGCAATTTCAGCATCGATGTCGTGGTTGTAGTCAGCTTGTATCCAATGAACGCCGTGGAAGAACTGACCGTATATGTAACAGAACTCGATTGCCATCTGAGTCTTGCCTATCCCGCCCATCCCGGTGGCTACAGCGGCAGCCTGGGTGATGCTTACACCCTTCGAGTCGGAGAAGAGCAGAGAATTGGCAGTCTTCAGCAGGTCATCCTCACGGCCGGTGAATACTCTGTTTGGCGGGAAGGGTATGTGAGACCCTAGAGGAAGGTCCCCTCCAGGTGGAAGTTTGTCTCGACGAGGGAGTTCAGGTGGCTGATAGAAGAGCTGCTGCAGAAATTTGAGAGATTCAGGTGTTAGGGTGAAGGTAGTGTCACCAATGATTATTATGTTACTATGTGCATTATTCCCCAACCCTACACTTCTCTCGCCTGAAACATTGACGATCTGATTTGAGATTAGTGATGATTGTTGCAGCAGTTGGCCGTCATCGTGGCTAGGGGTGTCATCGATCAGTCGCTTTAGGGCATCTTTCAGGTTTTGGAGGTCGTCTTCGTGTTGAGTCTCGGGCATGGTTTCATCACTTAGATATTTTTATCGAGGCGATCGCCAGTGATGATCACGTTGTTAGAGGCATTTTTGCCCATGGCCACGCTCCGCTCTCCTGAAGCGATGGTAACGTGAGTTTCACCATTGGTCTCGACAACTATGTTACGAATCTCAGCCAGCGTTTCTGGTGGTAAGTCCTTCAACACCTTCTCCAGCTGCCAAGATAGGACCGCCTCTAAACGCGGGTCGTCTCCTTTCTCGGTCAATTCCTGTAAGGATTGGGTCACTTCAGGCATCTTTTCCGTCTGAGGCCGTATCAGCTCCCATGCTCTAACTGCCCTGTTCCAAACTGCTTCACCGACCTTTCCGCCTGCGATCCTTGCCGCTTCTTTACTGGCTGAAGTTGCAGGCTCCATCAGACGGGACAAAAAGGGGTTCAACAAAGCGGCCAGCTGTTGTACCAATTCAGCTTCGATCATTTTGTTCTCCTGTGATCAAATATCATATTCATCGTGATGTTATGTTAAAATCCGTTCTACTTTTTCTCACAATGGTACTTTTATGGATTGCTTTCACCTAAAGCCATCCATAAAAATATCCGGGAAGCGTTCTCTTTAATTTTCTTAGGTCCCTTCTACGGTCTCCTTCTCTTTGGGGTCCCTCCGCTTCTTATCTTTGCCTAATTTGTAAAAAAAGGTTTGGTTGTTGCCAGCAAAAATGAAGGCGTCAGTTCCAAGTTGTTGTGAGGATGTAGGCCTTATCGTTCGCCCCAAAACTTCACCCTCTCGTACGACCGCTTGCAGTGCTCCAAGTTGACATTGAGATATACTGAGGTCGTGGCCAGATTGTAATGGCCCAGCTGGGCCTGCAAGTCATTGAGAGGTACGCCAGCATCGAGAGCCGTTACTAAGAGAGATGGAATACAAATGGTTATGATGGTTTGATCCCAAGATATTGGGGTGTGGGGCGACCTTCTAAGCTATCAGATCATCAAAAATATGAGCTAAAAGACCTTCTTCATCAAAAAGACAATTGGACAACTAAAGAAGTTGGAGATCTAATACTTAGAACTTTTATAGTCGAAAACCAATTAGATGATACTAATTGGTTTTCGCCAGAATAGTGTTTAACAATACGAATAGGCCAAATCTCTAACTCTTACGAGTTCGAGATTGATCCGAAAAGTATCGTTAAACACTATAATGCGGAGTATACGCTGAAACAGGTAAGAGTGATTTTACATCAATTTGGAATGAAGTATGCTAAACCATATCCATATGACTACCGAAGGCCTCATGATGCAGAAGAAATTCTAAAAAAAACTGCCATATTTGGACAAGAACGTCATAATTGGATTTTTTGATGAAGCATCACCCCAAACAACAGCAAATACACAGCGTTTCTGGTCATTTGGGAAGCAAATTGTGTGCAAGAATTCTACAAAATACAAAGCTAATACGTTTGGTTTTTATGCATTAAATGGGAATTCTGCTGTTGATTTTGAAAAGAATTCGAAAAAAGAATCTATATGTATATTTATTGAGAAAATAAGGGCTAATAATCCTGAAAAACACATCGTAGTCATTTTGGATAATTTCACATCACATAAAGCAAGTGATGTGAGGGAAAATGCCAAAAAATGTGATATTGAGTTGGTTTATCTGCCAGTATATTCACCTCATTCGAATCCAATAGAGTATATTTGGAAGAGTATTAAACGAACTATATCCAAGAATTTTATCAAAAGTCAGAATCATATGAAAAGGCTGATACGGGTAAATTTCTTGAAGTATGCTTCACGCATCAGC
>Ga0272443_10002521_pt1 | contig 23232 bp, 19 predicted proteins | sample SSMAcet12_FD_193581 | JGI IMG/M metagenome (GOLD analysis project Ga0272443, IMG submission 193581) | Marine sediment archaeal communities from Little Sippewissett salt marsh, Falmouth, MA, United States - SSM-Acet-12 | ecosystem: Environmental > Aquatic > Marine > Wetlands > Sediment ...
CTTTCGGGGGTACCCTACGCATATATTTATAGCGGTTTCTACCAGTATCTTCTGGCTTTCGGGAATGGGCTTCTTGCATCCTTTTTGTTTGTGTCTTCTTCGAGATATTTATCGCTGCACCCTCTGGGGCATGCATACCACATATTCTTCAGTTTCTTCTCGCCGGGATCTGGCTTAGGACACCAGGTGTGAAAGCACTCGTTGCATCTAACTGTTAGCGGATCATATCTCAGGACGATGGTCCTTGCTATTCTCATTCTTCTTCTGATGTATCTATTGAGGAGCATGGGAAATCCTTGTATGTTATATATATAATATATAATTACCGAGACGGGTGGAGGAGGAGGATGTTGTATTAGTATTGCTTCAAATAATACTGATATGCTTTGCATTAAGAGGGAATAAGTGTAAATTGGTGTAAAGCAAGATACCTCATCTACACGACATAGAAATATTATTTTAATGAGAAGAAAGTGTCAGTAAAAGTGTCAGTATTTTAAACTGAAAGCCCCGTAACGTGTTGGTGTTACAGGGCTTTGCATGGTCGTCGTCGTGGGCCCGGAGGGACTTGAACCCCCGGCCAACGGATTATGAGTCCGTTGCTCTAACCAACTGAGCTACAGGCCCATCTCAGTTCTTGTTATCTTAAACGTGATCGTTTAAGAAAAGCAAATATAATAAAATTTTTATTAATGTCAATAAGTAAATACACCAACATATATCCCAAATGAAATTTCCATTCCATTTCCATCTAAATCAGTAATTGTTGGGTTATTATAATCGTAGTTTTGTTTCCAATCGTTCATGAAAGTTGTTGTATATGCTGCACCAAATCGTACCATCAAATACTCTGCTAAAGCATATTCGAGATTAATATGTGGTTTGATTGACCAGAAACTGGCTTCGTTTCTTTCCATGAAGTTCTCATTGTAATTCTCGTAGAGTAAGCTGCCCCAGCCAGCATTTACACCTGGAAGCACGGCAAAATGGCGAAATGGCACTATAGCGTAATCGAATGATAATCCAGTGAAATCTGCTGTGTATTGCACTTTAGAATCAATTTCTTCAAAGCTTCGCGATGTCTCTACAGAACCACTGATGCTGGAAAATCCTATACGAAAATTATCAAGGTAGGGAATAGCTGTAAATCCTTCGGCTCCCATCATAAATATAGTTGATTCGTCCATATTTATGCCTGTTACTGCATCATTTAATGCATCGAAATTTAGAAAGATGAATGATGCAGAGAACCCACCACCTGCCACGAAATATATGGGTGCCGATTCTTGATATTCATAAGTCTCGAAGCTGAGGTCATCAAGTTGGTCGTCCTGAGCAAAAGCATTTAGTGATATAAACATCAATATTGCGATAATTAAGGTGAATTTACTTGTCATTAGTTTCTCCCCGTATTTTTTTTTACTGTTAAACATTTTTCTGCAAATTATGAAAAAACATCATTTATACATAATAATTGGCAAAATAGAAATAATAATCATAATTTTACGTTTTCAATCTTTATTGATTCATAAACGAATTTGAGTGAATATTAATTGTTAAACAAGAGAATATATAAAAATGATAATTACATTACCAAACGGAGATAAGAAAGATTTTCCTTCGGGTTCCACTGGATTTGATGTTGCTATGTCTATTTCTGAGGGTTTAGCACGCGAAGCTCTGGGCATATTTGTTAATGATAAGAAATATGATTTGACAAGACCCATAAATGAAGATGCTGCTATTAGAATTGTAACTTTCAAGGATGATGATGGTAAGGAGATATTCTGGCACTCTTCTGCACATCTTATGGCAGAGGCAATTCAGGAGCTTTATCCGGGTGTTAAGTTCGGTATTGGTCCGTCTATCGAAAATGGGTTCTATTATGATGTGGATATTCCTGGCGACGACAAGATTACTATTGACGATTTGCCAAAGATAGAAAAGAAAATGAAAGAGCTTGTCAAGAAAAAATCTAATTATGATAGGGTAGAAATATCATGGGAAGATGCAATTAAGCATTTTAATGAAGTAGGCGACGAATATAAAATTGAATTGCTGGAAGGACTGAAGGATGAGGAAATTACTTTTTATAAGCATGGTAATTTTACTGATCTCTGCCGTGGAAGTCATGTGCCTGACACTGGAAAACTGAAGTATTTTAAATTATTAAGTGTCGCTGGTGCATATTGGCGAGGTGATTCCGATAGGCAAATGATGACGCGTATTTATGGTATTTCATTTCCCAAGAAGAAGATGTTGGATGATTATTTGCTTATGCTCGAAGAAGCAAAGAAGCGTGATCACCGCAAACTTGGTAAAGAGCTTGAACTCTTTACTATCAACCAGTTGGTTGGTGGCGGTTTGCCATTATGGCTTCCAAAAGGAACGATAATCCGCAGAAAATTTGAGGAATTTTTACGCAAAGCTCAGATTGAGCGTGGTTATCAAGAGGTGGCAACTCCCCACATAGGCAATCTTGAATTATACAAAACATCTGGTCATTATCCATATTATAAAGATTCCCAATATCCTCCATTTGGCATAGATGAAGAGGAATATATTCTAAAGCCAATGAATTGTCCTCATCACCACATGATTTACAATAGCAAGCCGCATAGCTATCGTGATTTACCCTTGCGACTTTTTGAGTTTGGTACAGTATATCGCTACGAGCAGTCGGGAGAATTATCCGGGCTAACTCGTGTTCGCGGCTTTACTCAGGACGATGCTCATATTTACTGTACTCCAGAGCAACTAAAAGATGAAATTAAGGATGCTGTTTTATTGAATAAGTATGTTTTTGATACTTTTGGTATGGAATTAAAGGCACGTCTTTCATTCAGGGATGATGATAGCGAAAAGTATTCTGGAGATCCTGAGAGATGGACAGAAGCTCAGGATACTTTAGTCAAAGCAATAGAAGAGCTTGGTATGGATTATCATATTGAAATGGGCGAAGCGGCTTTCTATGGGCCAAAGATTGACTTCGTTGTCCGTGACGCACTCCAAAGAAAATGGCAACTTGGCACAGTCCAGGTGGATTACGTAATGCCAGGTAGGTTCGGAATGGAATACACAGGTAGCGACAACCAGCCACACGAACCGGTTATCATTCATCGAGCACCTGCTGGCTCTCTGGAAAGATTTATATCTATCTTGATCGAGCATTATGCTGGCAATTTTCCATTTTGGATAGCACCTGTTCAAGTGAATGTTCTTCCAATAGGAGAGAATCAGCACGACTATGCAAAAGAAATATTTGATAAACTAACTAAACTTGGTTTCAGAGCGGAAATTGACCTTAGAAGCGAAAAGATAAATCGTAAGATTGCTGAATCTGAGCAAATGAAAATTCCTTTTGCATTGATTGCAGGTCAGCGAGAGCAAGAAAATGGGACCGTTTCAGTACGCGAGCATACTGTTGGAGTTAAAGGTAGTAAAACTTTAGAGGAAATGATAAGCATTTTCAATGATCTTAATGAATACGGAGCAACTAAATAGCGGCTCATTATTGATTAGTAAATTTATTTGGTTTGCCATCAAATCTCTTATTAGGTTTAGATGTTTTGATTTGTTGCTAATATACTATGTATTTGCATTAAATCTGGCTTAACTTCGGCATAAAAATTGCGTTTAAAATGGTTGATGGCAATGTTCGTCGTTTTAAGATATATGAAGTTTTTATTTCAAATAACAACAATTTTAGGGTATAAATGCCAAGTGTAGTACAAATTGATCATATCAAAGAAGGAATGGTAATAGCAAAGCCAATCGTAAATAGTTTTGGTCAAACCTTGATAAACTCAGGTATTGAGCTTAATGAAAACCATATAAGAGTGCTTAAGACTTGGAGTATCCACACTGTAACTATTAAAGAAAATGACAACGACGAAGAAGTTGAAATAACCAAAGAGATGATTGCTTTAGCTCAAAAAAAAATAGCAGAAAGATGTTTATGGCAACCAAGAACCGAGGAAGAAAAGGATATGTATAAATCTGTAGTCCTATATTTCGCAAAAAGCATTACTTATATGAATGAAGAGGAATGATGGAAATAGTAGATAAATTATTGAGAGGAGTTAATGATTTTCCTACGTTGCCTACCATTTATTCTGCTTTATCAGATGTAATGGCGAATCCTCTTTCTACTGCTAATGATGCTGCTGATGTGATTTTACGCGATCAGGCATCTGCCGCTAAAGTCCTAAAAACTGCAAATTCATCAATTTATGGATTCAGAGGAAGGATTGATACCATTTCACAAGCCATTTTCTATATAGGATTTGATGAAGTGAAGAATCTGGTTTTAGCTCTATCCATTATAGATCTCTTTAGTAAATCAAGTTTAATAGAAAACTTAAATCCTGTGGATCTTTGGAAGCATTCTATTGCAGTGGGAGTTGCAACCAGGATTATTGGTGTGAATATAAAAGCAGTGAGAATCGAGAATTTCTTTTTAGCAGGTATCCTTCATGATATTGGTAAATTGCTTTTTATTAGAAATATGGAAGAAGAATATAATAAGACTATCAATTATGCTTTAGAAAAGAAGATATCAATAAGAGAAGCTGAGGCAGAGTTACTCGGGATGACACATACCGTAGCAGGCGAGCTAATCGCTGAGAAATGGAAGCTACCACTAAGCATACGAAATGCTATTCGCCATCATTATATTGGTATAGTCAACGGAGTTCCAGACAAACTTGCTGCATCTGTACATATAGCAAACATTCTTTGCCAAATGCTTCGTCTGGGTGAATCTGGGCATCATATTGTAAAAGAACCAAATATTGAAGTTTGGGAAACTTTGAATCTACCAAAGAATATTTTTTCTACAATTATTCCTAAGATTCTTTCTGATTACGATGAATCTTTAACGCTTTTCCAATTGAAAAGATCAAGATGAGCGATGTAAATCTAAATATTTACAACTACTGGTTAGATTTTTTCAATGCTGTTGAAGAAAGCATTTCTTTACAGAAATCCAATGAACAATTATCGGATATTATCAATCTTGGATTGCATACATTTCAAAGATATCCTGGTGCCGAAAGCTGTTCACTTTATTTTTTGAATGACGAAACTTTCGAATTTGATCATAAATCATCAGTGCCATTTGATGTTGCAATTGATTCGGCTTTCATATATGACAAGGCAATAGAGGCGGGTATAATTGGCGAGTCATTAAATTCTAAATTCCCGAATTTTACTAATATTAATATTAAAAATATTTTAAAATCAATATTGGTTATTCCCTTAGTAATACCTTCTAAAGTATTTGGGATTGTGATACTTGTAATAAATGATGCTTCATTTGCTTCTGAAAAATTTTTACTACGTCTAGCATTGCTGCATGGCAGAATCTTTGGCAATTCATTGGAAAGTAATCGTTTATTTAAAAAATTCAAGAAAGTGGAATCGCTACTTGAGCAAAAAATTGCCGTTCGTACTATGGGGCTATCACAAAGTAAGCGAGAGCTACAGGCAATATTGAACTCTGTGCAAACGGGTATTCTAGTTATAAATGTTAAGACAAACGAGATAATTACTGCAAATCAAATTGCTGCGGATTTTTTTAAAGAAAGCCAAGATAGTTTAGTCGGTAGAAATAGCAAAGAACTTTTCGGCAAGTCAGATGATGAACAGCATAATCTGGATACTAAAATTATGTTTTCGCGCAATTTTGAATCTACTATAATTAGATCTGACGGCGATAGAGTGCCTGTTCTCAGAACAATATCCCATATTTTTCTTGGGAGTGATAAGCTTAGGATTGAGAGTTTTATTGATATTACTGATAGGAAGCGAATTGAGGAATCCCTGAAGCAAGCTAATGAGCTTCTTGAATTAAAAGTCCAGGAAAGAACTGAAGACCTTCAGCTTTTGATACATAAACTAAAAATTGAAGTTGCCGAAAGGGAGAGAGCTGAGAATGAAATGCGGAATATGTTCGAAAAGGAAAAGGAATTGAACGAGCTTAAAACCCGCTTTGTGTCAATGGTTTCTCACGAATTCCGAACACCTCTTACTATTATTAGATCTTCTGCTCAGATTATCCAGAAATACAAAAATAAAATAACATTAGAGAAAGAAACGGATTATCTCAACAGGATACTATCCACTGTGGATATGATGACAGATATTCTGGAAAATGTATTATTCATCGGGAAATCTGATTCAGAAAAAATCAAATTCAACCCTACACCTATTAATATAGTTGAGTATTGCATAAATATCATCAATGATATGAATATGGTAAACCAATCTTTTGACGAGATAAAATTTCATAACAATGCTCAGAAAGAAATCATTATTGCTGATGAGACATTGCTTAGGCATATACTTATTAATATTTTGTCCAATGCCTTAAAATATAATGTAAATAAAAAGCTAATAAACTTTACTTTGAATACAAGTGATGAATCAACAGAGTTCGTTATTAAAGATCAGGGCATAGGAATACCAATCGAGGATCAGGATCGTATATATGAACCATTTCATCGTTCAGGAAATGTAGGCACTATTTCTGGCACTGGCTTGGGAATGTCAGTCGTTTTACGTTCTGTTAATTTGCATGCTGGAACAATAAGTTTAATAAGTCAAGAAAACAAAGGAACAACTTTTAAAGTAACTTTTCCAACTTACAACCCAGGTGATTGAATCAATGAAAACTATATTAGTCGTTGAAGATGATAATATTATCAGAGAGGATATTGCCTTCTCGCTATCCTTGAATAATTATGAAACCATAGAAGCTGCTAATGGATTTGAAGCTGTAGACCTGGCTAAAATCCATTTGCCTTCATTGATTATTTCTGATATAATGATGCCCAAGATGGATGGCTATGAACTTTTACGAGCTTTACAGCAAGAAGAGAAAACTGCATCAATTCCTTTCCTGTTTTTATCTGCAAGGACTGATAAGTCTGATGTAAGAAAGGGGATGAATCTCGGAGCCGATGATTATATCACCAAGCCATTTGATCTTGAAGATTTAGTAGTGGCTGTAGAAGCAAGATTAAAAAAAAGGGAAATTGCAGAAAGGCATTACCAACAAAGATTCGAAGATCTTCGTTCAAGCATTCGGAGTATCCTACCACATGAGATCAGAACACCTCTGAATGCAATTCTGGGTTTCACAGATTTCATTCTAAAAAATCCAAGTAATAATTTAGAGAACATTGAGGAGATGCTCTCAAGGGTATATTCATCTGCTAAAAAACTTAATCGTTTATTTGAGAATTATTTGATTTATGCTAATCTTGAGATTATTGCGACTAATCAAGATGAAATAGATAAATTAATAGAGAGTAAAACTTATTTCGTAAAACACATTATATTTGATATTGCAATGTATAAAGCCGAATTATACAAGCGAAAAGGGGATTTGGAAATACACCTCGTTGATGGCAATGTCAAAGTCGCTAACGAGTTCTTCGTTAAATCTATAGAAGAGCTTATTGACAACGCCTTTAAATTCTCCGAGCAGAAAACTAATGTAATAATAAACTCATATATAGAGACACAATTCTATGTAATCGAGATTGTTGATTATGGTTGTGGCTTCAGTTCCGAGCAAATCAAATCTATAGGCGATTATGTTCAGTTCGACAGAAAACTATACGATCATCAAGAATCAGGCATCGGACTTACAATAATTAAAAGAATAGCTGATCTGCATAAGGGACAACTGGAAATTACCCCCATGAAAGATGGCTCATCAGTTAGTCTCAAATTCTTATTAGATTAATAATTTATCATGTAACACTCATTGAGTATGATGATTAATACGTAGTTGTCATATTTTCTGGGATTACAATTATATAATCTGCCAGCCCAAGATTTTTTTCATCTAATTCATCTATATCACTTTGTAAGACAGAAGCTATAGTAATTACATCAAATTGAGTAGCATCTCGCTTAATGAACCAAACTATGCTTTCGTGGTTGTCTGAATGATAAGTGCCATTATAGTGTATAAAAACATTATCATCGTTCATATTCTGAAGAATGAAATGAGCCATAGTTGCATCTTTCACGGCTTGTGCTTCTTTGAAATACTGAGCTTTTTTCATTGCATCCATCATTTTTTTCATTTTCTCTTCGCGTTCGTCTGGAGTGAGTTCCTTCATCTTATCGTTTATCTCTTTCATACTACTCTTTTTGCCATCTTTTTGGGCAGCACTGTGCATTCCACTCATCATATCGTCCATAGCAGAATAGCATTTTAAGTTCAAATCCACTTCGATAGGTAATGGTGGAAAGAATTTCTTAGCTTCATTGCTAAATTCATTCAAACTTTCTAAGCCATTTCGTGCAACGAAAGCGGCGTAACGGCGGGGAATGTTTGTGGCAATGAATACTAAGTCATTGTCATTAGCAAACTCAAGAAGTGGTTTATAATCTGTGCGGTAATTATTCCACAACCTTACTTCTTTCTCGAAATTGGATTGAGGTATCTTGCCTGATAGATACTCATCAATAATTAGCTGATTGTCAGATTCAAACATTTCAGCACCGAGAACTAATCTTTCGCCAACTTCATCGTGTAATGCCTTAGTAAGCTCAAGCTGTAGCCAATGGCAAATAGGATTGTTATGAAGTTCTCCGAAAAATACGATATTTGCTTCGGCAGCTTCTTCAAGCATATCTTCATAATCTTGCTCATCGCCATCTATATCAAATAATTTGTAAGCCGGTTTATCAGCAAGTGCGATGTTGATAGAAAAGAGGAAGATAATTATTATAGTAATGGATTTCATGTTTTTCTCCAATTTTTGTTTTAGAATTACCATTTATCCCAATGAACACGATCGGGTTTCCACTTATCTTTGGGTTTATCCTCTCCGGTAGGATGACCTATGGGGATAACGTTAAGCGGTATAATTTTTTCAGGGATATGCAATATCCTACGTACAGACTTCATCCTATCATCTCTTGGATAAGCGGCAGTCCATACAGCACCAAGCCCCATGGATTCGACAGCAAGTAATATATTCTGGGTTGCTGCTGAACAATCAATTATAGAGTATTCTTTCGGATGTTCCTCTATACTCCATTCAGGTATGGCACAGACTATTATTGCAGCAGGTGCCTGGAAAAGCATTTTTGCATAGGGAAGTTCCTCTGCAAGTTGATTAAGTAGTTCACGTTCTTTAACCACTACAAATGACCATGGCTGCATGTTTACAGCAGTCGGAGCAGCCATACCAGCTTTTACTATCATTTCGAGCTGTTCTTTGCTTACATCCTGATCTGTAAAATGTCTAACACTTTTCCTTGCGAATATTATTTTCAATGTTTCGTTTTGTTGGTCTTTCATTTTTACGTCCTCTACTATTGCATTTTCTGCTTTACTGTCATTTTCACAGCTAAGCAATGTTAAAATAAAAAATCCTATGAGTAATATAAGTGTTGTTTTCATAATTTTCTACTTTGGATTATTTTTTAAATATTCGCGTTCCTCCCAAGAAATATTTTTTCTTTTAAAGATAAATGAAACAGGTGTGCCTAGGAAGTCAAAATGATCCCTGAGGCGACGCTCCATGAATCTTTTATATGAATCAGGAATTAGCTTTGGATTATTACAAAAGAAAGCAAACTTTGGTGGCTCAATTCCAATTTGAGTAATATAGTTTATTCTTAGGTCTTTACCTCTAATCGAAGGTGGGGGAGTGCGATCGAACTCTTCCATAAGCGTTTTATTCAATTTAGAAGTAGAAATTTTTATCTTTCGTCGTTCATGTATTTTCTTTGCAAAATTTATAATTTTGGGTACTCGTGTTCCTGTTAGAGCAGATACGTATATAACAGGAATATAGTCAAAAGTTTTCATAAGGGAGTGAATAGCTTTCGTATATCTATCTGCCGTTTTGGAATCTTTTTCGTGGAGGTCCCATTTATTAACAACTATCAATATGCCCTTACGTGCTTCATTTACTTGATTAATTATTTTCTTATCTTGATCTTCAAGCCCAAGAGTAGCATCGAGTACAACTACACCAACATCACAGCGATCTATAGCTCTGGCTGTTCTTAGAATACTGTACATTTCTATGTTTTCCTTGACTTGTCTGCGTTTTCTTAGACCAGCAGTGTCAATCAGAACAATTTCTTCACCATAATACTTTAGTATGCTGTCAATAGCATCCCTTGTTGTGCCGGGTATGTCCGTTACTATAGTTCTGTCCTGACCAAGTAGCATATTGCTCAAACTTGATTTACCCACATTAGGTCTGCCGACAAAAGCAATTTTGAGGCGAGGGTCATCTTCCTCTTGTTCCTTTTCGTTTAGATGGTCAGCTACTACATCAAGAAAATCTCCTGTACCACTACCGTTTAAAGATGATATTGGAAATGGTTCGCCCACCCCAAGTGAATGGAATTCATAAGATTGATCGAGTTGCTTTTCGTTATCGCATTTATTTACTACTAAGACTATCGGCTTGTCAGAATTGCGAAGAATGATAGCAATATCTTGGTCGAATGGTGTAATGCCATCTCTACCATCGCACACAAATAGAATTACGTCAGCTTCTTCGATAGCAATATGTGCCTGCTCTCGAATGGACTTTTCCATTATATTTTCAGTGCCAGGGATGAATCCACCAGTATCAATCAAAGTGAAGTATTTTCCATTCCAATCAGTTTCTCCGTAAATTCTATCGCGGGTAACTCCAGGAGTGTCATCTATTATTGCATTCTTTCTTCGTATCAAACGGTTAAAGAGAGTAGATTTGCCTACATTAGGTCTTCCAACTATCGCTACAACATTCATTTTTTGTATAATTATATAATTTAAAAATATATAGATACTTAGAAACGTTTAAAGTATTTAAAAATTACTATATATTAGTTATTTTATGATTATTATTATTTACTAAATGTGAAATTCTATGAATAATAAACTAAAAAACAGGAAAATATTGCTCGGGGTAACTGGCTCTATTGCAGCATATAAATCTGCTTATCTCGCAAGAGAACTGATGAAAACTGGTGCTGAAGTCCGAGTGGTTATGACGTCATCGGCTACTCAGTTCATATCTTCGCTCACTTTTGCAAATCTGACAAAGTACCCCGTAGCCGTCGAAATGTTTGATGATTCTGCTCAGCAGGGAGGGGCATGGCATATTCATCTCGCAAATTGGTGCGACATTATGCTTATTGCTCCTATTACAGCTTCTACTCTCGGTAAGCTGGCTAATGGAATATGCGATAATGCTCTGGTTACTGTGGCTACTGCCTTGCCGAGGTCAAAGAAATTAGTAGTTGCTCCTGCTATGGATTCAGAAATGTGGTTGCATCCTTCGACTCAAAGAAATATTGATATCCTTAAGTCTTACGGCTGTAATATCATTCCGCCAGCCGATGGAGAGCTATCAAGTGGGCTTACTGGTCCCGGTAGGTTCCCTGAGATTGTAGATATTATTAGTTATATTCATGATTCACTATCTGATAATTTTGATGATAATGTGCTGAATGACAATTCAATAGAAGTAGAAGTAATTAAGAAAAAGCCCAAAGAAGAAGACATTCTTATAAACACTATTGAAGATGCAGTTGATAAAGATGAATGGTCGGCTAACTTAGAACTATCTAAATTGAAAGATGAGATAAACGATATAGATAAAAACTTTTTACGTGGGAAGAAAATTCTTATAACTGCTGGACCAACTTATGAGAAGATTGATGATGTTCGTTATATTTCAAATCATTCTTCTGGTAAGATGGGTTTTGCTCTTGCAGAAGAAGCGATAAAGATTGGTGGTGAAGTTACATTAATCGCTGGTCCCGTTAGTTTAGAAACACCTGAAGGAGTAATTCGTATAAATGTAAAAACTGCTTCTGAAATGCACCAAGCTGTATTGAGTCAATATAAGGAGGCAAATATTATCATAATGGCTGCTGCAGTTGCGGATTTTACACTCGAAAAACCACATTCTGGGAAGATCAAAAAAGATGCACAAGAACAAGGCATGACATTAAATTTAGTTCCTAGCGTAGATATTCTCTCAGAGCTTGGCAAAAATAAAAATGAAAAGCAAGTCTTAATTGGATTCGCCTTAGAAAGCGAGAATGAGATGGAATATGGTCGGCTAAAACTCGAGAAAAAGAACTGCGATATGATGGTTATTAATTCAGCAAACAAGCCAAAAAGCGGTTTCGGTGGAGATGATAATACTATAACCATTATCACCAGATCAGGTCAGGAAAAACCTTATCCACCAATGCCTAAAACCGAATGTGCTACTGCTATTTATAATGCTGTAAGAACTATCTTAGAGAAGTAAACAGAATGAGATTGGAGAAGCATAATATAAATCTGTTATTCATCACTATTGGATATGCTCTGGCAATATTTGTGTTTATTAAGAATATGTGGATGTCAGATGATGCTTATATTATGTTCAGAACCATTGAGCAGTTATTTGCAGGTAACGGAGCTGTTTGGAATTTTGGGGAGAGAGTGCAGGTTTATACAAGTGTACTTTGGTTTTGGATACTTGTACTGTTCAGAACACTATCGTCAGATCTATTCATAATAACCAACATTGTCTCATTCATTTTTTTTATGTTGACATTGTTTGTTGTTCAGAAAATACTAAAATCAGCCATAGCTTTTTTGTTTGCTGTTTTCGTAATGACTTTAAGTATTGGGTTTTTTAATTTCACATCCGGAGGGCTTGAAAACCCGCTAAGTTATTTTTTAATTGTTTTATTTATATATAACTTCAAGAGATTACATGATAGCCAGGAAATCAATTCTAAATATATTATCACAATAATCTGGATTTATGGTTTAATGCTTCTTACACGGCACGACCACATCACACTTTTTGCAATACCAACTTTCCTTTTGATAATTTATAATCGCAAATTATTTACATGGTATAAATGGCTTGGCATACTTATCCTTGCGTTTTCTCCGTTTATTCTTTGGACATTATTTTCCTTGTTTTACTATGGGATACCAATTCCAAATACTGCTCTTGCCAAATTAAATACTGGTATAAGCAAAAGTATTGTTTTACTTTCAGGAGTGAAGAGTTATGGAGCTTATGTAATAATGGATTTTATAACAGTTTTTATATGTATATATGGTGTTATTCGATTATTCTTGATAAAAGATAAATTTTTAAGAGCATTTGGTTATGGAATAGCTCTTAATATGATTTATATATTCTATATCGGTGGTGATTTCATGTTGGGGAGATTTCTCTCCTTTTCATTTTTTACAGCATTATTGTTAATATTCGTTTATATTCATGATTTTGATAAAATTCTGAGAAGGGCTTTAATCTATTGGCCTAAGGGTAAAAAGAGTATTAGCTCATTGGTATTCGTTGCTGCTGTTTTGCTTTATGCTGTATTATATCCAAGAACGCCACTTCTTACGCCAACGGATTACTCTTATCAAGGAAGCATTGGGATGGTAGTCGAGGAACGTGGATATTACTTCGAACATGCTTCCCTATGGAAATATATTGAGCAGAAGAGAACTGGTGGGATATTCCCCGATCATCGTTTTAGCATTAAAGGAAAAGAGCTGGCAAATTACCCTGATACCATTGGTATTCACGGAAATATAGGGTATTATGGCTTCCAAGCGGGTTTGAATAATTACATTATTGATCAATGGGCTTTGTCCGATCCCTTGCTTTCTCGAATAAAAGCAAACCCAAGACAAACTTACAGAACAGGGCATATAGCTAGAAATATTCCAGAAGGATACTTAGAAACAATCAAATCTGGAAAACCATCTTTTTATGACAAAGATTTGAATAAATTCTATAAAAAATTGTATCTTGTAGTGTGCGATGATGACCTTTTTGCTTGGGAGAGATTAGTATCAATAATTTATATGAATATGGGAATGTATGATTACATGCTGGATAAGCATAATAAAAATGTATTGGGAAATAAATATCCTGCTTGGGATTAATCTGAATTAAAAGTGTTTATAATAAATAAAGGATCAAACAAAATGAAAAGTTTACTTCTATCATTATTTACTTTAGCATTAATAATGGCTTGCTCTGAGGACAGCAATCCTACTGATGATGATAACAATAACAATAACAATGATCCCGGACATGATACCGTAAAATTTGGAACTTGGGAATGGCTTGATTCGTGGAATGATAATTCTTTCTTTGGGGTTCATTTAATTGACTACAACAATGCCTGGGCTGTTGGTAATGGTGGTACAATTATCTTTACAACAGATGGTGGCACAAGCTGGGACAACAGACATTCCGGTTGGAGTTATGATTTCCGAGATGTATTCTTTGCTGATTCCCAGTATGGTTGGGTGGTCGGAGAAAAATCCAAAATACTCGTTACTACAAACGGTGGAGATAGTTGGGTAGTTGGCAGTTTCATATCTCATACTTTAATTACTATCAACAAAGTATTTGCAAATAATGCCGGAAATCTCTGGGTTGGTGGCACTGATGGCATAATAGCTTATTCCACAGATACTGGAATTACATGGACAAAGCAACACGAAAAAGCCAACACTTCAATTTATGATATAACCTTTTCAAGTCCATCTATTGGATATGCTGTCGGCTCAAGTGGTCTTCTGCTGAAAACGACTAATGGCGGTAGTGTCTGGAACGAAATTGATCTTGGGACTGGGTCAGGTCTTAATTCTGTTTCTTTCCCAACTGAAGATATTGGATATGTTGTTGGCGATTTGAATAAATTCTATAAAACCACAAATGCAGGTAAAGATTGGGAAGATATGGAATATACTGGATTAACAGTTGATCTTGTTAATTGCGTCAGTTTTGTTACTAAATATACTGGCTGGATCAGTGGTCTCGATAAATTAATGGCAATAACCACAGATGGTGGTAAAACATGGGCATCACAAGATATTCCTGTTAGTGATCCTAACTTTTACTTCCTTGATATGGTCTTTCTCGATTCAGAGCATGGCTTTGCTTCTGGAAGTGATGGGAATATCTTCAGGTATAATATTACAGAATAGTTATAAATCGGAATTGACTTGTTCATTAGCTGATTTGCAAGATAAATATTATTTTTTGGGAATCTCTAGATTTATATCCAGAGATTCCTGAGTTAATCTAATTAAAAAAATGATAACTTCTGTCTATTATTCCTTGTCCAATATCTTCAATCCAAGTTCTTCAAGCTGTTTCACATCAACGTTTGCTGGTGCGCCATCCATTAATGATAGTCCGCTTGTTGTTTTTGGGAAAGCTATTACGTCGCGAATATTATCAGTTCCGGATAGAAGCATACATAATCTATCCAAACCGAAAGCTATACCTCCGTGTGGTGGAGCTCCATATTGTAAAGCTTCAAGTAAAAATCCAAATTTATCTTGAGCTTCCTGCTCGCCTAACCCAAGAGCTTTGAACATTTTTTGTTGAAGTTCCTGATCGTGTATCCTAATGCTGCCACCACCTATTTCAGCTCCGTTAAGCACGATATCGTACGCGTTTGATCTAACCTTATCTGGTGCTGAATCAAGCATCTGTAAATCATCTATATTTGGAGATGTGAATGGGTGGTGCATAGCCACGTAGCGTTTATCCTCTTCGATCCATTCAAACAGTGGGAAATCCGTTACCCAGAGGAATTTATAATTACCCTGAGCATTCTCAAGTAATTTCTGTTGTTTGGCAATCTGGAGCCGCAAAGCACCAAGTACAGTATATGTAGTTTGCCATGAATCTGCAACAAAGAGCAGTAAATCACCATCTTCGGCTGTGGCTTTTTCTTTGATCTCATTGATCTTATCGTCAGTAAAAAACTTAGCTATCGGGGAATTGACTTTTCCATCGGCAAATTTCATCCAAGCAAGCCCTTTAGCTCCGTATTTTTTTGCTAACTCTGTAATTTCGTCAATATTTTTTCTTGAATAAGTTGCACATCCTTTTGCATTCAATAATGCCACCTCTCCACCTGAATCAATAGCAGAAGCAAATACTTTGAAATCTGCATCTTTGACAATATCAGAAACATTTACTAACTCCATAGGAAATCTTAGATCCGGTTTATCGCTGCCGTATTTCATCATAGCTGTTTTATAATCCATCCTTGGGAAAGGTGTTTCGATATTTATATGTTTAACATCTTTCCATAGTTGTTTTAGAAATCCTTCAGTAACAGAGATAATATCTTCCATATCAACAAAAGACATTTCCACATCTATCTGCGTGAATTCTGCCTGTCTATCGGAACGTAGGTCTTCATCACGAAAGCATTTTACTATTTGTACGTATTTTTCAAAACCAGAGATCATAAGTATCTGCTTATATAGCTGTGGTGATTGCGGCAAAGCATAGAATTTCCCTTTGTTGATTCTGCTCGGCACAAGAAAATCTCTTGCACCTTCGGGAGTTGATTTCATTAGGAATGGTGTTTCGATTTCAAGGAATTCATTCTCAGCAAAATATCTATGCATTGATTGATACAGTTGATTTCTTAGTATTAAATGCTTTTGTAATTCAGAGCGACGGAGATCGAGATATCTAAAGCGAAGCCGTTTTTCCTCACTTGCCTCAGAGCTTGCTGCACCAATTTCGAAAGGCGGAACTTTGGATTTATTAATAACTCCATAATCATTTATCAGAACTTCAATCATTCCTGTTGGCAACTTAGGGTTTGGGTTAGACCTTTTTCTTACCTTTCCTTTAGCCCAGATGACATATTCCGGGTGAAGCTCTTTTGATCGCCCTGCAAGTTCTGGTAGATTCTCTGGCTCTATTACTAATTGAGATATTCCCCAGCGATCACGTATATCAATAAATATAAGCCCGCCCATATCACGAACTATATTTATCCATCCATTGATCACTACATCTTTATCTATATAGCTTTCGTTCAATTCACCACATTTAACATTTCTTTTCAAGTAATTCATTGATATCTCCAATCATTTTCAGCAATTAACATAATCTACAAAAATATGATTATTTCCATGTTCAAAAAAAGAAAAACAAACAAAATGGATTTATATTTGTATAAAGTATAGAAAACTCTTATTTTTATTTTTTTATTAAACATAAAGAACATTAGAATATGAATAGAACTTTTATATTGGTTCATGGCGGCTCGCACGGTGGTTGGTGCTGGGAAGATTTGCAAATGGAACTCGTTCTCCTCGGACATAAGGCATACTATTTTGATTTGCCTGGTCATGGGAGAGATGAAACACCTCGTGGAGATATCAAAACAGAAAATTACGTTAAAGCAATAGATAATTTTGTAAATCTTATGGGTAAAGAGGATGTAATCCTCGTAGCACATTCATTGGCTGGTGTTTATGCTCCGCAGGCAATTATGAAGAATCCAGATAAGTATTCGCAAATCATTTATCTGGCAAGTATAATTACAGAAGTCGGTGAAAGAGCCATTGATTTTATTCCTGAAGAACGTCGCCCCAGCTATTATGAATTAACACAGCAATCCGATGATGGCACTTTTAGTTTGCCATTCGAGGTGGCTTATCATAATTTTTTCCAAGACCTTTCTCAGCATGAGGCGAGAGATTATTATGATAAAATGACTCCGCAACCTTTTAATATTTATTTGGAGCAACAAACAGTTTCTCCGAAAGATATTAAATGTAAGAAGGATTATATTATCTGTACAAAAGATATGGCATTGCCCATGGAGAATACCATGGTTTTTGGTGTAAAAGCCAATGCCGCTTTGCACATGTTAGATTCAAGCCATGATGCTATGCTTACAAAAACAAAGTTTTTAGCCAAAATGCTGCATGATTTGTCTGAGTAGTTGTTGTTCTATAGACAGTTCGCTACCACAGTGCTAAGCAGCGTAACAGTGATTTGTTGGGATAGAGTAATTCTTCCGATTACTACCAGTCATCGGAAGAATATAAATTGTTGATGAATCTCATTTTTCTCACGATGAGGAATTGAATTTCTCGAAATATTTCTCGTTTATATTCAGTCCAAAAAGCTGTTTTCTTAGCTCTTCATCCTGAACATGCCTACCAGCCAAAGAATTGAGCATTTTTCTTTGGAAGCTTATTTGTCGGTCTAATTGAAAGCATTTTTCTTTCAAGCGATGCAATCTTTTTCTTATCCATTCCTTATCGCTTAGATTCTTCTCGAAAACAAATGGCTCTTGAATCTTAAGCCGATCAATTTTACGTCTTTCTGCTTCAATGTTAATTTCGAGTTCTCTAATTTCAGACCTAAGGGCTGCTTCTTCAGTGTTAATATCCTGATATTGCCTATCTTCAACAGAGCAGAGTGTCTTCCAGAATAGTTTAAGTCGTTGCATATTGCTGGACTGATAAGCATCTTGAACATTATCCCAGTATTTCTTAAATATTTCTGTTTCACCAGAAACATCGGGATGGAGCTTTTTAACTAATTTTCTATATAAATAAGGTGCTTCGTAAGAGGTTTCCCATTTTTCCTTTTCGATTTCGAAGTGTGTTCTTTTTGATTCGGTATTGTTATTTGAATTTCCTTTTCTCTGAGTATTATGATCTTGATTGTCATTATTTGAGAAGTGAAGCCCATTGTATCTTTCGAATTCCTTTTGAACAACAGTGTTAATAAATCTAATAGTTTTATCGTTCAGTTTCTCTCCACGTCTAAGTTTTAATGATAATAGTTCCACCCTTCTTTCGATTTCAGAAGCGATACGAGATCTTATCTGAATATCCTGTTCTATATCACCGAAAATGTTTTCGTAAACAAACATAATTCTTGGTCTGACAACATTTTTTAGGTGGTGCCATTCGTCAAGTAATCCAAGCAAATCCCCTCTACATTCACGTATTCTTATACGTAATTGTCTTATTGTGGGATGCTCAATTATATGTGGATTTTCGCTCATTTATTCATTTCCATTAATAATGGAATGATCTGGAGTATTTTTTGACAATGCTTCCCATACATTATAGGCATGCCGTAAGTGTGGAATAACAATAGATCCACCAACTATTAGGGCAATGTTCAGAGCTTCATTGATTTCATTATCGTTACAATTCTCCTCGTAACAGCGGTGAAGATGATATTGGATACAATCGTTGCATCGAAGTACAGCAGAAGCCACAAGCCCCATCATTTCCTTATACTTAACGGGAATATCACCCTCGCTATAAGCGCGGTCATCAAGAGCAAAAAAACGCTTAATTGGCAGAAAATCCCTATTTAGTATTCTTTCATTGCCTTTTGTGCGTTTTTCGTTAAATCTTTGTATTATATCGCTATACATCTTATACAATAATACCTAATATTCATATTACTTCCTCTTGTTGTTGAAAATTTCCCTAAAAAGCCCTACTTTTGTGGGAAAATTGTTGATAATTAAACATATTTTTTTGCTCTGATTAATATTGACCAAACTACCCCTGTTTTTAATCAAATTCCATATTGTTTCAACTTATTACCTAATTTGTCAAATCTTATGCCAAAAGGAATAAACCAAATAATATTTAATTTTCTATCATAGGCGATTCATCATCACTGGAATTTACATCATTTGTTTCATCAGGTATTGTGTAATCATTATCTATAGTTCTTTGCATTTCCACTATGTCTTCAGTGGGCTTGGAAGCATCAATCATCACTTCCATTCTATTGGGTAGATTTAGCTCGGCTTCTGCAAACTCATCAATCTCTCTCAGCTTAGGCAGCTCTTCTATGTCATTTATACCAAAATGCTTTAAAAAATCTGGTGAAGTGCCAAACATCAGTGGTTTTCCCAAAGTATCCTTTCTGCCTCTGACTTCCACTAAATTTTTATCAATTAATGAGTTTACAACTTCATTGGAGTTCACGCCACGGATTTGTTCAATTTCTGGCTTAGTTACTGGCTGCTTATATGCAATTATTGCAATCGTTTCCAAAGATGCCTGAGAAAGTCGTTTCTTAGCTTTAGATTTTGTGAGCTGGTGAACTAAGGAGCCGTACTCTTTTCTTGTAACAAATTGAAATCCACCGCCAATTCTAACAATTTCATAGGGTCTGCCATGCTTCGTAAGCTCATTGTTAATTTGGTTTATAATATTCAAAAAGTAGGAATTGTCAATCGTATTATCAAATTCAATATCCTCTGGCTCTCTGTCGGATTCAAAATTCATAGTGAAAGTAGTTCCTTTTGCAGTAATATCTTCCAGAATTAGAGTTCTGAACATATAATCAAGAGAAACAGGTTCTTCAGAAGAAAATATTAATGCTTCGACAGATGCTTTTTGTTCTAAGCTGTTCAAATCTAAAAATGGTGGTTTCTTGCTCATCTTATCCTTATTCAATTATAAACAAGCTCTGGTTTTTGGGAGATAATAATATCCTCAAACGAGTCATCTTGAGTAACGAAGATTAGTTTATCTCTAATTAATTCAAGTATAGCAAGGAAGGAAACAACTATGTGCTGTTTATTGCTTCCGCTTATAATATCTTTAAAACTAGCTCTTTTATTTGTCTTTAGTAATAATAATATCTCTTTGTATTTTTCTTTAACGGTTACAGGGAAAAAGTTTACAATATGCTGAGTATTATCCAATTCAGCTCTTTCAATAACTGATTTAAATGCTTTAATCAGATCAAAAAGAGAGGCATTTTTGTATGAAGTCCCATTTCCATTGATTTCAGCTCTTTTATCTGCATCGAACATATTTCGATAGAGTACATAGCGTTGGTCTTCAGCCATTTCTGATAGTTCTCCAGCCGCATCTTTGAATTTTTTATATTCTAATAGACGCTGGACTAATAATGTACGTGGATCCTCAATCTCCTCATCGTCTTCGCTTATAGGTCTCGGAAGTAGCATCTGGCTTTTGATATACATTAGTGTTGAAGCCATCAAAAGGAATTCGCCTGCTAATTCAAGATCAAAATATTGAATAACGCGGATATACTTCAGGAATTCTTCTGTAATCCTTGCTATTGGAATATCATATATGTTTAATTCGTCGCGTTTAATGAAAAACAGCAACAAATCAAATGGTCCCTCAAAATTGGGTAATCTGATCTTGTACATAGTTTTTTTAGCTTTCGGCTAAAAGTAATCAGCTTTCAGCAAATTCAATTTTAATCAAAGAATACTATCTATTTTCCTAATTTTTTTACTTAGGAAACTATTTGATTTTTTATCCATTCCCTCACCAAAGTATATACTTGCCCAATACAATTATGAACAAAGCTGGATCATAATTTAAAATCATCTATATAATTCAACGAGCAAATCTACGTAAAAGAGCATTGCAGTTTTCCACAAATTGTAAATAGATTTCCACAGGTTCATGTTGAAAAAAAAATGAACTAAACGTAAACCCTTGGTACTCTTGCCGCTATTGCTGTTGTAACTTCATAAGGTATTGTGTTAATAACTCTTGCAATATCTGTTGCAAGAATTGATTCACTACCTTGGTTGCCAATAATCACAACTTGATCTCCTGATTTTATATTATCATCACCGACATCTACCATGCAAGCATCCATACAAATTGATCCAACTATTGGATATTTCTTTCCATTTATCAAACAATTTGCTTTTCCTGTCTGAGCTCTTGTAAATCCGTCGCCATAACCTAAAGGCAAAGTTGCAATAGTCGTATCCTTATCTGCAATGAATAAACGGCTGTAGCCAACTGACTCCCCCTGCTTTATTCTATGGGTAATAATTACTTTTGTTAACAATTTCATTATTGGTTTAACAGCAAAGACTTCTTCCAGATCCTTTGCTGGAGGATATCCATAAAGGGATAGCCCTGGTCGAATAATATTTAATTGAGCATCTGGAAAATTACCAATGCCTGCACTATTAGCTGCGTGAAGATATTGAAAAAAATAGCCATCAGATTTTAGATTATCAATTGTATCTAAGAATAATCTAAGTTGATGTAAAGCAAACTCCTTATTATCTTGAGCAGTGGCGAAGTGAGTGCAAGCTGCTATTAGTTCAATATTTTTCAGTTCTGACATAAAACTTAGAAAATCTGGCACCAGCTCTACTTTTATACCTTCTCTGTGCATACCAGTTTCAATGAGAAGATGTGCTTTTATATCCACACCTTGATTTTTTGCTTCTTCGTTAATTGCCGTCATAAACCTTTTTGAGCTGGCTATTGGCTGAAGATCATAATTGCAGTAAATAGGAGCTTCATGTATTGCACCAGGGAATAATACAACTATTGGTTTCGTTATTCCATTATCGCGAAGTATAGCTCCTTCGTCTGCAAAAGCTACTCCAAAAAAATCAGATCCTTCTTCCTGAAGTATCTTTGCTATTTTCACCATCCCATGTCCATAAGCATTAGCTTTAACAATTGCCATCATTTTCGATTGTGGGGCTATTGCTTTTATACGGTTGTAGTTGTGTTTTAGATTCTGTATGTTTATCTCAGCTACTGTTGCTCTCATATTTCCTTTATTCAATTATGCTGCAAATCAATATATTTCATTTCAGAATGAAAAGAAAATACAAACTTATGTAAAGTTTATAACTTATTGGAATATTTTTGAGTTCAATGTAAAGAAAATGTAGATTTTGAAATAGAAATCACTTTTAGATATTTTCAATTTAGATTATTAGTAACGCTTGTTGTGAAAATTGAATTAAGGGTTGCAGAGAATTTTGAATTTTCTCGGATGTTTTGAAACTATTATTGACTTAATTGATTATTACGAAAGAGTTGGGGAGACATCAATATTTGGTTTTTGCAATGATATTATTATATTCAGAATTAACAATAGGACAAAGCGAGTTGATATATAGATTATGCCTTTCCAGCTTAGGTATCTGCCTGCAATTGGTAGTTGGCTTCTTTTGGTAAGTGTCTTTATCAAATATTTCTATTTGGTACTTACTGATAATTGTGGCCAAGAGCTTTTTTTATTTCAGTTTTATCAAAAATATTTTTATCTTTAAGATTAAAACTATGGCATAATTAATAAATAAGGGAAATAGCCAAATATGAACAGGATCAAATCAAAGCTTTCTGCCAAATCCCCAGATTTTCAGCAAAATAAAGAATATAACCAAGAATTGGTCAAAGAGTATAAGGAAAAACTTGATCATGTAAAACTCGGAGGGCCAGAGAAGTATCGCAATAAGCATACTGAAAGAGGAAAAATCCTTGTTCGAGATCGTATTAAAATGCTCTGCGATAATGATACTCCATTCTTGGAATTTTCTGCACTGGCTGCAAATGGTATGTATGACGATATGGCTCCATCGGCTGGAGTGGTTACAGGTGTGGGTGTCATCAAG
>Ga0272443_10002522_pt1 | contig 23229 bp, 18 predicted proteins | sample SSMAcet12_FD_193581 | JGI IMG/M metagenome (GOLD analysis project Ga0272443, IMG submission 193581) | Marine sediment archaeal communities from Little Sippewissett salt marsh, Falmouth, MA, United States - SSM-Acet-12 | ecosystem: Environmental > Aquatic > Marine > Wetlands > Sediment ...
GCGGAGGTCTTCGTATTCGCGGCAGAGGTAGTCGCCGCCGTTGGTGTTGAAGAGACGGCGCAAGCTCTCGTAATGCTTCGCTGTTGGGAGCTGCCATTGTGACTTCCTGCCGCGCTCAAACCCTACTGCGAACCAGTGATAAGGCATATTGCCGGAGAATCCTAAGCCGTCGCGTATTTCTCCTATGGACAAGCCAGCTCGCTTCCTCTCCCCGTCCAGATACGCCCGCAACGGCTCGAAGATGAAGCCGCGACGATGCTCGAACTCTCCGCTCCACAGCTTGCCGCAAGCGCGATCCCATAGGCCATCGTCGGCGTGGTAGATGAGGTATTCGGCGTCGCCATCATACGATCGCTTTTCATTCCCAACGGGCCTGCCAATCTTGGAACGGTTCATCACGTACTTCACGCCATTAGGTGACCCGTTGTACTTGTCCCACGTCACCCAGTTCACCAATCCATACCCGGTGTCGCTCACCATCTCCGATAGCTTCGCAAGGACTAGTGGCTTGCTATGCGAAATCCAGAACGCCCCGTTAGGCTTCAGCGTCTCAGCCGTCGCCGTGATCCACGCCTCGCACCATTCGAGGTAGTTGTCTACCTTGTCCCAGGAGGCTTTCCCGATGTTGTAGGGCGGGTCAGCGAAGACGAGATCGACAGACTCGGCGGGGATGTCATGCAGGATTTCAAGGCAGTCGCCGCAGATGATCTCGTTCATCACATCCCCGCGCAGGATTCTCACAGCTCCACCGCTTGCTGCACCGGAACCGTGCTCGTATGCCCTCGGTAGCCTGTTTCCTTGTCCCAGAAATACATCTCAACAACTCGCGGCTGCTCCACGTATCCATGCTGCGCGTGCCAAGCATCAGTCCCGCACAACGATGGAAGCGTTCGGATGTGGATGCCCATGTTGGCATCGGTCGAAAGCCAAGATGTAGCCTTGCGCTTGTGGATGTGGCCCGTGTGCCACTCGCAATGCGTAGCGTTAGCCCAGGCTTCGCGGCGCTCAACCGCCATCAGCAACGGAAGGTCGGCAGGCTTCGGGTCATCCTTGCCGCCATGACAGAAGCCGAGGAGTACCTTGCCCCACTCAAAATACTTGCGAGTCGATGGCCCGTTGTCGATCACAACATCGTCGCAATCGTGGAACCAACCCTGTAATGCCGCGCCTACGTGATGTGCGCTCAGGACATCATGGTTGCCGGGGATTATGAGAACATGAACAGGCGCAAGTTGCCGCGCCTTTCTGATCCCCCGGACAAGCATCTCCACGGTTCGCTCAAACAGAAGTTGCGGCCTCGTGTCGATATCTTGCCTTGTCCCGCGAGTTGTAGCGCCTTCGATATTGTCAACGTGTAAGAGGTCATTGCCGATAGGCATCAGGATCTTCTCAGGATGCACCGAGACGGCCATTCCTAGCTGCTCATCTAGCGCAGTCTCAAAGCAACGAGTAGCTATCTTGTGATCGTAGTCCGTGCCAGTTTCATCGCCCCAACACGCTTTCCCGAAATGGAGATCCATGAAAGCGATCTCGGCAAGCGTCCCGGAATGCGGCCAGCGGAACTCGACTGGTTCATGCGCGGGGCCAATACCCTCAAACGCACCAGCAATCTGCTCAATAGCCTTGTCGATGTCGAGAGCTTTGCGCTTGAGCCACACCTTCACCTGCCAAAGCGGTTCGACCCATGCGCCCCGATGTCGCTTCAGATAGCCGGTTGCCTTCCCGTCAACGTACTCAAGGTTCTCTTCCTGGTCCCGAAGCGCAACTTCCCAGGAGTTGACTACGAAGCGGTCAACCTCCCATTGTGATAGGTCAACTTGCGCGTAGTCCAAGGCATCTTCTACTGTCTTGATTCGCGCAGACTTGATGGTGAGGCACATGCCCGCGCCCGATTCCTCGCGAGTGATGTGCGTAGCGGCTTCCGTAAACGGCAACCCGGATTCGCCATACAGAAACCGCCCATCGAGGATGCAGGTGTCTTCGGGGAGATTGCCTTCTTCCTTGGCCCATCTCAGATAGCGCCCGATAGACTCCTGCTTCAACTGAGTCTTAGCTTCTACTTGTTCAACCGTTGCACCCGACCTGATTAGGTCGGCAAATGCTTCGATAGTCTTCGTTGATGGCCGACTCATAGAACCCCCTCAGTTGCGGCTAGCTCCCCCACTCCACGCGCTTGCTTGCCTCCCCGCCTTTCCCGTCCCGGACGTGATACGTGAAGACGAGCTTTCCACCCGGCTCGAACGCTCCACACCCTTTCGGGCCGAACGGATACGGCGGATTGGACTCCGTGTGGCCGATGTAGACGGTCACGATGGCTTTCTGCTCACCTCGGTCGTCAAGCGGGAACTGTATCCAGTGGCCGTTCGGGATCGGGTTCCGCGCCTGATCGAACACGGTCCACGGGCACTCGAAGGCGTACTCAAGCTTGTCGCCATCGGGATCCCACGCACCCGTGACGCCGGTGGCTTTACCCGCTGCATTGCATCCATGCTCTCGGTATCTCAGGTCCAGGTCGATCCTTGCCCCGGCTGAGAATGCGAGCGCCGTGGTGAACGGCTCATACGCAATCGGGCCGCGATTGGTAGGGCCGGGAGTTGGGACTACAGGTGTTGGTTTTTTCTTGAACAGGTTGAGACACATTTAGACCTCCTCTACTGACACCCCGCAGGGCCGACCGTGATCTCCCAGTCAGCCGTCACCGTGAACCACTCGTCGGGAATCAAAACTTGCACCTCTTCCCGCCCGTCCAATGTCACCGCCTCCACCGTCAAGACGCCTGGAGACACCCATCGTTCGATCTCAGGGCCATCCTCAACGTCGCCGTCGATAGCGTAGTACCCGTCGATTTCACTGCACAGAAGCCGAACGCGGATCCTGTCCGTTACCGCCGTCGCTGTGATCGTCGCTGTCTGGCGCGGCATGTAGCGTTGGTTGATCGGGTTGCATGGATCGAACGGGTAGTTGGTTTCTGGGTAGGGCGGGAATGGAAGCCCCGTGCTTCCCTCAATGTCACCCGTAAACGTCGGATACCAGATGCAGGCGTTCTCGATCACGACACCAGGACGAAGCTCGCCAACGATGCCATGATCTCCGTAGGGATAGGGCGGCGTGTAGATGGTGTCTTGCTCCGTCTTCAGCTCGCACTGGATGGAAACTGAGTCCAGCGTCCAGTCGGGAGGAAGGCCCACAGGATGCCCGTATTGATCCACCCGCGTCGTCCAGTCAAGGAGCACGCGGTCCAGTGCATTGACATACCAGTCATCGTCTCCGTCAACGTTGGGCCTTGAGAGAACAGGATTGTCGATGCGCTCCACGTCTACGGTGAAGTCGATCGGCTGTTGATTCCACATGCACCCGGAGAGGGCAGCAAGGCCAACGATGAGGAGGATGATTCCGATTCGCTTCATAGAATCCCCCTATCTATCACCACGACAGCCGCCAAGAGTGCGGCGAATACGATCAGGACTAGTTCGTACATGGGATCTCCTATGCGAACTGCTTCACGATCAAGCCAATGAGAAGTGCAAGCCCGCAGAAGAACGCATGTCTAAACGCGCTCCCTAGCACCCGCTTGTTCCTGTCTGATTCGGACTCGCTCTGGCCCGCAAGGTAGTCAGCCGCGCTTGTTACGGAGCTTGAAACGACCCCCAGAAGCAATCCCAGCCCCACCGCAGTAGCCAGCGAGATTGGAGCAAGTCCGAATCGTGCCGAGACAAACCATGCCCACAACACCTTGAACGCAACGCCGTCGAGGACGACGCTCCCACACCACGCCAACAGAAGCACAAAGGTCATTTCTCCCCCTTCACCAATTCCACCCAGTCATCTAGCCGCATCACGACCAGCCAGCTTTTCCCGTTGCGCCGCAGGAACAGACACGACGCCTTCTCCAGCCAGTCCCACAGGTACGCTCCGATGGATTCCCGGTACTTGACCTCGGCAGGCTCAAAGCCCTCGATCAGCATGTCGCCGGTCGTGCCAGGTGCAGCGCCGGATAGAGGCACGCGGCGGGCGTTGAGGCCATGAATGCGAAGGAGCTGCTCAAGCTCATGCTCGCCTCGGTAGCCCTTGCGCTTGCTTCTAGCGCCCATCAATCCACCCGACAACCAAACCAATGCCGATAACAACTAGCAGCACTAGCCAGAACCACCAAGGCATCACTCCCCCTTTACCCGCAGCGTCAAAGGATCGCGCCGCTCGTTCTCCCGAAGCACTGCCGCAAAGCACCACTTCCAGTCGATCGGCGTGTAGTGCCAGAGGAAACGGCCAACGGCGTCCCGAATGTGTAGCAAAGTCCTAAGCGTCATGGCTTTCCTTCCATTCTTTGATTGCTTGGCGAGTCGCCAATAGGAGCATCTTTCGGTAGTTCTTGTCATGCAGATTGACCCATTGGGGATCAAACTTCTTCCAACAGGCGTCAACAGCATCTACCCACGAATAGGTCTTCTTTGACATGCACACTTCCTAGAACTTGGCCCAATTGGATTGTACCACAAAAGCGCACGAAAGTCAATAAAGAAGCGGCGACTGGCATCATCGCCAAGCCGCCGCCGTCAAGTGTTGGAGGGAGAGAAATCCTAGAAGTCGAACCGCGCTCGGAGGAACGGCGTTGCTACTTTCGGTGCCTCCAAAACGAGTCCTGTCTCGATCTCAGAGTAGGTTGTCGGCGTCCACGTAAGACCTGCAAACGCGCTCCACCCGCTGAATTCGAGCTTGCCCTGGTTGAACTTCGTGCGGTCCACGAACACATCGTAGGTTATGTCGAGGCCGAGAACGTGCCCGAAGTTGAATCCAAGATCAAGCCCCATGCCGAAATCGGTTGAGAAGTCAACGATGTTCGGGTTGTAGACGTTGGCCCCAAAAGTCGCTGAAGCCGTCTGTCCTAGCAACGCGGTCGGTGACTCCCATCCGAAGACGCCTTCGACAACCGGGACATAGTTGGTCGTTCCCGGAACGAAATCGAGATTGGCTTCGGTGTAGAATCCCAGATCTGCGAATGCCGCACACCCCAACATGGTCACGATGGCTAGCCCAATAAGTACCTTTCTCATGTACCCTCCTATTCGTCGTTTACCAAGCCGCCGAGAATCCTGTAGATAGCCCCAAGCGCGTTGTTGAACGCTTCGGCGTATCCATCTGGCAGCCTGTCCCGGACGTACTGAACGCCTTCCCTAACTTTCTCTTCCCAGCGGTCAACGGGGATTGAATCAATCGCCCATTTCACAACCCGTGGGAGCTGGCCCTTCACCAGCCATAGCAGCATGTTCTTGAACCACTGTTTCATCGCGATCCCTCCAAATTAGATGCGACGTCGAATTATAACCGGTTGTGCAAAAGACGCCAAAAGTCAGAGCGAGATGATCCTTGCGTTACCCTATGATGATGGCTTGTGCGGCGGTCGAGGTTGCCGTCTCTTCACTCCCCCAACTCACGAGATTGTCATCCTGCGCGCAGTAGCAGGCTTTGACCCACGCGGCCCCCATGTCAGCACCGTAGACCAGCACCGTGTCACGCGATCCAGATGAATCAAAATAAATTGATCCTACTACATTGCCAATCGCGAACCGACTGGTGCCAGTAGCAGAGCCATCGCCTGAATAGGCTTCTGAGTCGTAAGCGGTCCCGCTATTGTGGTATCCATACAGCGTCGTCCCATCGTATCTCAACGCGACAAAATGCCACCCAGTACCAACGTACACGTTCTTCGAGATAATATCATCGGAAACGTGTAGCCTAGCGCGGTCTGCGTAGATGCGTGGGGTGCCGCTGTTGTATTCATACCCCATGAAATATGCGATATCCGAGGTATAGTTCCGCTGATCCATATAGCAGCGCGTGCCAGACGTGATCTCGCTGGGGAACTTAGCCCAACACATCATCGTGATTTCGTCGCCGTCAATGTCGAGAGAATCCGTAATACCCAAGCTTTTGTCAGAGCCATCAACGTCTACGCCATCTGCCTGCTTGCCGTAATCAGAGCCGAATGAGCACGAGTTGTTGTTGGTCAGGTTATGGTCGTTGCTTGTGGAATCCAAGAGATTCGTGCACAGATACGCGCCCTTGGTGCTCGTGTGCCATACCTCGGTGCGCGAACCTACGTCGCCAACATAGTCAGCGTTGTCATCTTGGCTCGAATCGTAGTAGAGGTAGATGGTCGTCGCGCTCGACCGTGAGATTGTCCAGCCGGATTTCGATACCCACAGGACGGCCTTCTCGTTGGCATCGTCCCAATCCTCGATCTCTACGTAGAGTTGCGTGGTCCCATCGCTTTGAGTGACGGCGATCTTCTTGCGGTTGTCGTCGGATGTCAGTTCATCGAAGACACACGAAACGTCATCCGACCCCGTACCTACCGATGTCCCGAGGAACAGCGGAACAGGGAAGTGTGACGGATCAGAGTCACCATCGATGTTCGTGTTTGAGATCGTGATCTCAATGCGCTTTGACCACCCAGAAAGCCAGCCCATCTATCCTCCTAGTCGTAGGTGTACTTGACGTCCCATGCGAACTGTGTAATGTCCGAATCGGGTTCGGCATTGAGCAGCCAGTATATGCACTTGCCAGAAGCAACCGTCGCGTCATCAAATCCAGCGCTGATAGACGTAGCGCCACTTACTGTGTTGCACTCATCAATTGCCGCTGAGTTCCCAAGCCCAATGAAAGCGTCAGCCCACATCAAGTCGATATCCATCTCTGTTGATGGGTCCGCATCGCAGGTCAAGTCAATTCCAGTAACGGTAATTGCGCCATCTGTCTTGCACCACACACAAACTTCGTGATCCTTGCCGTAGACACCATTCGGGTCGATGCATGTTCCTCTAAGGTGGTGCGTTGTTTCATTGGAAAGGCCAAGGCTTGCCCTGGCTGTTGCCCCCGTTTCAGCGACCCAGTTAGACCCGTCGCCAACAATGAAGTAGCTATCTGTATTGCCAAGTCCTGCGATATCAGCCAGCCCTGCATTGTAGGCTTGAACGTCAGAGTCAATAGCTACTCCAAGCGTGGTCCTTTGCGTAGACGCATCGGCATCGTCAAGAATCGCTCTACCGGCAGACGTACACGTAATTTCTTCGATAACGCCCGCGCCCTCTGTCGATCGCCCAAGCAGCTTGTCAGTGGCTGAGACGTTCTGGATCTTGGCATAGGTCACGGCGTCTTCGTCAATCGTCCAGGTAGCGCCTGAATTGGAAACAGTAACGTCACCCTTGTCGCCATCATCGACGCCACCCGTTCCTAGCTGGTGGTCAGCTCCGGCGTCATCGGTGAACCATAGCGTGTTTGGCGTATCGCTCTTGACCCAGACCTGCCCATAAGCAGCTTCGGATGCGATTGAAGCGGCTTGCTCCTTGACGACAACCGAACCCGTCATTCTGAACTGCGTCGAACCGTCGTAGGTGAAGTCGGCATCGCCCTCAAGCGTACCGTCACCTGTCCAGATACCGATCTGGTTATTTGCAGGGGTTCCGACCTTTGACACGTCCCCGCCGCCTGCGGGAACCGACCATGTACCATCGCCGCGCCAGAACGTTGAATCTGTTGCCCCTGTGCCGCCGTTGAGGTTCCCGACTGGAAGGTTCCCGGTTACGTCTGCGGCTAGATCAACTTGGCCCAGCGTGATTTCTTGACCGTCAATCGTCAGGTAATCGTAAGATCCGGCCAGCGCAACGTCAGTCGAGTTGTCTGTGCCTGCTTCATCGACCCCAAGGCTTGCCCTGGCTGTTGCCCCAGTTTCAGCAACCCAATTAGACCCGTCACCAACGATGAAATAGCTATCTGTATTTCCAAGCCCTGCGATATCAGCCAATCCCGCATCGTAGCCCTGAACGTCGCTGTCGATGGCTACACCGAGGCTTGCCCTAGCTGTAGCACCAGACTCGACAGTCCAATTTGCTCCATCTGCAACGATGATATTTCCATCGTCTACGGCAAGCGCCGCAATGTCGTCTAGTTGGTCATCGTGCGCTTGGACATCTGTTCCAATAGCAAGCCCCAAGCTAGTTCTAACTGTAGTCCCGGATTCAGCGACCCAGTTTGAGCCGTCGCCAACAACAAATGCTCCATCAGACGCAGATAGGCCAGAGATGTCATCTAGCCCAGCATTGTAAGCCTGTACATCGCTGCCAATGGAAACACCCAGGCTTGTCCTTGCGGTGGTCCCGCTTTCGCAAACCCAGTTTGAGCCATCGCCTATGATGATGTGGCTGTCTGTGTTACCAAGGCCAGCAATGTCAGCTAATCCAGCATCATACGCCTGGACATCTGTTCCAATAGCAAGCCCAAGGCTAGTGCGAACGGTATCCCCGCTTTCAGCCGCCCACGCAGCGCCAGTGCCAACAATGAAGTTGCCATCAGTCTTGTCGAGGCCAGCAATGGTTGTAAGATCGGCGTCAGATGCTTGCTTGCCAGAAAGCTCGCTCGTGATCTTTTCAGCCGACCACAAATCCGTGGCCGCTGTCCCGCCGTCGTCAATGGTTCTATGCTCGCCAGCAACATAGTTTGCTAGGGAGTTGTGGTCAATCCCACCATCGTTGATAGTGATGTTGACTTCGGTGTCGGGGGATTCAGACACGTTGAAGTCGTCGCCATCAAAGTCAATGGTGACAATATCCGCATCCCCGACCGTTGAGCCGCCTTCCTTGATCTGGTTTAGCGTGCCAGTACCGCTTACAGCAGCCCATTGAGGATTCGCACCAGCGCCTTGGGTTTGCAGGTAGTAGCCACTGGTCCCGCCATCTAGTGCATTCCACTCTGCCCCATCATAGTAGAGTATCTGCCCTTGGGCCTCGGTGATCGTTGCAACGTCTGTATGCGTGGCGCTGTCAAGCGTGTGGCTTGTCCCGCCCGAAGAAGGAGCAGCAACTACGTGCCAGTGCTGATCGGCTTCCATGTAAATGAGAAGAACAATCTTGTTGTCGTCATCTAGCGAGTAGTCTGCGCCTGTGGGTACAACAATCTTCCCAGCACCGCTTGTATCATCGTGCTTGAGGACAACCGTGTGCGCGTCGTCATAAGCAGCGAGGCTAAGGACAACCCCATCTTGCCCGCCAAGGATGTGGGTAAGATCGTCGCTTGCCCCTCCACTTTCTGTTTCGACCCGATACAGCTTCCCCCCATCAATGCGGATCTTCCCAGACGCGATAGTGAGCTGTGTCGCGTCGGAAAGGCGCAAGTCATCAATGCGAAAAGGTCTCTCGTGTGGAATCATTTGTGTCCTTAGCTGAACTTGGCCGAAAGGTTGTCCACGTAGACGTAGCCCGTGGTTTCGTCACAGTTGCACACAAACTCAATCTGTGTGGCGTTGTCTGGGATGTCTGATTCGGGGATCGTGCGCGAGAACTCTGTCCAGGATTCTCCCGTTGGCGGCGAATAGCTTACTCCGTCGTATGCTTTGATCGTGTCAAGAAGATTGTTCTGAGCATCGTAGAACTTGATCTGAAGCTCCCAATCTGCCGCTGTCTGCGGATCGACAACGCGGAGCTTCGAGTTGTCCACATCGACGCCGACAATGACGCCGCCCGCTACATCGGCTGCATCCATGTCGCCAGTGATGGTCCCAGATACAGCGGTCCTGCTTGGTGTCGCGGGCGTCGAAATGTCCCAGTAGGAGACTGCGTATTGCGATGACGTATTGCCATCCCCGACATTCACAAGGTAGCCGTTGCTCAGGAAGAGAGCATCATACCCCGTGTAGTTGGGCGAGCCAGTTCCGCCGACTACAGTTGATTCAGATATTGAGCTTGGTGTTGAAATGTCGAGGACTACGATCTTGCCCTGATCGGTGCCAGCATCACATGCGCAGTATGCGTAATCGCCTTGGATTGCGAAATGCCCTATCGAATCTTGGCCTGCTCCATAGTAGGTTCCAAGAAGTGAAGGGCTTGCGGGCGTGGAGATGTCAACAGACTTGATCCGGGCAGTAGTCCCAAGCGCAAGGGAGTAAAGATCGGCTTCTCCATCTGGCGAGATGGCAACCTTGAGCCTGACGCGGACCTGAGTTGTAACACCCTCTGAGAACTCCTTGGTTTCCCACGCCAAATCATCAAAGCTACCAGAATATACATCAACCCACGAGCTATCTACATAGGCATCAATGTCGATTTCTTCAGCCGAGCCGCCTGCATCGGCGTAGTACCTCGCGCTATCAGCCTTGGTCCCAGCAGGGAATGTCAAGTAGATGAAATCTGTCCAGTCATTCATGGTGACTGTATCGCTCTCTGCGTATGTCGCAGTGTTGCCATCGTATGCGTTTGCTTCGTTGTTCCACCCGCTATCTGGATCGGTATGCCCTGTTGGGGTTAGCCATGCTCCATCGGAATCAAATGACACATAGAGAACATCTTCAACGGCATGTGCCGAATTGAATCCGCCCTCGCTATGGATAACACTTGCCAGAGTGCCAAGCAGTGTTGCATTGATAGGCGTCGAGATGTCAATCGTCTCGATGAATCCACCGTTGGTGTCGTCATCGCAACACGCATACACAACCCAGTTGCGCACAGCCAGGGCAGCAAGCCGCCCTTCAGCATTCGCAAGACTGTAGTCCTCAATCTCGGTAGGGCTAGTCGGATCAGAGATGTCATAGATGTAGAGGTGGTTCGTGCTCTGACATCCGCAGATCAGATAGTCACCATAGATCTTGAACGGCTTTGACCTGTGCTCTGTATCTCCGCTTTCGTCAATCGTTCCCAGCAAAGAGGGAGATGCAGGCGTGGAAACGTCCCACAGCTCAATCGTGTCATAGCTGTCAACTTGCCGTGAGATCGCCGCAATGGTGCCGCCAACATCCACGAACGTATCGGGCGCACTTGACAGCGAAGCATTCGTAGTCTCCGCAATCGAAAACGATGTGCCGCTTGTCTTCGCTACTCCCGAAACCAGAAGATCGTCTACGCTGAAAGGCAACGTCATCTTGTCGGATGTAGCATTGATGTCGCTACCCTGGCCCTTGATCGAGTACGCGCCCTTGTAGGAATTCGACGAGTCCCGCGTCCAGCCTGAGTCAAGCGTCCACTCATCAGGAACAGCATCGCCGTTGGAATCAATCTCGAAGAACGGATTAGGAACTAGGTTCTCAAGGATCGTCTCCGCAGCCGTAGGCGTGGCACTGACTTCGGAAGAGGCGCTAGAGCGGTTCCCGAACGTGTCAAAAGCAGCCGCAACGAAGTACATCGTGTCGCTTGCGGGATGGGTCGTGCTTGAAGTGTTCGTCTTCGATCCAGCAAGGGTATACATCCCGTCATAGGTCGCATCGTTCGTGATGTCGATGCTTGCGCTAGACGAGTAATAGATCCCATACTCTTTGAAGTCAGTACACGTTGAGTCGTCCGAATTCGTAGACGGCGGCGTTAGTGTTAGCTTGATTGCGTTGGTTGATGTAGTTGCGGAGATCGACGGGGCGGCAGGAGCAAGGGTGTCCCCTGCTACCGTGCCTTCAGAGACATCCGACCAGTCACTAACGCCGTCATCGTTCGTGTAGAAGACTTCGGCATCAATCAGCGCCCACCAGATTTGCTGCATTACACGTCCATTGTGGTTACGGCAAGGGAGAAGCCGGTTACGGACTCGCTGCCATTGTTCGTAACGCGGGCTTTCAGGTAGAGGGGCATCGGCGCTGTCGGGTACAAGTGTCTCTGAAAGGCGTGATTGGTGATCGCGCCATTCTCTGTAGCAGCACCTCCGACACTCCCGGTCAGCGCATCGTCATTTGCGAATGTGCCTGATACGTCCTCAAGATAGATGTTTCCGACAGCATCATTTCCCGCGAATGTCCCACCGGAAATCGTCCACCCGCAGATGGTCGCTGACCCGCCCGATGTGGCACCAACAGACTCTGCCAGAATCCATTCAGATGTCCCGGCATCGTAACCCACTTGAACGCAGTGCTTGATGTCTTCCTTGTACCAATACTTGTCGTCATAGGTTGAGTTGTCGTCGCTTGGGTAGAAATGGATGGTAATCCCATCATCCGTTGAGGCATTGAACGTGCCGTCTGCGACGAAGATACAGCGCACCGTTCGGCTCAAGTCAACTGCCGTGCAGCTAGAAAGCAAAGTGCTCTCGCCTGCCAGAATTGTACAACTAGAAATCAGCGTGGTTTTCGTCGCATCCAAGGCTATCCTCCAGACACACTCCAGTCTTCGCTTCGCACTTGCGCCCTAACGGTCGATTCAGCCTGTAGGCCAGTTACCATAAGGCGCGGCTCTCGTGTCGTTTCTTCTCTTGGCGCATCTTCTCCAGCAATCCAGTACCGCCACCGATACTGAGACAGATCCCAGTCCCTAACGGGAGTGGTCGTAAACTCGGTGATTGGAACTTCCTTGCCCGTCTTTGAGTCGGTCCCCCAGTAGCTACGAATCGTCGGTGCATCAGGGGTTGTAGGACGTTTCCCATCGCCAGCGAGAATCGCTTGCTGGGTATCGCGCCTAACTTCGACCGACCGGGAATCCTTCATCAGCCACGTCTTCGACATGCCGACAATCCGATCGGCGGATCCGCGCACCGTTGAAGTCCCGTATGGGTTCTCAACGGTCCAGTCCCATGAATATGACGTGACGCCAACACTCACCGTGTAGTCATTCCCGACAAAGGCAAGCAAGTCGTGAACCTCAATCCCAGGATGGATGTAGTTCAGCGCAATCTCTGTATCGGGAGATGGTTCCTTCAGGTCGTGCAGGATGAGACTGGCAAGCGTCTGAGCTTCTGCCGGTGTGTCGATCATCGAATACCGTTCGCCAAAGCCCTCTGCGGAATACCACATTGTTTTGTGGAGCCTTCCGCCAGCACCGTTAGGAATGCCGTACTTGTCCCGAGCTGTCTCGTCTTCGTCTTGAGCTACCTTGATCGTGCCGTAGTTCCGGGCACGGTATCGGACGATGATCTTCGTCCGCGTGTCCTGCTCGGCTACGTCAATCGATCGAGAAGCAAAGTTGCCGTTGAAGGTCGCATCTGGCGTTGAGTTGTCGCGATCGGGATCGTAGACGCAGCAACGGAAACAGCCACTCCCAGCGTGCCACCTTGCCCTGTAGATGTATCCCGTAGGCTCAATGAGCGCCTTCTGAGCATCCCACAGGCTCGTCTCGCCAGTTACATACTCTTCGACGTGGAAGCCTGGAGCATCGACCTCAACAACGGAATCGTTCGTGCCACGGAAGCCCTGGTCCGTCATCATCTGAGACATAATCGAAACGGCATCTGCGTCTTTGTAGATGAGCGAGTCGTACCAGAAATGCTCTTTGTAGCGGTTCGTGATGTCTACAGGCGAGACTTCCACAACGTCATCGCCATCAACATCGACGTAGCAGGAAACCACGCCGGGGCCTACGCGCCCCTCGAAAACGGTATACCAGTTCACGCCGCCGTCCTTCGATACGGCAAGGTCGCACTCATGTTGATGTCCAAGAAGGGGATGCCCGCTAACGTAGTAGGAACTGTTCGTATCCAGCGGATCAAGGCTGTTGTTTGTCCCGCTCACGTACAAGCCATAGTTGTTCCTGAGCTTCACCGTGATTGAACAAGCATCCGCCTCAAGGTCGTCAGAGTAGTTGATTGCAAAGACGCGGCTGGAAAGATCCTGCCACGAAGCAGACTCGTCTTTCACCCGGAACCGGATAGAGACGGATTCGATGGAACTGCCATTGTTGATTGTTCGCATTAGGCACTCACGTAGCTGTATCGGCGTCCGATAGAGGAGCCTGTCTTCCGGGACTCGCCAAGGGCGTTGATCTTGTTGACAGACGTGGCAACGACTCGGCCATCAAGCACGACGTAGTTCTTCAGCGTGAACTCGCCGCCAACGGCAGAGGGGAGCGGGGCGGTTGTGGCCGCAGGGATGACATGCTCGCCAGAGTGGAGATACGCCAAGCCTTCAGCGAGGATCTTTCCGCCCACAGCAAGGCCAGGGACCGAAACACCCCAGTAGGAATCGAGCAGCTTCTTGAAGTTTCCACGAGGGTCGCCTGTCTGAGAAGCAGTGTAGGCCGTGTAGCCGATGTGCCGCGCCGTTCTTCCGGCTTCTTCCATCGCAGCGTAGATGCTTGAGGCTTTGCCGCCAACGCCAATATCAGAAAGCCATTGAGCGACCGTCTTGCCTTGGTAGCTGACACCACCCCAGTCGGGCGCGGAAGATGAGCCGCCCGTATTGGCTGGGACTGGTTCAAGGTCGGGCGCGGTGCCGCTACTTGAGCCTCCACCGGTAATCGCGTTGGCCGTGTCACCGTTGACCTGATCGCTGTTCGATGAACCGCTTGCGGCAGAAGAACTTCCAGAGCTGCCGCGATTCGTGTATGGATTGTCGGGGTACTCTTTGTTTTCCTTGTGGAAGAGGTTGTAGAAGAACGTCGAGATCATGTCGCCAATCCACTCGATGCTCTTCTTGAAGTTGTCCCAGATTTGCTTTACACCAAGAACTGCTGTCGTCCCTAGCTTTTGCCAGAAGGACATTGCTTCGCTTTCCCAGATGACATTCACTGCGCCAGCAAAATCTCCAAGTTCCTGAAGGGACAGCGCCTTGAACTGCTCGTACTTGACCTTGAGGCCTTCCATCCAGTCATCGAGCTTGTGCGTGATCCACTCTTCAATCTCAGGCCAATGGTCCCTAATCGTCTCGAACAGATCCCGGAGAAGCGGAACAATCTGCTCCAAGATGTCAGCGAACGTATCCCACAGATCACCCTTGACGAAGTTCCACACATCCGTGCCAAGGAAGCTAAGAACATCCTTGAGCATATCGTAGAAGTCATTGCCAACTTCACCGATTTTTGTGAATACCTTGTCCTTCAAGAACGGATCGACTTCGTTCTTCCACCACGAACCAAAGCCCCGGCTGAACTCTTCCAGGTCGGGCATCAGGGTATTGACAGTCCACGTTCCCAGGCTCGTAAGGCCGTCGAGAACGGTGTTGATAGCAGGGCTGATTCCTTCACCCAATGCCTCGAACAGGCTAGGAAGCTCGCGCCCGATCTGCCCCATCACATCCGCAAAGGCATGGAGATTCGGGAGCGTGTTTGTCAGGATCTCAACGAATCCTGTTGCCGCTCCAATCAGCAGCCCGAAGAAGAAGTCAAGGAAGCCTTCAATCGTCCCGGCAAGGTGTTCCTTCATCACGGGGAGGAGTTCGTTCTTGATCTTGTCGCCAAGCTCCAGCAACCCCTCGCCAAATCGCTTGAGAGCGGGCAAGAGTCCATCGAGAATGACTGGCCCTAGCTCGGCCCAGATCTCCTTGATGAGGTCAATAAACTCCTTGAACGGGGCCAGGGCATCCTTGATCGCGTCCCCGAACTTCTCCAGCAACGCAGACACCCAATCCGGGTAGTCGCTTCCGCCGCGCAAGACACCAGGCTCGCCAGGAGTCGCAGCCTTCCACGCCGCACGAGTGACCTTGTAGCCCGTAGGAACATTGAGGCTGTTGAAGGAGTTGTTGAGGTCTTCCGATGTCCCAACCAGTTGCTCGAAGATGGCAATGATCGGCCACAGGAAGCCCAGGAGCGCATCGAATAGCGTTGTCTGAATCTTCTTGAGGGCGGATTGGAGGCGATTGTAGGTATCGGTAGTGGTAATCAGCGACTCAAACTTGTCTGTGAGTTGCCCAGCGGCATTGATGAGTTTATTGAATGCGCCCTTGACGAAGTTGACAACCGCAGAGGCCACTTCATCAAAAGCGGCTTGTAGCTTCTCAATGCCCGCTTTCACGAAATCAACGACAAGCCCAGCAACGCTCGAAACGGTTGAGACAGCAGCGGCGGCAATCTCCCATCCGCCCGACTGGGTGAATGCCGAAATGCCATCGCTGAACAGGCTCCACGCGCCCTTGAAGTCGCCGGAAAGCAGGCTATCCCACGACTCGCGGAACAGCTTCATGGCGTCAGCAATCGTGGGCGCGTCTCTCAGAATCTCCTGCACGGCTTCGTTCGCAGGCATCTCAGGCGTCAGCGCAAAAGGCATCCCGGCAAAGGCATCTGTCACCGCTTGCCCGACTGCCGATGCAATGGCATCTGTGTTGATCTCGGGGATGTCTACGAAGACATCGGGAGCACCTGCGATAGCCGTCCCGCCAAGAGATGATTCAAGCGCTTCTAGCTCGGAAGCGATGCGGTCGAACTCGCTCTCAAGCTCAGGCGTCCCAAATGACGTGCCAAGCGGGACAGCCATCTCAAACTCTGTTTGGTCAACGCCGCCGATAGTTGTTGCCGGGGATACAGGAACGTCGAACAGGTACTCATTGAGAGACGTAATCGTTCCCTGAATGGCATCCGCCGCCCATCCCATCGTGAGGGCAAATCCCTCAGTAGCTTGTGCGGCACTGGAAAGAGCGGAGATGAGCGATTCAGAACTCGTGGCCGCGCCAAAAGAAGCCGCATTCGCACTCGCGCCAGCGGGGCTGTCAAACACAAAGGTATCCGCCTGGATAGCTGCGATCGGCGTGTCGATCGCCACAGGAGAATCAAGATTGAGATCTCCGGGCATCGTTGCGCTACCATCAATCCCGGGAAGAGAGAAGGTCGAGATCCCGCCACCGGCCATGGAGAATCCGCCGCCAAGTGGAACGATCATCTCAGGCCCAGCTTCACCAACCAGTGCCAGGGTGGGACTCGTGACAATCCCGCCCTCTGCGAAGTGAGGAACGCCCCCCCAGCGCACATTGCCAGCGGTTACGATAAAGTCAAGGGCGTTGGCGAAGATCTGCGCCCATCCTTCTGGGAGAAGATCGTTGGCAAGCTGTCGGATGGCGTCTGAGTGTGTTTCAAGTGAATCGACAAGCCCCGCCAAAGCAGGTGAGATGCCGTGAATCTCAGCCTCAAACGCAAGAAGGGCAGAACGGTATTCGCTATAGTCCTTGCCAAGAAGCTCCCGCCACTTGATCTCTTCCTCAAGCTGTTGGATCAGTTCCTCGGTATGGCTAGAAACGGATGACAGATCATCTTGAGCCAAGTCCTGTAGCGCTTGCGCGACCTCAATCGGGGCTGACAAGACAGCAGCCAAGTCCTTCGACTCAAGCGCCGCTTCAAGCTCGCTCTTGGGGCCTGCGAAGTGTTCCTCGATCCAGTCCTTGACATACTGAAGGCGTTCAACGGTCTCAGGAAAGGCGGCATTCAGCGCCATCAACCCATCGACTGCCGACAGAAGCTCAGACTTCGACGAGGAGATAAGCGACAGCACTTCCTTGGCGTCAATGCCAAGCGAAGCACCCGCGCCCGCAAGCTGGTTGAAGTTCTCAGCGAAGCCCTTGATCTCTTCCGCCGCACTCTGGAAGTCTCCGGTTCTCAGGGCGTGGATGATGGGAGTTGTGAACTGATCGCGGAACGCTTCTTGGGCCGCTCTGAATGCTTCCTCGGCTTGGCGTTCGGCTTCCTGTGCAAGGCGCTCGTTCTCTTGTGCAATCTCATCAAACGTCATCCCAAGGTAATCTGAGTACCCTTCAAGCCCTGCATACATCTGAGCCGCAAGCTGCTTGATGGAATCAGGGGCATTCCCCGTCATCAACTGCTCAAGCTGCGACCGCTGACCCTCAATGCTGTTGATCCCAGAGACAAGTCCCGCAAGTAGCGTTGAAGCATCGCCAAGCGTCTGAGCGGCAAGGGCTGCACTCTCAAGATCGGACACCGCCTGTTGGATGCCCGCAGAGATGCTGGAAAGGTCGATGGCGGCAATGGCATCGTTGAAGTCGTTGATCTCTTGCGTTGCCCAACCAACTTCATCAGCAGCATCTTCGATCTCGCCAACGAGGAGGTGCATTTCGTCAGCAAGACGCTTCACCGCATCTGCTCCCTCAAGGTTCAGCCTGGTAGCAAGTTCAGACCATGCAGACCACTCCTCTGCTGTTTTGGTCAGAGTCTCCCAAGCCGTTGCCGCTTCCTCGATATTAAGCTCGCCAGAAGTCAGGCTATCCCAAAGCTCGTTGAAGGACTGCCGTGCGTCATAGACAGATTCCCAGGTCGTTTTTCCTACAATATCTACCTGATCCGTTGCCTCGTCCAGAATGAGGGCAAGCCATTCGGCCATGTCCTCTGCCGCAACTGGAGACATCTCAATCAGCGTCTCGCGGATGTGCTCTGGAATAGACGTCAAAGCAACAATGAGAGCCGCCTTTAGTTCATTGCCTTCCAAGTCGCCTACAATGCCATCAATGGCTTGCTGGATGCTTCTATACGCAGCATTGGCTTCATCGGCTGTCGTTGCGGCCTCGAATGACGCAATTCCATCTGCGAAGTCCTGCGCGTAGTTCTCAATCGTGCTGTTGGCTAGATCGAAAGCATCCATCTCGCTCTGGAGCGCGGCCTCGATATCGCCAATAACCCGATACCAGTTTGGGCCTTCTTCAACAATGGCAGCAGCCCAGTCAATAGCTGATTTCAAGTCATCATTGATAAAGCGCCGCAAAGCCTCTGGAAGAGTACCCAGCGCCCCAAGCATGGACTCCTGCGTTCTAGCAGCCCAAGCAGTTACCGTGGTTTCAACCGCTTCTTCTGAGAAGGCAATGCCAAGCGACTCGCGGAACAGTTGGTCAATCCGCGTTAGTTCGCTCATTTCGAGCATTGGATCTCTGACAGTGCCATCTCCCGCATACAGGTCCATCAATGCGGCCCGCATTGCTTCGACACCGCGTTCTGCATTGCGAAGGACGGGATCTAGCTCTGCAAGGCTTGTGGAGAAATCATCGAGATACCGCTGGGGATCATCTGCGATTGATGTTGGCAGGCTGGTAAGATTCCGGCCAACAACGCCGCTTGCGATATCCCAAAGCTCACGGAACTCCTGATTGGCGCTCTCAATGCGGTGTTTGACAACCACAGTAATGACGCCAACAGCGGAAATAGCTGCTCCAATTGCCGCTCCGACTGGACCGCCAAGGGCAAATCCTCCTAGGATTGGCCCCAAGACGGTCATAAGCATGTTCTTCCAGTCGTGCGCTATCTTCCCGGCATCTGCCTGGAACTCTATATCGAGGTTTACAAGCCCCTTGATGCCTGCACCTAATCCAAGAAAGCCCGCCCCTAGAAGCCCAGCGCCTTTCCAGAAGTGCTTGGCCGAAACGCCGACGCCGCCAGTCAGCCGCCGCATGAATTCCCCGAGATTTGCCAGACGTCCGGTTGTAACTGCCGTATTGAGGCCGCTGATAGCCTTCTTCATCAATACAATCGCAGCCGTAATCGTTCCGAGTGAGGTGGCGATCTTGAGGCCAATGTCGCCGCCGATATAGGCAAGCGCTTCAGACAGCAATCCAAGCGGCTTGAGAAGCATCTTGATAGCGTTCAATGCACCCTGGAGCGCGGGTACGAACGTCTTGCCAATCGAGATAGCAATGTCGTTGATCGCTGTCTTGATCTTCTGAAGCTGGTAGTCCCAGGACTCCGTTTGCTTCACGAACGCTGCATCAGCCGCACCCGCTGCATCTGCCATCCGATTCAGGTCCAGCGCGTAGGCCGCAGCCGCAGTTGTTCCAAGAGGCAGGACCGCTGTCACAGCACGGACATTCGAGAACAGGTTCTCAAGCCCGATGTTGTTGACTTCGGCATAGGTGGCGATCGTTTGGATCGACTTTGCGAAGCCAAGGGTTTGCACCATCGCGCTACCAGACGTGTAGCCCAACGCGCCGATGACCGCCTCAAGCTCTGAGGCAGGTCGAAGGAGCTGCATGAGTGTCTGCCTCAAACTAGTTACAGCCCAGTCTGTTTCAATACCTTGTCGTGTAAGTGTGGCGATTGCAGCCGTCATCTCTTCGACTGCGGCTCCAATAGGGGCGGAGACACCGGCAAGACGACCGAAGTCGTTTGCCAGTTCGTTCATCGTCGTCTTACCATAGCGCACGGTTTGGAACAGAAGATCGTTGATGTGACTGGCTTCTGATGCACTCTTGCCGTAGGCATTCAGAACCGTTGTCATCATGTCGGCTACGGTGAAGACGCTGGACAAACCAGCCGCCGCACCACGAGCAGACTGCTCCAAGATCTCCATCGCTTCCGCGCCGTAGAACGTAGCTGACTTGATCTGGTAGAGTGCCTGGGTTGCCTGTGTACTCGTGATGTTGAAATCGCGAGCAAGACTGCGAACCTGTCCGCCAAGGACTTGAAGCTCGGTTGCGGAACGATCTGTCAGCGTCCAGACGTTGTGCAGCGCCTTGTCGAACCCAATAGCGGCATCAGTGACAGCATCAAACCCCGCCTTGACCGCGTAGAGTCCCCCGGCAATGCCGATGAACTTCGTCAGGTTCGATGACATAGAGGCAAAGGCGGGAGCGGCAGTTCGTGCCGCGTCCCGCCCAGCCGTTCCAATCGACTTGAACGATGCGCCGATCTGTGCAGCGGCAGCTTTGATGCCGCCTGTGTCAATGGAAAGAGGCAGCAGCGTGCCGCCGTAGTCTTTTGCCATGGAACCTCGAAGGGGGATTACGAGGGTTGTTCCTTCTTACGTCCCTCTAGCAAATTGCCGCAGCTCTGCATCTGTCATCTCAGAGGCGGGCCTGCCTTTGGGAACGACGATAGTCGTATCAAAGAAGGATGGGGTTGGAGGTAGCTTGCACTTCTTGTGATCCACCATGGGGTCATAAGGAGCGCGGATTGAAGCATCCAGCATTACGAGGCGCTGAATGTTGTTGAGATACGAGATGAACTGGTAGTAGGTAAGCGAAAGGACTTCATCGACGGACATATCGTAGTACCGCCGAAGCCCGGAGAAGGCTAAGTCCCAGTGTATTCCTCGGATGGCGTTTCCGCGTTTCCCGAACCACTCTCTTCTTCTTCCATCTGTCCGCTAAGGGCAAATGAGAGGACCGGCGCAAGAATCTTGCCACTCAGGGACATCTTGCCAACTTCCTCAAGCGTCACGTCTGGATAGTTCGCCTTCAGAGATCGAAACAGGATCTCGCGGATGACCACCGCACCGAACATCTCAGCAGGATTCCCACCGCCCATCAACTTCTGGGTGATGTCAACGCCCGTCTTCTTGGAGATGGCAATGAAGTCATTCAACTCCAGTTGGCCGAACTTCACGCCCTCGAATTCCTTTGCCTTGTTGGAAAATCTCTCCAGTGCTTCCATGTGCTCTCCTTTAGGAGGAACATGCCTCCCCAATAGGTTGTTGTAGTCCGTGGGCGTATTGAGGTTTACGACCTCCCCGCACCCATCAACGGCCTCTATCAATTCCGCGTCAGCATCATCAAGCATTGCTGGCGGGTTCTTTGCGCCACGATGTGCCGCAGATTTCACGCAGTCCCAAAACGAGTTAGCCCGAACACGCATTGCCCCTCCGAATGAACGCACCCCACCATCAAGGTCAAGCTGCTTCATCCAGCGCACGTTTGGCGGTGCAGTCAAGACAGTAATGCGGCCATCCCTTGCCGACGCCAATGGCTTGAAAGACTCAATCCACAAGTCTCCAGTAGTGAAGATGAAGTCAGAATATCGCGGCGCAAGCAGCAGCGCGTTTTGCACACCACGCATCTCGTGGTCGATCACGACCGGGCCTGGAAAGTCAAATGGAACGTGTTCGCACCCGAGAACAAGTGTTGTTTCCTCGACTCCAAGCTCATCAAACAAGCGCAGCGTGCGCCCGATGACAGTCTCGCCGCCAATGTCCAGCAAACACTTGGGGCCGCTGCATCCCATTCTAGACCTGCGTCCGCCAGCGACTATGATTGCATTCACGCGCTATAACTGCCCCGTGTCAAAGATGAATCTGTTCCGTATGAATGAGCTAATGACATCAAGTGCGAATACAGCACCCAAGATGACAATCATGCAAGCAGCCACCTCTTCTGACCGGAACAGCCTGATTGACAGAATGAGACGCACGCCAATCCCGCCAGCGCCAACAAGCCCCAGCAAAGTTGCTTGCCTTACACAGTGCTCGAAGTAGTAGAGCGTGTATCCGACAATGAGCGGCCTAGCCTCTGGAAGAACAATGTTCCAGATGATCCGAGCCTTCCTTGCCCCATCCATCTTCGCAGCCTCAATCGTGTCCTTCTTGGCAAGCTCAAACGCTTCCGCGAAGTACCGCCCCAAGGCTCCTGTAACGTGACAGGCCAATCCCATGATTCCAGGAAGGGGGCCGAGGCCAACCATGCTCACGAACATCAAGGCATAGAGCAGCGATGGAACTGAGCGAAGGACACCAAGCAGACCTCTGGCAACGCGGTAGACGATTGTGCTGGAGTGGACGTTCCTTGCACCGAGAAGCCCAAGCACCAATGCGCCACAAAATGCCCAGGCAGTTGCCAACAGAGCTATCTCTATCGTCTCTCTGAGCGGGTACATTAAGCTGGGGATGATTTCCCAGGCTGGGGGGAACATCGAGCCAAGGTATTCCAACATCTCAGGAACACCACGGACGATTGCGCCGGGGTCTGCTCCCGTATCAAAAGACGCCCACCCTATGACGAGAAGCAGTCCCAGGAATAATGTGAATCGAACTACAGGCCAGCTACTCCTGAAGCGCTTCAAGATCGCGGATCGGGTTGTAGTCAGCGTCAATCACGGGAGCGAAGCCAGCAAGTCCGAAACCTGCCGCCACCTCATTAGGGACAGCAAGCCACGCATCTTGTAGTGCGGCAATCAGATCTGGATCTAATGAGTCAGAAACCACGATTGGGTTCGTTGGGATGGGGTCAGAGACGGCCAACACAGACATCTCTGATTCAACGATAGTGCCGCTGTCGATTGCTAGACCATACCGATACTCGTTGGTGCAGGCTATGTCTACATGGCCTTCCCATACAGCGATGATCGAAGCCTCGTGGCTTCCAGCGAAGTAGATCTCAGCGAAGTCATCTTGAGATAGACCGAGCTTCCCGAGTGTGACTTGAGGCACAAGATAGCCGCTAGTGCTAGTCTCATCGACAAACGCGATTGTGAGATCATTCACAAGGCATGAGCAGATGCCAGGAATCTCACTGTCGGCCCTAGCGATAATCATCGTGTTGTAGAACGGCAGGCCCGTCTTGCCCTTGACATCTCTAGCAAGCGGAACCACGCCGCCGCCTGACTCGCGCTGAAGCAAGACATACTGGGCTGGCCCAAACCTGCACATCTCTGCGTGGCCGTGAAGCATTGCCTGGATTGCCGCCGAGTAGTCCATCACGACAATCGCCTCAATCTCCACGTCGAACCCCGCGTCTTGCACATACCCCTCAACGAAATCAAGGATCGGTTGGAACTCTACAATGTCAGAGTCCATAGTTCCGCTAGGGATGTTCACAAACCTGATTGTCATCCCAAGAGCCGTACACCCCATCAACGCTGC
>Ga0272443_10002524_pt1 | contig 23216 bp, 22 predicted proteins | sample SSMAcet12_FD_193581 | JGI IMG/M metagenome (GOLD analysis project Ga0272443, IMG submission 193581) | Marine sediment archaeal communities from Little Sippewissett salt marsh, Falmouth, MA, United States - SSM-Acet-12 | ecosystem: Environmental > Aquatic > Marine > Wetlands > Sediment ...
CGACCCCTATATATCCGTATTTGACGATGCCGGAACCCTGGACTATGTGCCGTTGTTGAAAAAAAAGATCGATCCGGAAACTTTTTATCGGAAAGTCCTGCGCCGGGTATTTGATCTGGCCCTGTCTGAAAACGCAACCCGTCCGCCGATCAGTGAAATATCGGCAACGCTTTGCCGGCTTTTTGAAAAATATTTTGATATCAGTGAAATGACATCGCTGACAAAGGATGTGAAGGATAACGTTGCTTTGTTTGAGGAGATGGCTGTGCTGGCGGAACAGGCGCTGGCGCGGTTGTCCCGGTTATGTGCGTTGAGTACGGAACTGCAAAAGAATGTTCATGCGATCAAACAGGTCTCGCGGTCTCTTGATGAGATAGAAGCGCGGATCGTCCAGCTGGGAACGGCGACCGGTCGTTTGGCGGCTATTATATCATTATTTAAATTTGAAATTGAAAGTCTGAAAGAAAAAACCGTTTTTGGTATGGCAAAAGAATCCGGATTTATTTACCAACAGCTGAAAACAAGGCTTGAAACAGCCATGGCACTCATGGCGTGTTGTTTAGAATTAAATCAAAAGACATTTATAAAACAGAAGATTGCATAGGAGGTAAAAATGAACATCACAATTAACGGTTCGCGCGTCAGCAGGAGTATGGGGCATGCCGAGAATCTGGAAGAAGTATTGCTGGATTTGTCTGATCATACCATTCCCCGGAATCATCTGGTGGGTTCGGTCATGGTGAACGGTAATGAGTTTTCGGAAATTTTTCCTGGCCAGGCCCGAGAAATATCATCCGTACATATCAATGATCTTGAGATTACAACGGTATCCCTGGAACAGTTTGCCAAGGCCGCCATTCAAGACAGCGTTAAATTTATTTCCGATATTATTGCCTCTGTTACGGAAGCGGCCGAACTTTTCAGAATGTTCGACGAGACCGAGGCCAATGAAAAAATGAGCCGGATTATCGATCCGCTGCGGGCGCTGGTCTCTTTTATCAGTTCTACGCGCAATGATTTGAAATGGGATTTTGAAAATGAATACGTGAACGGGCATTCCATTTCCGAGCAGTGGGACAAGATGAACAGTGTTATCGATGAATTGAAAAGCACCCAGGAAGAAGGGGACTGGATTCTTTATGCGGATCTGCTGGAGTATGAACTGATCCCGGTATTAAAGGCCTGGATGGCCATTTTCAACCAGAAATCAGAGGCTTATAATGCCTGAAAAAAAAGGGTTGCGCGAAAACAACAGGGTTCGCTGCGATATCGATGAACTGAAGACATTGACGGAGAATGTTCTGAAGTATGTTGAGAAACGGGATTTATCCCGAGTTTTTCTGGTCATGGATAAACGAAAGCGGGTCTTGAATCAATTGCGGTATAAAAGCGCCGACGCGCCGGACAGAGAACAGACCCGGCAGGATCTGCAGCGGGTTCAGACAATGGATGCGTCTCTTCGAGTTCAGGTTGAGACGGAGCTTGCCGAGGTCCTTGACCGGATCGCAACGGTGAAAAAGAGGCTCCGTTTAAAAAAGCGGTTTGTGGGGCCGGAGAAGAAGTGTCGTAAAATAATAGATGGAAAATTGTAGATCAATTTTCGACTAACCGTAAAAACTGTTGCCGGGATTGCTGTTGACGGCTTTTGGCGGTTCGTTGCCCGATCTGTTCTCCTGCTGTTCCGTTTTGGCGGATATATCCTTCCATGCATCCCGCAGGTTTTCCAGGATATTCAATGCCTGTCCGATATTTTCACTCTTGTCCCGGTTATTGGCTTCGGTCAGGTGCCGGTTGAGAAAATGGTATATTTTCGACAGGGTGTCGGAGATTTCTTTGCCCTGGTCCATGTCCAGCGCATTGTTCAGTTCTCCGATAATCAGTTGCGCCCTGGAAATGAACAGATTTCTTTTGATGCTGTCATTGCGTTGGTGACATTCCTGAGCCTGTTTCAGGGCTGCAATGGCCGCGTCATAGACCATCAAGATCAGTTTCAACCGGTTGGTCGAAGTAACCTCCAGTTTTTTATAACCGTTTACTGATGAATTAACGTCCATGCTCTTTCCTCCCAGTTTTGATCTTACTCTAATTGGTTTATCATGTTGTCCAGAGTTGAACTCTGTCCGTTCAGTTCAGTCAGCAGGGCCTCCAGACGGGCATACCGTTCTTCAAGTCGGGCCTGGTACAGGGTAATCCGCTCTTCTTCATTTTCGATTTTTTCATCGATGCTGTCGATAATATCCTGGTAATTATCGACCAGGACCGCCATGGGCCCGGTCTCGGAGTTGGTCAGCAGGTCCAGCTCTTCTTTCAGTGTTCCCAGGATGCCGAGCTTGATATCCACCTCACCGGGATCTGACTTGGAGATCGTCTGTGAAGTGTCGGTAATTTCCACGACCAGGCCGGCCTCGGGATAACCCTGGGCACCGGTAATGGTGTTGTTGGCGGCGTCCCAGATGGCATTATGCCATTCACCGCCGTTGATCCGCATCTGGACGTTTCCGTCGGCGGAGGGGTCGGTATGGTTGAAATAGATTTCATAGGTGCCGGCCTCGGTAATGCCGGGAATATAACTTTTAAAGACAATATCATCATGGGCGGAGCGTCCGGTAAAATAGCTGCTGAACAGTTCGGCCACTTTTTGCGGATTATCGTTCAAGGCGTCACTCAAGGTATTTTCATCTATCAGCAGCAGGCCCTGGGTTTCAGAGCCGTCATCCACATCCGTGCTGATGCCTACCTGCATGAGATTGATATAGGCGTCATAGCCGTCCCTGAAACCGGTGCTGTTGGATGACATGATGGAATTGAGGCGGTTCTTGACGATGTCCGCCCCGTAATTGCCCTGAAGAATGCCGGCCTCGTCCGTGTTCTCGTGATAAGCGGTCTGTTCCTTGATATAGGTCCGGATTTCATTAAACTGCTCCACCAGGGTGGTGATGTTTTCCCTGATTGCGGAAGTGTCCGTGGCAACGGTGATGTCGGCGGTACCGGTGCCGCTCAGATTAAGGGTCACGCCATCCAGGACATCACTGATCGTGTTTGATGAGCGTTCAATATAAGAAGCGCCGGGATATCCGTCAATTTTAAATTCGGCATTTTGGGCGGACTGTGCGGAATTGTCGAAATCAGCGGCCAGAAAGCCGGTCAGCGGGGCGGTGCCGTGGGTATTGATGGTTATGCCGTAATCGGTGCCGGTGGAATTACCGCTCAGGATCAGGTGAACGGAATCGGCGTTTCCCAGACCGTCATCCAGAATAAAGGCCGAGATTCCCGGGTTGGCGGGGTCGCTGTTGATATAGTTTTTCAAATCGTTCAGGGTTGTCTGGTCTTCGGTGACATTGATTTCCACGGTGGTGCCGTCGTAGGTGTAGGAAAAAACCTGGTCGCCGCCGCCGGCAGCAATTAATACGTCGTCCGCGTCGGAAATTCCCGAGTGGATCTGTTTATCGGCCTGGGCCAGCTGATTGACCTCAATTTCGTAGGTGCCTTCCACTGCGCCGCTGGAAGCAGAGGCCGAGGCAATGGAACTGTTTGATGTTGCCGCTGTATTGACCAGAAATTCGGCCGGTGTGTCTATGGTCTTTACACTCGTGTGGAACGCGGTCAGTTTTGTGTTCAGTTCGCTGAAGGCGGCCGACATTTCAATCCAGTGGGCCTTCCATTCTTCCATGGGCTGAACATAGCGGAGCCTTTCGCTTTCGACCATTGCATCGACAATGCTTTTCAGGTCGACTCCGGATCCCAGTCCTGTAAAGGTGATTGAATCTGTCATGGCGAACCATCTTTTAAACAGTTTTTATTTTCTATATAAGCAAGAATGGGGCCAAGGACCCAAAATGAATTATAAAGTAAAATCAAAAGGTTAGTTCTATTAACTGGGATAAAAAAAGAAGAGCGGGAACACATTGTCCCCGCTCTTGAGTCAAACCCGGTAATTATTACCCACCGATAAGTGTCAGGGCCATCTGCGGGACCATGTTTGCCTGTGACAACATGGCGATAGCCGCCTGAGACTTGATCTGATTGGTGATAAAATTTGTCATTTCCATGGCAACGTCAACGTCGCGCACACGGGATTCGGCTGCCTGCAGGTTTTCGGCCTGAATTTCCAGCTGCGAAATCGTGTTGGAAAGCCGGTTGGAGTAGGCACCCAGATTCGCGCGGATGGTATCCTTGGATACGATCGCGTCGGTGATGGTTGCCAGTGCGGCTTGAGCCGCGGTCTGGGAAGCAATACTCAGCTGGTCGATACCGAGTGCGGTTTCAGTGGCACTGCCGATGGTGATGAAATAGTAGTCCTCGGCAATGGAGTTGGTCGGTCCAAAGTGAATTTTCAGCGGGTTGACGCTGTTTCTGCCGGTAGTCGTGACCGAGGTCGCGCTCAAAGATCCATTGATCAGCTGAACACCGTTAAAACGGGTTGCGTTGGCAATACGCGTGATCTCACTGCGCATGGTAACGAACTCGTTGTTCATAATGGTTCTCTGGGCCGAGGTGTAAGTACCGGTTGCGGCCTGTTCCGCCAGTTCTTTCATTCGGATCAGCTTTTCGTCGATAATCGAAAGAGCGCCGTCAGCGGTCTGAATCAGGCTCTGTGCGTCGGCCGCGTTTCTGGCGCCCTGACGCAGAGCGGCGATGTCGGCGCGCAAAAGCTCGCTGACCGCCAGCCCGGCGGCATCATCTGCTGCAGAGTTGATCCGTAATCCCGAAGATAGTCTGTTGGTTGAGACAGTCAGTTGATCGTACGCGGATGCAAAGTTTCTGGCCACGGTCATGGCCATCATGTTGTTGTTAATGGTTAATGCCATTTTTATCCTCCTTGATGTTGGTTTGCCAGTTTTGGCGTTTTAGGCTTCCTTGCCTGTGGTTTTACGGTTGGTCAATCCTTGATTTTATCCTCCTTTCTTTACAGGTTATTATTTCTATTCAACTAGGTCGTCATTTCAATTAGAAATCTTAACCTTTGCGCGGTAGAAATATTAAGGTGGTCTTGTTTTTTATGTCATCTGTCCATCCACTGAATGGATATATTTTTTTTGACCGGGTTAAGTTATTTATTCTTTATGACGACAAGAAGAGTGAATGAAAAAAGATAAACAGGTAAAATCATGGAAGCTTTAATTCCATTACCGGTCGGTGGCCAGCGCTTAACCGCCCGGCCGAAAAGCGCGCAGACAGACGCGGGAATAAAAGAGGTCCGGCCCATTGACGTGGTGAAGCTCTCTGAACGGAAGGCCGGTCCGGCCGGAAATAATGGAGCGATGATTGATGAAACAGTTGGGTCTGACGCCTTGCCCGCAGCAGTGAATAATGAAACCATAAACCTGGAGGAGGTGGCGCAGGCCATTAATGAGTATCTCAAGTCTGCTGATACCGATATCCGTATTGAAATTCATAAAGCGACCCATCAGCCAATTTTTAAGATTATCCGCGCAGACGATAAGGCCGTCATCAAGGAGATACCGCCCAAAGAAGCACTGGACCTGATCAAACGGATTGAAGTGCTCGTGGGATCCCTGTGCGACTGTAAAGTATAACTTCCTTCTTATCCGCCACTTTTCAAGCGTCATATTCCGGAAGTGATGTAACCGAATGCCTGCTGCGGTTCGATGAATACCGGTGCCGGTGCTGTCGGGTGTCAAATTTCCGTCCGATGATCCCCCCACTCTTTTTTTAGAAACGCATGCTATATAAATAATAAGTTAATTCGAAGACTTAGCTTGATCCGCACAGAGCGTTATTTAGGCATACTTAATGCATGTTTTAAAATTAAAGCATGCTTCGGCAATGGCTTATCGGAAAATTCATGGCGAAGGAGCGCATTGTGAGTATATCGGACTTTTTAAAGCGTGGTCAGGAAGTCACATTTCAGGTTGAACAGCCGGAGGTCAGCCCTAAATTGCAGGCAGTTGTGGAGGAGATGTCCGCAGATAAGTTTATTGTTCATGTGGGCGATGAGCGTTATAGTCCCGATATGATCAAGGGCAATCCGCAAGCAGCTGTCCTGGGTACCCGGGCCGGCCTGGAGTACAGTTTGAAGGTAACGGTTGAAAAGATCGAAAATAACCGGATTTTTCTGACTTATCTTCCGAGTCGATCCCATTTGCGGGTGAATTCTTATGTGATTATCGATTATCATGTGATCAGCGGAGAGGCGTTTATTGAAAAGCGTAAACGTTTTATTCAGACCATTTCCCGGGACACGGAAGATTTTCTTTATGCCCAGCGGGGTTTTATCAGTGAGGACAGCGAGACCGGCAGGGAACATACCACCGCCGACCTGGTTAATGAAATAAAAATGCTGCACAAAAAAGTTGATTTTATCATAAACCATCTTCTGAAATCGGAGGACGATAATATCCTCGATAAAAAACAGACGGAAGTGAATCTAAGCGGTTCCGGAATGAAATTTACGGCCAAAGCTCCCTTGAAAACGGGAGATTTCCTGGACATGAAACTGGTGCTTCCCATGTCTTCGGGAATTGTGATTGAACTGATCGCGGAGGTTGTCTGGGTAACACCTTTGACGGATAAAGATTCGGCCGGCAGTGACGGGGCCTGTGAGGCGGGGGTCCGGTTTGCCGCGATCAATGAAGACGACCGGGAATTGATTATTCGCTATACCTTCAAGCGTCAAAGGGAGCTCCTGCGGGCCTTTGAAAGTTCGGCTTGAATAGCGTGTTGCCTGATACAGCATCGCGTGAGGCGCCAGCGCATTTTCCAACATTTTGTCGCCATAAAACCGTAAATGGCTGATGCCACTGCCATCTTTTCTCGGCGAGGTGTTCGCTGGTAAATCTAGTGGATATGGAGCGTTCGTCGCTCACCCTGCTGTTCTGTCCCGTTATGTGGAGAGGCGCTTTCCCCATCATCAGCCATGGGCGGCTCTGAAAAGTTTTTTGACGATTGCCCGGCTGTTGGCAAAAATTGTTTTACCGTCACTGCGGTTGAGTCCGGCCCCTAAAATTACTTTTTCCGCATCTTTTATTGAGATCAGGTCGGCCGGACTGTGAGCGTCTGTGTTGATGACCATTCTGGCCCGGTATTTTTTGGCGAGCCGCGCAACATGACCGTTGGTGAGGCTATGTCCCTTGCGTGCGGTAATTTCGAGGTGAATGCCTCTGTCTGCAGCCCGTTTCACCTCGGTTTCGGTAATCAGGCCGGGATGGGCGAGAATATCGATGTCTGCCGTCAGGGCCCTGCGGTTGGTGCCGGGCATGACGGGTTCGGTAATGGTTTCTCCGTGAACAACGATAAGCTTGGCGCCCAGTTTGCGGGAGGCTGCTGCCAGGGGCCTGATATCAGCGGGGTGCACATGGGTGATTTCGATGCCGGGAATGGCCCTGAGGGCGGATCTTTTGTTGATGGCTGCGCAGGCGCTGACAATTCTCGGAATAATAAAATCGAAGTTGGAGGTGTCTGCATGGTCCGTAATAGCAAGGGCCTGATAGCCGATCACTTCGGCTCTTCTGACCAGTTCAGAAGGTACGAGTTCTCCATCGCTGAAAAACGTGTGGGTGTGAAGATCGATCATTTTAAAATCCTTCTTCTAAAAGGGTTCCGTTTAATGAATGGATATTGGCCTTTGTAATTTTGACCTCCCGGATGCTTCCGATGTTCCGCGTATCCGCCTGACAGTTGACGACTTTGTTTGACCGGGTTCGGCCCGCAATAAAACCTTTACCATATTTGCTTTTGTTTTCAAATAAAACAGAAACTTTTTTGTCAACAAGTCCGGTATTGACGGTTTTGCTGATCTCCTGCTGGCGTCTGTTTAAACGGGTCAGTCTGGCAATTTTGGTTTCGTAGGGGATTTTGTCGTCCAGTACTGACGCCCGGGTGCCGGTCCTGTCGGTATAATGAAAAATAAACAGGTCGTCGAAAGTTGTTTTTTCAACCAGTTCCAGGGTAAGATTAAAATCATCTTCCTGTTCTCCGGGAAATCCCACTATAATATCGGACGTTATGCTGATGTTGGGCACTGTCTGCCGAAGGGAGGATATTTTTTCGAGATATTCATTGCGGGTATAGCCCCGGTTCATTTTTTTTAAAATCCGGTCGGAACCGGATTGTAACGGCAAATGAATGTGCTCGCAGAGTTTCTCCAGTTCCTTGAACGAAAGAATCAGTTTTTCAGACAGGTCTTTGGGATGTGAGGTGATGAAGCGGATTCTTTCAATGCCGTTTATCGCGTTGATTTTTTTGAGCAGATCCGGAAAAGAGCCGTCATTTTTTTTATCATTATTATAAGAGTTCACGTTTTGTCCCAGCAACGTGATTTCTTTGATTCCGGCCCGGGCGAGCGATTTTATTTCGGCAAGGATATGATCCGGATGACGGCTTTTTTCCGGTCCGCGAACGTAGGGGACGATACAGTAGGTACAATAATTATTACAGCCCTGCATAATGGTGACATAGGCGCAGATGTTTTCACCGTCCGGTGCGTAGGGAGTTTCGGGATAAAGGGTTCGGCGGTTATCCATTGCAATACTGACCGTTTTTGAACCGTTTTTCGGGATCTTGAGCAGTTTCGGCAGATCTCTTATTTGATGGGTTCCAAAGACCAGGTCTATAAAGGGGAATTGCTGAATCAGTGCTTTTCCGTAGTGCTGGGCCAGGCAACCGCCGACACCTAAAAACAGTTCCGGATGATGTTTTTTGATCAGGTTTATCCGTCCCAGTTCACTGAAGGCCTTGTCTTCTGCTTTCTGACGGACACTGCAGGTCAGGAGCAGAATATGCGACGCGTTTTCATAGGCGGTTGCTTTTTTAAAACCGTGGTCTTCCATCAGTTTCATGATTCGAACCGCATCATAGTCGTTCATCTGGCAGCCAAAGCTTTTGATATAAAGGCTGAATTCTTTCATTTAATTAATAAGATAAATCAATATAATATGAATATAAGTTAAGATTATTGTTTAAAGGTGGGCGGGTTTGTAATTAACCTGTTTGCTTCTGAGAGACGTTTTGCCAGGGTGTCAATGATGATTTTGGAAAGCTTCGGACAGCCGTCCAGGATGTTGTCCAGGTCTTTACCGTTAAAAACTTTTACCTGACTTCTGCCGATGGAGGTCACGGTCGCGCTTCTTTTTTCTTTCAGAATAGCACTCATTTCGCCGAAGTATTCACCTGGTTGCGTTATTTTTCCAACGGTCCTGCCTGCTTTTGAAACCCGCAGGCCGTGTTCCGATTTTACCAGCTGAAATATTTCGTCGCCTGTTGTTCCTTCCTGAATCAGTATTTCCAAATCTTCATAATGCCGTTCGTTGATATCGACGACATTTTCAAGCGGAATATTGGCTTCCGCCACCTGGGTTGTCTGTTCCAGCTGAAGCATGGTGGATGACAGAATCTGGGAGGTCAACAGCGGCCGGGTAAAAAGGATTTCCTTGATTTTGTCCGTATGGTACGCGGCGATTCTTGCCGGGGACATGGCGATACCGCTGGTGGTATAGGAGCGATTCAGATAGTAATTTTCAATGCCGAACACATCTCCTTCACGGAGGATTCTGATGTTTTTCCGGTTTTGAAATATTTCCACGGTGCCGCTCAGGATAACAAAAAAACGGTCATTGGGTGCGCCTTCATTAACGATGACTTCACGCGGGGCGTATTCTCTGATTAAGACGTCTTTCGCTTCAGGATGAGTGGCCATTGGCTTTTAATTTTTGCTCAAATTTCTGCGGGTTAAATCAAATAATGTTATAATTATTTGCAGGAAACAATTAAAAAGTCAACTTGTTAAAGATTTCCTTTTTCAGCCGATACATGAATATATTATATTGTTGAAAAATATATGTTATCTGTTATGTTTAATCAGAAATTTGGGTTATTTGTAATTGTGATTTTAACTAAAAAAGTGATATAGGGCGGGAAACATGAAACTTTTATCTTTATGAGGAGTTGAAAATGCCGGACAAAAACATGAAAATACTGATTGTTGATGATTTTTCCACGATGCGAAGAATTGTCAGAAATATTCTGAAACAGCTGGAATATGTTAATGTGGAAGAGGCCGAAGATGGTGATGTGGCTTTTGAGAAACTAAAAGAGTCGGATTATGATTTTGTCATTACCGACTGGAACATGCCGAATATGACAGGCCTGGATCTGTTGAAAGAAATCAGGGCCAATGAAAAGCTGAAGGATCTGAAAGTGCTTTTGGTGACGGCGGAGGCTGAAAAAGAGAATATTGTTCAGGCCGCCCAGGCCGGGGTCAATGATTATGTGGTGAAACCGTTTACTGCGGATGTTCTTGAACAGAAAATTAATAAGATTTTTCCCTGAGCTCAGTCGCGGATTGGATTTTTTTATGGTACTGCAAAATATTCTCAAGCTCACAGATACACTGGCCGAGACCTTGATCACGGCGGATCTGGAAGATCTTCAGGATGTGGGGCGGATTTATGACCTGTTTCTAAAAATCGGTGAAGCGGCTGATTCTGTGGATGCTGCAGATATTGTCAAAACCTGTGAAGAAGCGTCCGGTTTTGTCAAGCAGGTGATGATGGATGAATCTTACGACAGGGGTAAAGCCTACACCCAGATGAATGACCTCATTTCAAAAATCCAGTACTTGTCCAGATCCGGTTATTCATCGTCCGGGCCGGGCCCGGAAATTCAAAATCCCGCTGATGAAATTTTATCGGCAGAAAAAACAGCTGCCAAAAATTTTACCTTACCGGAGATTGTCGATGCTGATATTTTTAATGAATTTTTGAGTGAACAGAATTCGGTTCTGGATACTATGGAAATGCTGCTGCTGACCCTGGAAAAGGCGCAGGACGCGGAGACGGTGAATACGTTAAAACGGGTGTTTCATACGTTGAAAGGTGAGGCCGCGGTTTTTGGTTTGAATGATGTTGTTGATATTTGTCATTTGTCGGAAGATGTGACGGAAGGTTCAGATGGAAATCTTCCGATTGATAAACTGCTGACTGTCAAAGACTGGCTGAAGGAGGTTTTTGATGCGCTGAAAGCGGATGCGGAGATGCCTGAACCGGCTGAAGAAATGATCGGAATGTTAAAAGACGAAAGGGAAAAAGCATCGGACCGAAAAGTACCGGTTGATCAGAAACAGGCGGCACAGTCACCGGAAAAACCCGCTGAGGAAGCGCCGGTTGATCAGAAACAGGCGGCACAGCCACCGGAAAAACCCGCTGAGGATGTACCGGCCGCGCTACAGGCAACGGAAACCCGCATTAGCGGGGATGTGGACCTGATTTCCGATTTTGTTTCGGAGGCCCAGGAACATATTGACAACATTGACAGTAAGTTGCTGGTGCTTGAATCAAATCCGGAAGATCCTGATATTCTCAACGCGGTGTTTCGGGTTTTCCATACCATCAAAGGGGCCGCCGGTTTTCTGGCCCTGGATGACATTGCGCGTCTTGCCCATACGACGGAAAATCTGCTGGACCTTGCGCGAAAACGGGAGCTTGTGTTAACCGGCCACAGAATCGATGTGGTGTTTGAGTCTGTTGACCAAATGAATCTGCTGGTCGATAATATCCGTGAAACCATTTCAAGCGGGGCCTCGACTTATCGGTGCGATCCGAAACTGAATGGCTTGATCGCTAAAATCAAGAACATCATATCCGGTCAGGATAGTGCGCCTGTGCCTGATGCGGAGAAACCGCAGCAACCGGCGCCGGTGCAGTCACCGGCTGCTGATCCCGATGTGCCGGTGTCGGCCGGTGACGCATCTTCTTTGCTGCAATCGGGAACGTCTGTTGAAGTCACGAAACAATCCAAGGTTAAAATAAAGGAATCGATTAAAATCGATTCCGAGAATCTTGACCGTCTGGTGGATGCTATCGGTGAACTGGTGATTATCGAGTCCATGATCCGCCAGGATTCCCATATCAAGAATACCCAATCTTCCAAGCTCTTGAAAAATATTACCCAAATGGACAAGATCACCCGGGAACTGCAATCGCTGAGCATGTCACTTCGAATGATTCCGGTCCGGGCGACATTCCAGAAAATGGCGAGGGTGGTCAGGGACCTGGCCAAAAAGAGCGGTAAGCGGGTTGAATTCAATACCTATGGTGAAGATACCATGCTGGATAAGAGCGTTGTGGACCGAATCGGAGATCCCCTGATTCACCTGGTGCGAAATTCTGTTGATCACGGTATTGAGCTTAGTCCTGAAGACCGCGTGAAGGCCAATAAGGACGAGACCGGCCGGGTAGAGTTGAATGCCTTTCATAAGGGCGGGAATATTCATATAGAGATAAAGGATGACGGCCGCGGTCTGGACAAAACGGCGATCCTGAAGAAGGCTACCGAGAAGGGCCTGGTCAAGGAAGGGCAGAGCCTGAATGACCAGGATATATTCAATCTGATTCTGCTGCCCGGCTTTTCCACGGCGAAAAAGGTGACTGATGTGTCCGGTCGGGGGGTGGGAATGGATGTGGTGAAAAGGAACATAGAGGATCTTCGCGGCAATATTGAAATTTCCTCCCAGCCGGGACAGGGGTCACTGTTCAGTCTGAGACTGCCCCTGACCCTTGCCATTATCGATGGAATGCTGGTTCGCATCGGTGATGAGCGATATATTATTCCAACGCTGTCTATTGTCCAGTCCATTCGGCCGACGCCGGAGGACGTAACGACGGTGATCAACCGGGGGGAGATGATCAGGATCAGGGATTATCTGATACCCCTTTTCCGGCTTGCGAAACTTTTTAATATCGCTAATGCGGTGACCGATTTGTCCGATGGGATAGTTATTGTGGTGGAAGACAGCGGGAAAATGACCGGATTGCTGGTGGATGAACTTCTGGGGCAGCAGTCGACGGTGATCAAGAATCTTGGCGCATCCATGAAAGGGTTGACCGGAATTTCCGGCGGATCTATTTTGTCGGACGGGCAGGTGGGTTTGATTCTGGATGTTGCCGGACTCGTGAAGCTGGCGACCCGGTCTGCAGACAGGGATATTTCTAATATCAAAAAAAATTCTCATGGGGAGGCATAATCATGCAGAATAGAAGTATGCAACGGCAAAAAGAAGAAGGGCAGGGCCTGGGCCGGTCGGAAAAGTACCTGACTTTTAATCTGGCGGGTGAGCAGTACGGTCTGGAAATATTGAAAGTAAAGGAGATTATCGGACTGATGGACATTACCCGCGTGCCCCGTATTCCCGATTTTGTCCGGGGGGTGATCAATTTGCGCGGTAAGGTTATTCCGGTGATTGATCTTCGTAAAAAATTCGCTATGGAAAGTACGGAAGATACCGAACAAACCTGTATTATTGTCGTGGATATTCTTCAGGAATCCGTTTCTTTGCAGATGGGGATTATTGTGGACAGCGTATCTGAAGTTCTGGATATTCAGGAGGATACAGTTGAGGAAACACCGACCTTTGGGACGGCGGTAAAAACAAATTTTATTAAAGGTATTGCCAAAACCAAGGGGGGGGTTAAAATTCTTTTGAATATTGAAGAGGTGCTGACCACGGATGAACTTCAGTCTGTTGCAGAGTCAACCCTATCTGAAGGTTCCTGACGGCTTTGATGGATGTAAAAACATTTCAGCAGCTGCGCGAAATCGTCTATCGAAACAGCGGTATCAAACTGAATGATACAAAGGTCGCGATGGTCAGTTCCCGCATTGCAAAGCGAATGCGGGTTCTTAAAATAGATAACCATTCCGAATATCTTCATTATCTGGTCAAGGATAAAACCGGTGATGAAATAACGAAGTTTCTGGATGTTATCTCAACAAATGTCACCAGTTTTTTCAGGGAGCCCGAACATTTTAATCTGCTGGAAAAAGTCGTTGCTGAAGCGGTTGCAGCGGGGCAGACACGGATAAGGATATGGTGTGCCGCGGCTTCGACCGGCGAAGAACCTTATACCATCGCGATGGTGTGCCGCCAGGCAGCGGCTGACCGACCGATCGATTTGAGGATTCTGGCGACAGACATTTCAACCAAAGTTCTTGGGGAAGCGCAAGAAGGCGTGTATTTGCCCGAAAAACTCAAAACGGTCCCCAGGCCCCTGATCAATAAATATTTTACGCAAAAAACCGTTGCCGGGGAACATTTATATGATATCAGCGATCAGCTGAAAAAAATGATTGTTTTCCGTCGGCTGAATTTGGCGAAACCGCCTTTCCCCATGAAAGGGCCTCTGGACTTTGTGTTCTGCCGAAATGTGATGATCTATTTTGATAATATCGTCCGGTCGGGCCTGGTTTCTGAAATTTACCGTTTGCTGAAACCCGGCGGTTATTTGATCACCGGTCACTCGGAGAGTCTGACTTCTATTGAAAACAAGTTTGAATGTTTGAAACCGTCTGTTTTTCAAAAGTAAATGTTGAAGATCAATCGTTTGATGATTAACGTGTCGACATGATTCTGGAGCGCCTGTTTGAAAAGTAAAGTGATCGGTATTTCGGATATGTGGGTGTCAAACAGGGCTGATGAAGTTTTGATCACATATTCTCTCGGTTCATGTTTGGGGCTGGTTGTTTACGATCCGGTTGTGAAGGTGGCCGGATTGCTGCACAGCATGCTGCCGCTGTCGAAGATTGATTCACAGAAGGCAAAGGTTGTTCCGTATATGTTTGTGGATACCGGTGTACCGCTGCTTTTTAAAGAGGCTTTCCGGCTGGGGGGCGAAAAAAAGCGAATGATCGTTAAGGCGGTCGGGTGTTCCAGTTTAATGGATGAAAAGGGTTTTTTTAAGATCGGAGAACGAAATTTTACCGTCTTGCGCAAGATTCTGTGGAAAAATAATATTTTGATTGATAAGCAGGACATCGGCGGGACCTGTTCCCGAACGGTTAAAATTTCCGTGGCTACCGGTGCGGTAACAGTGAAGTCCGGTGGGACTGAAAAAGTGCTTTAACACAGAAGTCCCTGAATATTTATGATTCAATTTGCGGAGGTTTAATAAATGGCATTTAACATTCTGATAGTTGATGATTCGAAAACGATCCGTTCGGTAATTAAAAAAACCCTGGATATTGCGGGAGTGCCTGTCGGTGATCTGTACGAGGCGGAAAATGGTCAGATTGCGCTTGACGTCATGAAGGATAACTGGGTGGATCTGGTTTTTGCGGATATCAATATGCCGGTGATGACCGGTATTGAAATGATTCAGAAAATGTCCGAGGATAAAATTCTTGAAAACATGCCGGTGATCATTGTTTCCACGGAAGGGAGCAAGACCCGCATTGAGGAACTTTTGAAAAAAGGGGTCCGGGCGTATATTCGCAAACCGATAAGTCCTGAGGCACTCAGAAATATCGTAAAAGAGGTGATGGGAGATTATGATGAGTAATGATTATAATGAAACGCTGATAAAAGTGTGTTGTGATGTTTTTGAAAATTTATCTTTCATGTTCGGGGAGACCATTGACCTGTCTGAAGCGGAAAGTGATTCGGACGCGTTCATTTCGGCAACCATGTCATTCAAGGGCGATAAAACGGGATCTCTTGAACTGGTTGTCCCCGCTGAAACCGCCGATACGCTTGCTTACAATATTCTCGGTATTGATGAAAGTGAGGATCTGCCGCCCGGCAGCGCCATCGATGCTCTGCGCGAACTGTTGAACACTATCTGCGGGCAGCTGCTGACAACGCTGTTCGGTGATCAGCCCATCTTCGATTTGACGGTGCCTGAAACAAAAACATTAACACTTGACCAGTGGGATGAACGGGTTGAGAATGATCAGTATCTGGCCATCAGTGTCGAAGACGAACCCATTTTGATTAAAACCAATATCGAGTAGGTCATCATGCCGATTAAAGTCCTGGTTGTGGATGATTCCGCTGTTGTCAGAAATATCTTTTCCAAGGAACTTTCCTATGATCCCGATATCGAAGTGGTCGGTACGGCGCCGGACCCGTATGTGGCCAGAGACCAGATCGTAAAGCTGAAACCGGACGTTATCACGCTGGATATTGAAATGCCGCGCATGGATGGCCTGACATTTCTGCGGAAACTGATGATGCACTATCCCATACCGACGATTGTGGTATCATCTCTGACCGCCAAGGGGGGGGACCTGGCCCTGGAGGCCTTGTATGAGGGCGCGGTGGAAGTCATGTGCAAACCCGGTGCGGCCTATACGGTCGGGGACATGGCCCTGACGCTGACCGAAAAAATCAAGGCTGCGGCACGGGTCAATCCCAGGGAGATCGCGCAGATTCAGAAACCGGTTGTTACGGCCGAAAAACGAAAGCTTTCATTGACCCGCACCACCAATAAAGTCGTGGCGATCGGGGCATCCACCGGCGGCACCCAGGCCCTGGAAACGATTTTGACGGCATTGCCGGTCAATGCGCCCGGAATTGTGATTGTTCAACACATGCCGGAGAAGTTTACCAAAAGTTTTGCGGATCGACTGAACGACATCTGTGATATTCGCGTCAAGGAGGCTGAGGACGGGGACCGGGTCATACCGGGCCAGGCCATCATTGCGCCGGGAAACATGCACATGCTGTTAAAACGGTCCGGGGCCACATATTATGTTCAGGTCAGAACCGGTCCGCTGGTGAAACGGCAGCGGCCGTCCGTGGAGGTTTTGTTTAATTCGGTGGCAAAATATGCCGGCGGCAATGCGGTCGGTGTGATCCTGACGGGAATGGGGTCGGATGGTGCGGACGCGCTTTTACGGATGAAAGAAAACGGTGCCGCAACCCTGGCACAGGATGAAAAATCGTCTGTGGTCTTCGGCATGCCGCAGGAAGCCATCAAACGAGGGGCGGTCAGCAAGGTGGTCGGCCTGGATAATATTCCCGCTGAAATACTCAATATGGTCTGATATTGATAAGTTTACATAATATATATTATCAGACATTATCGATATACCTCTCCGTAATATCTTCTATGAATTTTTCGATCGCTTTTGAATAGCGTCCTATTTTGTATACTTCCCTTAACTTGTTCCGGTATTCCTGCCGGTCGATAATTTGGTTCACTACCAGTGAAAACAGGCACATGGGGGTATTGAGATACGGGATTTCCTTTTTTTTACAGTATTTACAGATTTTACCGTCATCTGTAAGGATACCATCTGCGCGGGTCCGGTGATAACCGTCGATCAGCAGGCAATCCGGATACGTCAGCGGCAGGAATTTTGCTGCCATTGTGTCGGTTGTATCGTACCAGAGAATTTCAGTGAGTTTTCGGTAATTTGTTTCAGTTTTTTTTTGAATCAGTTCGTTTAAAATGGGTTTTGGAACCAGCAGTTTTTTGAATGCCGCGTATTTTTTCAGCATTCCGATTTTTTCTAAATAGATGATTGTGGATGAATCTGCCACAATTTTACCGTTTTTATTTAATATTTTATCGGTGCGATTCATGATTATTTGCAAAACTATTGTTAATTCAGCTATTTGGGTATTGAATAATCGTTTTATTTAGTATAAATATAGTCTATACCCTGAACCGTTTACATTTTAAACTTGGAGGAATTATAATGAATTTAGCTTTGTTACGGAATAAAAATTATTGTGCTGTCCGCATGCTGTTTATTCTGAGCTGTCTGTTATGCTGCCCTGCCCTTTTGGGCGCGGAAAATCACAATCAGGCCCTTCGGTACGGTTTACCTGATTTTACTGAACTTTCGCAGAAACTGACACCGGTGACGGTGAATATTCAGACAACAAAGGTTGTTAAGACCGGATTCAGACAGTTCGGCAGTCCGTTTGGTAATGATCCGCGCCGCCAGGATCCTTTTGATGATTTTTTCAGACATTTTTTTGGGGATTCTCCCCGGGAACGCAAAGAGAGAGGTGGCGGATCCGGTTTTATTATCGACAAAAAAGGTTATATCATTACCAATAACCATGTGGTCGCCGGGGCCGATGAAATCGTTGTAAAAACGCATGACAACAAGGAGTATGACGCTGAAGTTATCGGTACCGATCAAAAAACCGATATTGCTTTGGTTAAATTGAAAAAATTTGATTCAGACCTGCCGTATGCCGTTCTCGGCGATTCGGATAAACTGAAAGTCGGTGAGTGGGTGTTGGCCATTGGAAATCCTTTCGGGCTTCAGGAAACGGTTACGGCCGGTATTGTCAGTGCCAAGGAGCGGGCCATCGGCGCCGGGCCCTATGATGATTTTATTCAGACGGACGCTTCCATCAATCCGGGCAATAGCGGCGGTCCTTTGTTTGATCTGGACGGTAAGGTGGTGGGCGTTAATGCGATGATTTATTCACCCAGCGGAGGTAATGTGGGCATCGGTTTTGCCATTCCGATTAATCTCGCCAAGAAAATTGTGAATCAGTTGAAAAACAAAGGAAAAGTCGTCAGGGGCTGGCTGGGGGTTACGGTTCAGACCGTTACCCAGGAACTGGCAGACCATTTTAATCTGACGGAAGGAAAAGGCGCTTTGGTGGCCGGCGTGGAAAGCGGTTCTCCCGCGGATGAATATGGCATTCTCACCGGTGATGTGATTATTAAATACGGTGATGCCGAGCTGACCGAGATGTCCGATCTTCCGGGAATGGTTGCGGATACGCCGGTTGGGGAAAAAGTCAGCATTACCGTGATTCGTGACGGAAAGCGAAAGGTGCTGTCGGTAAAGGTGGGAGAACTGAAAGATGAAGAATCGGCGGTGCTGACAGATACGCAAAAGGAAAAGATCGGTGTTGTTGTCCGTGAAATTACGCCGGAATTTGCCCGTTCTTATGGATTGGCGGATACTCGTGGAATTATCATTACGCATGTGGAGCCGGGGTCACCGGCCGCGGAGTCCGGACTGATGAAGGGAGATATTATTCGGGAGATCAACCGGCAAAAAATTCAGACACTGAAAGATTATGATACGGCCATTCGGAAAAACCGCGGCAGTATTTTGTTCCTGATAAAAAGAGGGCGAAGCACGTTATGGGTTTCGGTGAACCCGGTGCAAAAGTAGGTTCTGGCTGTGAAGGATTTTTTTGAATCTGCAAAAGAATCCATGATGGAGGTTCAGCTGAAATCCAGGGGGATTTCGAGCGGCCTGGTGCTTTATGCCATGCGCAGGGTGTCCCGGGAGAAATTTATCAGCCGGGAAAATATTCGGGTGGCTTATCATGACGGACCGGTTTCTATCGGTTACGGTCAGACCATTTCCCAGCCGTATATGGTGGCCATGATGACGGAGGCGCTGCAGCTGAGTCCAACGGACAGGGTGCTTGAAATCGGAACCGGATCCGGTTATCAGGCGGCTGTTTTAAGGGAAATAACGCCTTATGTTTATTCCATTGAAAGAATTCCCGCATTGGCGCAGAAAGCCGGGCGTGTTCTGGCGGATAGCGGTTATGGCGATATTGTGTTGAAAACCGGAGACGGTTCACAGGGCTGGGCGGAAAAATCGCCGTTCGATGCGATTCTGGTGACTTCCGGTTCTCCGACCGTGCCGCGAACACTGGTCCGCCAGCTGGCGGAATGCGGCCGCCTGGTCATACCGGTGGGGCCGAGAGATCATCAGCAGATTGTGCGGATTACCCGCGAAAAGGATAAGTTAAAAAAAGAAGAGATGATTTCCTGTATTTTTGTGCCGCTGATCGGGAAATACGGATGGCATGAAAGTGAAACCTGATCAAGTTGATGCCAGTGGTTGCTTTAAATTTTGCCCAGCGGGTGTGGCCGGTATCAGGCGCTTGTTTGACGGTTTTTTCCGGGTTTTCCTTGCATGTCTGACCTGTTGGCGAAGATAAAATTCATACTATTTTTTGGCGGTGGTCCATGTCCCGAATTGAAGAACTCCGTGAAAAGCTGCATTATCACAATTATCGTTACTATGTTCTGGATGATCCTGAAATCAGTGACAGTGAATACGACAGGCTTTACCGGGAGCTTGAAACTCTGGAGGCGAAAAATCCGGAGCCGGTGCCTCCTGATTCACCGACGCAGCGGGTCGGGGCTAAACCTTCCGACAGGTTTGAAAAGGTTCGGCACCGAAGACGGATGCTGAGTCTGTCCAACGCGCTCAATGTTGATGAGCTGGTGCGCTTCGATGAGCGGCTGAAAAAAGATCTTGGCCGGGATGGGGTGCCGGAATATATTGTGGAACCCAAACTCGACGGCTTTTCCGTGGAGCTCGTTTACGAAGACGGTGTTTTTGTGCTGGGGGCAACCCGCGGAGACGGCGCTGTGGGTGAAGATGTCAGTGCCAACCTGAAAACGGTGCGTTCGATTCCGCTCAAACTGCATAAAAAAGTTCCGGGACGCCTTGAGGTTCGCGGGGAAGTGGTTATGGAAAAAGACGCATTTGCGGCGCTGAACCGGTTGCGTGCGGCTTCCGGTGAAGCGCTGTTTGCCAATCCCAGAAATTCGGCGGCCGGCTCTATCCGCCAGCTGGACTCTAAAATTACCGCTGCCAGAGCGCTGAAGGCCTATTTCTACGGGTTCGGGGTCTGCGAGGGGACAGCAGTCAAATCGCAGGAGGAGATTCTGGTCAGTATGCGGCAGATGGGTCTGAAAACAAATACCTACAAAAAATGCGCATCAATTGAGGCGGTGATCCGTGAGTGTCAAAGGCTGGAATCCGTTCGTAACGATTTCAGGTTTGAAATTGACGGGGCTGTGGTGAAGGTCAATCAGCTGGATTTACAGGACAAGCTGGGGGAACGGTCCCGAAACCCGAGATGGGCCATTGCCTATAAGTTCGCTCCCCAGGAGGCGACCACCCGTTTACTGGATATTGTGTTGCAGGTGGGCAGGACCGGCATGATTACGCCGGTCGCGGTGCTGGATCCGGTGAATGTGTCCGGAGTGGAAATCCGGCGGGCGACATTGCATAATATCGACGAGATTCGAAAAATGGATATTCGGATCGGCGACTGGGTGATGCTTCACCGGGCCGGAGATGTCATTCCCAAAATTACAAAAGCCATCTCTTCCAGACGAAACGGTTCGGAAAAAGTGTTTGTCATGCCCGGGAACTGTCCTGCCTGCGGGTCGAAACTGGCGAAAACTGAACATGCGGTTGCTTACCGGTGTCCCAACGACACCTGTCCGGCGGTGCTGAAAGAAAAAATAAAGCATTTTGTTTCCCGGCGCGCGATGAATATAGACGGCTTGGGCGAGAAACTGGTCGCGCAGCTTGTGGATCGCGGCATGGTAAAAGATATTTCAGATATCTATCTGCTGACAGCGGAAAAACTATGCCGGCTTGAACGGTTCGGTGACAGGTCTGCCGCCAATTTGTTGCGGTCAATTCAGGAGAGCAGGACGCGGGGAATGGACCGGCTGCTTTTTGCGCTGGGAATACGGCATGTGGGCGAGTCCACGGCCAAAATACTGACAGACCATTATAAAAGCATGGACCGGCTGATGGCGGCCGACCGGGAGAGCCTGCTGGCCCTGGATGATGTTGGGCCTGAAGCGGCGGACAGTCTGAATAAATTTTTTAGTGATGTAAAAAACCGTGATATGGTTAATCGTTTAAAGTCCGCCGGGATCCGCATGTCGATGAATCAATCGGTGTTCGAGCAATCGCTGGCAGGGAAAAAATTTGTTTTTACCGGCGCACTTGCCGGATGTTCCCGTGCCGATGCCCGACAACGGGTGGAGCAGCTGGGCGGCCGTGTGGTGTCGGCCGTGTCTAACAACACGGATTATGTTGTTGTGGGTGCTGATCCCGGAGCAAAGGCAGAAAAGGCGGAAAAACTGGGATTAAAAATTCTGGATGAAAAAGCGTTTCAGAAGTTGCTGGCGTGACCGGATTATGACATTTCTCTGTCGATGACCCATTTTCTGATTATATCAAATACTTTATCCCTTTTGACGGGCTTGGCGATGTAATCGTCCATGCCGGCTGTGATACAGCGCTCACGGTCGCCTTCCATGGCATTCGCGGTCATGGCGATAATTGGAATATCCGAATACCCCTTTTTGCGCAGTGTTTCGGTGGCTGCCAGACCGTCAAGCACCGGCATCTGGATATCCATCAGAATAAGGTCAAAGTTATCCGGTTCGCGGGTATAGGTGCGAATGGCTTCCTTGCCGTTTACCGCATGTTTTACATGGTATCCGGCTTTTTCCAGCATGATGGTGGCCAGTTTCGAGTTTACCGGATTGTCTTCCACCAGCAGGATGTTCAGTGTGTGTTTCATTGTTTCGGCAATGGAATGCTGGGTTTTGATGGTGTTCGGCCGGGTATCGGGTGTCTGAAGCGTGACATCGCTGATCAGGGATTCCACCATGGCCAGGAATTTTTTCCTGTTTACCGGTTTGGGAAGGTAACCGTCGAATCCGGCGCTCTGGCATTTTTTAGCGTCCCGGTTGATATGGGAAGAGAATGCCAGCAGCGGGATCTGGGGAATTTCCAGTTTGCGGATCTCGGTGGCGAGCCGGTAACCGTTATTGTCGCTTAGCTGTACATTCAGGACACACAGGTCAAAGGGTGATTTATTCTCATATGCTTTTGCCAGCGTAGCCGTTATGCTGTTGCCGTCGGTCAGGGTAATAAGGATGGCCTGGCTGGGGGCCAAAAATTTCTTGAGAATATTCAGGCTGGTCGGGTTGTCGTCCACAATCAGTATTTTTTTGTTCTTGAGCGACGTATGGGTCGGCCGTTTCGGAGGTGTCCCGGATGCGTGTTCCAGCCATCCGGTGAAGTGAAAAGTACTGCCCTTCCCTTTTTGGCTTTCGACCCATATCCGGCCGTTCATCAAGGTTGCAATTTTTCGACAAATGGCCAGACCCAGTCCGGTGCCACCGAATTTTCGGGTAGTGGAACCGTCAGCCTGTTTGAAAGCGTCAAATATGATTTTCGTCTGTTTCTGGGGAATGCCGATGCCGGTATCCCTGACCTTGATATGCAGCAGAATCCCGCCATCTGTGGTTTCATCCACGGAAAGGTTCAGTTCTATTTCCCCTTTTTTGGTAAATTTAACGGCATTTCCCATCAGGTTGGTCATTACCTGTCTCAGACGATGCGGGTCTCCCTTGGCCTGAGGGGGCGTATCATCACTAACGGTGCAGAAAACTTCTATGGGTTTGTCGGCCGTTTTGGGTGTGATCAGATCGCAGACATTGTAAGCCAGAATTTCAGGGTCGAAATCAATTGACTCAAGACTGGCTTTCCCGGCTTCAATTTTGGAAAAATCGAGAACATCGTTTATCAGGCTCAGGAGTGCGTCGCCGCTGTCTTTAATGGTTTTGACATAATCATGCTGCTCCTGCGGAATATCCGACTGCATCAGCAGATCGGTAAAGCCGATAATTCCGTTCAGCGGTGTTCGTATTTCGTGGCTCATGTTG
>Ga0272443_10002525_pt1 | contig 23213 bp, 28 predicted proteins | sample SSMAcet12_FD_193581 | JGI IMG/M metagenome (GOLD analysis project Ga0272443, IMG submission 193581) | Marine sediment archaeal communities from Little Sippewissett salt marsh, Falmouth, MA, United States - SSM-Acet-12 | ecosystem: Environmental > Aquatic > Marine > Wetlands > Sediment ...
CACCCGTTAACACGCCCTCGCCGACGATGAAGACCTTCTGCTCATTAACGGTGATGTTGTCCTCGACAAACGCGTCATCGCCGCCACGCTTGAAGCTGAAGGTGAAAACGTCCTCGCGACCCGTTTCGACCGTGTTGCAGCCGAAGAGGTGAAAGTCCGGCTCGATGGGGCTGGAATTGTCACAGAAATCGGCAAGCACCTGATCCCCGAGGAGGCTGCCGGGGAATCTGTGGGAATCAATTCGCTGTCGCGCGCTCTACTGAATGACCTCTTCCCCACAATTGAACGAAGAATCAACGAGGGCGACGGCAGAAAAGAGTTTTACGAGCAGGCGTTTGACGAATTGATCCAGAAAGGGACCATTTTCAACACCGCAGACGTGACCCATCTCCCGGTGATCGAAATCGACACCCCCGAGGATTTTGAGGCTGCTCGCAGCCAGCACGCCCAAAATCTGGTGGAATAACCCCTTGAGTGACTCTCTGCCTCTCGGGGAATCCGCGGCCCTTGGAGCCGCCCTCCTCTGGTCCTTTTCCTCCCTCATGCTGACCTTCGCCGCCCGGCGGATCGGTTCGCTTACGGTCAACCGCTGGAGGCTTCTGTTCGCAACAGTTTTGCTGGCGCTGGTGCACACGTTTGTCACCGGCTCCCCGATTCCTGACGCCTCAGGAAACGCATGGATGTGGCTGGCGCTGTCGGGTATCATCGGGCTTGCCCTGGGCGACACCTTCCTCTTCCGCACCTTCGTTATCCTCGGGCCGAGGCTGGGCATGGTGCTGATGACACTTTCTCCAGTCTTCACAACCCTTCTGGCGCTTCTGCTGCTGGGTGAACGGTTGACACCGTTGCAACACGCCGGGATTGTCCTCGTGATCGCGGGTGTTTCATGGGCAGTCATCCACCGTCCGCCGCAGGCAGACCGGACCGAGGGCGAATCGGCTGTAAAGGGCGTCATATATGGGGTTTTGGCCTCTCTCGGGCAGGCTGTGGGGCTCGTTTTTGCGCGGATGGGAATGGATGCGGGAGTGATGCCGTTGACCGCGAATCTGATGCGAATGAGCAGCGCGTTCGTGCTGATGACACTCATCGTCGTGCTTCGCGGTAGAATCAAAGCAGTCGCCTCCGCCTACCGTGACGGCGTGGCCATGCGTTACCTGCTGGGCGCATCAGCATTGGGTCCCGTGACCGGAGTCTGGCTTTCCCTTGTCGCTGTAAAGTTGGCGCCAATGGGTATTGCTGCGACGCTGATGGGTACCTCTCCCGTTCTGCTCATCCCGCTCTCCCACTTCTTGTTGAAAGAGCGCATTCACCCTCAGAGTGTGGTAGGTACTGGGGTTGCGGTGCTCGGAGTGGCCCTCCTTCTCGGCATTTCCGGGTGAATGCGAACTTGCCTCTATTCCCGTTTTTTCAGGCCTGCGCTTGAATTGTTAAAATCCGATTTGAAAAAAATTTCTTGTTGCCTATTGACTTGGATGTATTCTTGCCTATTTTAGGGGCGTATATGCGGGTTGGTAGGGAGACCGAACGGTCCCGCTGAACCCCAGTAGTGAAGCGAAATTTGTCGGTCTCTTTACCGACGTAAACAGGAGGATTACCATGAACAAGGCTGAATTGGTTGATGCCGTCGCCAAGAAGACAGGCGAAACGAAAAGGATGAGTGAAGGATTCGTTGATGCTCTCGTCGAGACCATCACCAGCGCAGTCGCCAAGGGCGAGAAGGTCAGCATCGTAGGCTTTGGCAGCTTTGAGAAGAAAACCCGTGGCGCCCGTCAGGGCCGCAACCCGCGTACTGGCCAGACGATCCAGATCGCGGCGAAGAGCTACCCCTCCTTCACCCCGGGCAAGGCGTTCAAAGACACCGTCGCCTAATCGGCACTCTTCATACGAACGCAAAGCGCGGTTCTCATTGACGAGAACCGCGCTTTTTTATTGCCGCCAATCACACACTCTCATAGTGGGTGGCCCGGGATGCTTGTCCGCCTTTGACGGATAAATCCCGGGTCTCAGATGGGCCTTCCTTTTGAACTGCTTTACCTGCCTTACGGAAGATGCCCCAGTAAGTGGGTGGCCCGGGATGAAATCCCGGGTTTCACATGGATTTCACGCTTTTCCTATCGTGGTACGGTTCAGGGTTGGGGTTCTGAAGCGGAGGGTGGCCCGGGATGAAATCCCGGGTTTCACATGGATTTCACGCCTTTCCTATCGTGGTACGGTTCAGGGTTGGGGTTCTGAAGCGGAGGGTGGCCCGGGATGAAATCCCGGGTTTCACATGGATTTCACGCTTTTCCCATCGTGGTACGGTTCAGGGTTGGGGTTCTGAAGCGGTGGGTGGCCTGGGATGAAATCCCGGGTTTCACATGGATTTCACGCTTTTCCCATCGTGGTACGGTTCAGGGTTGGGGTTTTTAAGCAAACTACGAGATTGCTTTGTCCGGCTTCGCCGTCCTCGCAATGACACGATTACCCGGTTGAGCGGCTGGGTGGCCCGACCCTTCAGGGTCGGGTTTCTGAAAACAGTGTAGTAGAAACCCAGAGATGCACGTCCTTCGGACATGCGAGCCTGCACCTTCGGTGCTGAGGTTCAAGCTGTCCGGCTGGGTGGCTGGGTGGCCTCGTTGGCTTGTCCAACGAGGTTTACTTTAGTTCCTTCTGGCATGGCGCGATACTCTTATTGTTTGCTGGTAACGAAAATACAGTCAACGAAAATAGACCTCGTTTGCGAACAAACGAGGCCACCCAGCCAGATAAGCGAAATCCATCTATTCAACCAGACTCATCGGATAAGGATCAGCTTTTTGACAGGGGACGTTTCATTTGCTGATGACGCTCGGACGAAGTAAATCCCGCTGGCCAAGTGTTTTTTTGGTTTCCAGATGATGGTTGAAGCACCCAAAGAAGTTGTTGGAACCTCCTTAGAATCCACAAGTCTCCCCATCAAATCATAAATCAGCAACGTTGCTGATTTGTTTTCCGGCAACATCATGCGGATGGTTACACTACCGTTGAAAGGATTAGGCCAAACCGATTCTATTTCGAAGTGGTCCGGCAACACTGCAGGTGGGGTTTCTTGCGTTGTATCTGAGACCGGTGGTCCATCCTCGCTGATTCGATGCAATCTGTAAAGACCGCTATCGTAAGTGTATTGGATCAATAGAAAACCATCAGAAAGCCTGGTGAATCGTTGAAAGGTAAAATTCGCAGTATTACCATTCTCGTCCCATACTAATACCTTGGATGAATCTTCCCAAAGATCTGGGACTCCTGAGTACGGAAGACGATGCATCGTTATGTTGGCATACCATTGAGAAGAAATACTCATTGTCTGTCTTGCAGAAACGAGAACGTCTTCACCGTTTGAAATCGAAATCAGTGATGAAAGTGCACCCAATGAACCTATCGATACTCCGTCTACTTGTGGCTCGAGTGATAAATTATAACGAGCATACCTAAGGCTATCGTCATTCAATGTATATATAAACACAGCATCACCATTGGGGAGGATCGCAGGCCACTTGCACGTTGTATCTTCCCCAATTATTAGTTTATTGCTTCCTTGATATACAACCTCATTCTGACTGTTAACTCGTTGAACATCTGCGTCATCACCATAGCTGTCGATCATAAAATAGACGCCACCAAAGCCGTCGGGTGTGGCAGTCACACCGCTACTATTCCGTGGGTCACTGATGGCAATTCCGGCACCAGTAATTCCGGAGTGTGTAAAATGCTGGAACCAAAAGTGTCCGTCATCGTCGTTGACAAATCCTACAAACATCCCGCCGCTTCCATCTTCACAAATGCCAACACGATCCCAAGACCGGATATTTGCACCCGATCCCACTGTGTATAGATGCTTGATGTTGGGATCTAGGGTGCCATCCGACAGAACGTGGGTCAGGTGTACTTTCATCGAAAGACCGACGTACGCAATCAGCCACACTCCATCAGCACTGTCCGTACAACAGACATAGGGTGGAAGACCCGGGTAGGAAAGGTTGCCTATATAGTCTGTTCCATCTCCAGTTATCAGCGGCTCACCATATTTGTGCCACATCGCTTCTCCAGACGCAGAGAAACGCTGCCCGTAGACTCCGTAATAACGAAAACTGCTATCTGGGGAATAATAGGGAGTGTATGCCGTATACGCGACGATTACGCCTCCGTCGCTTGTGGGGACAGCTCCATGAAACCATGCGAGGGTATCGGTTGTGTCCTGGATTACGCTTCTCCCCCAGTCCCCGTACAGTTTCACCCCGCTGGAATCGACATGCTGGATGCGCAGGTAGCCTTGTGTTACACTGGCCTGACGAATGCTTTTCAGATCTGCTGAACGGGATTCCGAAAATGATGAATAGGGAACTGTACTATCAAAGATGAGCCAAATGCCACCTGAAGTGTCAGGCACGGTTTGCATTCGTCCAACCTGCGTCTGGGTGGGCAATAACTCGATCCCCTCCACAGGCCATTCTGCGTAGAGTGGGACCATGGAGAATAAGAAAAGGGTGGCTGCAAGGCAGGTAACCTTGATGCGGTGTCTTCGGCGGGTCATTCATCCTCCAACATCATAAACCAATACGGGAATCCTGCTTCATACATACTTCACTTTGACAAGTTAATATCCATCATTCACTCCTCTAACAGTACAGAAAAGACAGCATTTAAAATAATCCAAAGTAACCGAAGTGAACCTCTCCTTACTCCTTGTCTTGCCCAGTATCCTATAAGTCGGTGGGTGGCACGGGATAAAAACCAAGGCCACCCGCCCGAAGAAACACAAGAACACACGAAACAAAAAGATGCGTTCACGATCAAGGCTGTCAACACCTATTTGCAGGCGGTCCAACTTTTAACAACTCGAAAAGGTTGATTCAAATTTCCACCAAACTTCGGGACGTAACCAAGAAAGATAAAAAGGAGAACACCATTATGATTGACATGGATCATGTTTTACGGACAATGACTTTTGAGTTTTTGGGCGCAGGAAAGCATTAGATCGAGATGGAAAAACTACTTACAATGGATAATGCGGTCTTTGGGGACGTGCGCTCGTATCCCGAGGTAGAGTCTCTGCAGTTAAAACACCATATCGAGGTGCTGCATATACCGATTGACGAGATACCCGACCGCATCGACAAGATCTCCCGTGACAGAACGGTCGGCATCTTCTGCAGTACCGGCACCAGGTCCACCATTGTGTACGCATTTCTGCACGCGAAGGAATACGAAAACGTGCACGTCGTCCTAGGTGGTTACGAGGAAGTTACGAACCTTGTGCTACCCGGGTAATTGCTGAAGCATATCGAGATGAAAATGGCAGGAGAATAATCGTTATGCTCAAGATTACGTTAGTATCCCTGATTATTTTTGCCTTGGCTGTCCTGATGACCATGACGGGGCGCGGCGGCGGCAATTTCTATGTGCTTACCCTTTTGCTGGCTGGATTGCCAATGCACGAGGCGGCCACCACCGGACAATTCGTGCTTTTCATCACTGCGGGCGCGGCGATGATCATTTTCAGAAGGGGCAAAACCCTGTCGGTACCGCTTGCGCTCATGCTCGGCGTCCTGACCGCTTGTATGGCTTTCGTCGGTGGTTTCGTGGCGCACAGTTTCAGCGGCAGGGAATTGAAGTTGATATTTTCGGTTCTGTTGGCCCTTGCGGGGGGCGCAATGTTATTCACTGCTGAGGAAACCAAGAAAGAGGCAAAACAAAAGTGGGGTTACTGGAATTTAAGAACCGGCAACGAGATTTATGTTGTCAACTTGTGGATAGCAGTGCCCCTTACGATAGCCACCGGCTTTTTTTCGGGAATGGTCGGTGTTTCAGGCGGGTCATTCCTGGTTCCACTAATGGTTTTGGCATGCGGCGTTCCCATGCTTGTCGCAGTGGGAACAGCGTCTGCGATGGTGGCGGCAACGGCTTTCGCTGGTTTTCTGGGACATGCATTGCATGATGGTTTCAATCCTGTATGGGCTATACCAATTGCGGTTGTAGCAATATTTGGAGGAGTGCTAGGAGGCAAAATTGCTCTTAAGACAAAACCGAAATACTTAAAAACACTTTTTGCAGTCACTACACTCATTGCCGCGATACTCATGATTGTAAACGCATGTCTAGTTAAGTGATTTGCGTCAGGTGGCCTGAGATGCTTGTCCGCCTTTGGCGGATAAACATCCCGGGCCACCCAACCGAAGAGTAACAATCTGCACACTGACATCACTCCTGCACTTCAGAGAACAGGGAGTGAGGTTCGTGTAATTAGAGACTTGCCCCAAGCCGATGCGCGGAGGTATGTTTTCCAAGACACAAACGGGGGAGGAACATGCAATACGACGATAACGGCATCTTCGCCAAGATCATCCGCAAGGAGATCCCCGCAAACATCGTCTACGAGACGGAGAACGTCCTCGCCTTCGACGATATCAGCCCGAAAGCGCCTGTCCACGTCCTGATTATTCCCAAGGTCAAGGTCACCACAGTTAATGAGCTTGAAGCCAACCACACTCAGGTCATCGGCGAGATGATCCTCGCGGCGAAACAGATCGCCAAGGATAAAGGAGTGGACCAAAGCGGCTACCGACTGGTTTTCAACACACTCGACGACGCCGGACAAGAGGTTTATCACCTTCACATGCACATGCTCGGCGGACGCCGTATGACCTGGCCCCCCGGCTAGGCACCTGACGTGCCGCGCAGTGTCGGTCCAAAGCTTCATCCGCCTGTGGCGGATTCGCGGGCCGACGAGGCACCTGACGTACCACGCGGTGTCAGCCCAAAGCTTCATCCGCCTGTGGCGGATTCGCGGGCCGACGGAAAACAGCTTAGTAGAAACCCGGAGATGCACGTCCTTCGGACATGCGAGCTAGCGCCTTCAGCGCTGAGGTTCAAGCTGTCCGGGCCACCCGAACGCATTAAGACTACGAAACACGGTGGGCAATTCGTAATTCGTCAAAACGAGAAACCCGACTTGACCAGCAAGCTTGGTTCAAACGAGACAGTTACTCTTGAAACCGAATCAAAAGTAACTGTCTCGTTTGACCAGATTCTATTGGAGACTCACACTTTTCCGACGTTGCAAGGTCCAAGAGGCAGGGTTATATTGTCGGGCTAGTTTGTACGGGGGATGTTCCCCCGGCAAAAACCATTAAAGACCCGAAAGAGGTGATGAGCTTTGCCGTACGTGAAGCTACGTGAAGGCGAACCGTTCGAGAAAGGCTTCAAGCGCTTCCTTAAGTCGTGCGAGAAGTCCGGCCTGATGGCTGAGATCCGCAAGCACCAGCGTTATGAGAAACCGAGCGAGGCGCGCAAGCGCAAATCAAACATCGCACGGCGGAAGATGCGCAAGATGCAGTCGGCTATCGAGCGCAAAGGACGCGCCTGATCGAATCGCGAACGGACCCGCTTGGGTCCGTTTTTTGTTTAGGGGGTATTCATGAGCGTTGACTACGAAGTTAAATTGACTGAGATGCTGAAGCAGGCCATGAAAGCCGGGGACAAGAAAAGGCTGATGGCTGTGCGCGCCCTGAAGAGTGTCATCCTTGTCGAGAGGACCAAGACCGGCAAGCCCGTTGAGGAAAAGGATGCAATCCAGGCAATCTCCTCCTATAAAAAGAAGATGGCGAATGCGCTCGAGCAGTATCGAGAGGCGAACCGGGAAGAGTTGGTAGCTGGCGCAGAGCTCGAAATCGCGCTTTGTGATGAACTTCTCCCCACTCAGCTTTCAGAAGCGGAGATCGAGGCGGCCGTTCAGCAGCAGATGGATGAAGTCGGCGCAACAGGACCTCAGGACCTCGGCAAGGTGATGGGCCCCGTGATGAAGAAGCTTGCCGGGCAGGCGGATGGAAACCTCGTCCGTCAGATCGTGCAACGCAAGCTCGGAGGTTGACGGTGATTATTCTTGACTGGGTATTGCTTGCAATCGTAGGCTATTTCATCATCCGCGGCCTGTTCCGCGGTTTTGTCCTCGAACTTTTTGATCTGCTCGCCCTGCTCGCGGGCTATTTCGCAGCCCGTCTGCTCAGCCCGGTCCTTGGACAGGTTCTCGCCAACAACACACCGATCAACCGTTGGTTTTCTGGAGTCCTGGCAGCTATCGTACTGTTCATTGTCGCCGCCGCTCTAGTCAGGCTCGCCGCCAGCATGCTGCGCAACGCCATGCACGCGATCAACCTTGCAGGTTTCGACAGACTTCTGGGAGCGGTGTTCGGATTTTTGAAGGCTTTTCTAATAATACTTGTACTCTTCCTTCTGCTTTCTCTAACCCCTTGGGCGATGTCCATTGGCGACTACGCAACGGAAGGGGAGTTCTCTTCGTGGTTCTGGCTCACCTCCCAATTGGTGCGTGAAGCGGCCGATTTCGAGCCGATTACAGGTACGCAGGCGATGGCGCGCTGGCTTCGTGCTGCGGGCGTCAACGAAGAGGCCGTTCATATCATCGCCGACCGACCGGATCTGATGCCGGCCCTGCTCGATCAAGCCAGGCTTGACCAAATCGACATTCCCATCGACCAAATCCTGAGCGGAGAACCGAACCTGAGTACGCCCAAAAGCTTCGATCTGGATGAGGAGACCCAGGAGATTCTGGTCTCCATTCTTGAGGATTCAAACACCGATGCAAGGGAGAAAGCGATCCTTTTCTGGCGGGAGCTGGAAGTGGACGTACCTCAGCTTTCCGAATAACTAATCTGCAAACACCCCTAAAAGAAAAACGATCCGAAGACGGATCGAATTTCTTCACTCACACTTGAATTTTTTTTGCATTTAACTCGCGGTCAAGGGCTGACGCCCCAAGACGCGACACGTGTCAGCTTTTCAGCCTGACACCGCGGTGCCTCCGACGGTTCACTGGCTGTTACTGCGTCCCGTGTCGCTTCCCAATCCTGCTTGCTGCGGACTTAGGCCCTGTCGAAACAGTTTCTGTAACAGAAGATCCGTTACCATTTCCGAGAGTTTCTCAATGGTTGGGTCAGCGGAATCGAACTCGACTCCATCGTCGTCCACCATTCTCTCGAGGCGTAACCGGGCACCCTCAAGCGAGAGACCCTCCTCGTAGATCAACTGTTTCAACAATTCGATCTTTTCCACCGCCTCTTGATTGAACCGGCGTTGTCCGCCACTTGTGCGAACGACGTGAAGATACTCACGAAATGCCGCTTCCCATTTTCGAAGGGTCGGTGTACTCACACCAGTCAGGGCGTTGACCTGGCTGATCGAATAGAGTGCGCGGCCGGAGTCCGGATGTTGGTCTGCTGCCATGACGCGTCCTTCCTTCCGGCGGGGGTATCTCCCCCGTACGAATGACTCACATGTGGTTCCGCCCTCCCTTGCAAGTATGGACGGTACCCAATGGTTTTATCGGCAAGCAAGGCCGGAACCTTTAATGGTTTAAGGGATTTGCGGAATTACTGACTGGCAAGATTTCGCGGTTTTTGCACATTATGGGTCGTAAGCGTCAACCTACAAGAATTTCAACAACTTCGGACTTACTACTCGCCGCGCGCAGACTCTCACGGACTTTGGGATTATTCAACTTGCGTACAAGCGCCGCTGTCAGATGCAGATAGGTGTCGAGACCATCCTGCGGTATGGCAGAGAAAAACAACAGATCACTTTTCACGCCATCTGGTGCTTGAAAATCAACAGCTTGTGAGAGTCGTGCAAAGGCACAGAGGAGCGAATTTACAGCAGATGTCCGCGCATGGGGCATGGCAATACCATGCTGCAATCCCGTAGAAAGCTCCTCTTCCCGTTCAATGGCAGCCTTACGCATGGTATCCGCGTTGAGAACCTCTTTACGATTTTTCAACAAGGCCGTTACTTTTTCGATCGCCTCAAAACGATCGCTGACTTCCAGATCGAGGAATACCCTCTCCTCAGAGAATATTTCGGAAAGTTGCAGCTGCTTCATCCTTGACCCTGTCGAAGTTTTGTCAATTACCGATTTCGGATTTTGTCCAGATCCCTACGCTCTTTCTTCGTCGGGCGAATGCCTTTGTCTTTGTAGGGACTTGGCATGCGCTGGGCGATGCGGAGTTGCTCCTTCTGCATCAGAACGTCCTCAGGCGTCTCATCGCGCCAGGTTTCGCGCGCATCGGCTTTTGAAACGTTTTTCCCCGGCAACTCGAGAACGCGAACTTCACGGTAGAGACCCTTTTCCCTGATCTTGAGCAAGTCGCCGGCATGGACCTCGCTGGAAGCCTTACCAGAAACGCCGTTGACCTGCACACTACTCTCCTTGCAGGCCTCTGTCGCCTGGCTCCGACTTTTGAACAGTCGTGCGCGAAAAAGATAGTGGTCCAGCCGAAGTCCCTCAGCCATGGGAATCTCCCTCCACCTGCCGTGTGCGGCAAACTAAGGCAGCAGTTCCCCATGAGCAAGGACATTTCCTGTAGAGTGAGTATGAATGAGGCCCTGGAGGATTCCGGCGACTATTTTATGCATGGAAGAGAACAGCGGAGGTCCCTATGCACAGCACTCGTCTGGCAGCGTTCATCGTTTCAACGATTGTACTGACTGGTACCCTATCGAACGCTCAGGAAGCAACTTCCCTCACCGTGGGGAAGGAACCTTTATTCATAAGTTTCAGTCAATTGCCAGAAGACTCTTCACCGCAGGGTATCTTTGGCGAACAACTGCCCGGCTCCATCGCCTGGGGCGCCGCCAGCCGTGTGGTCACAGCGGATGCACAGCCCGTCCTCGGGTCTTACTTCGATACAAAGTTGAATACCTGGCGTGGCACATTGAAGACGCTCGATGTGAACAGAGGATATTGGCTTGTCATTCCGCCGGAAATCGCCCCGTTGACGATCACCCTGACTGGTGCACAGTTCACTGCAGGAACCGCGAAATCACTTGGTGGAGTGATGGTCACCATCGACGGCGGAACAACCAGCGTCACCCCATCGGCACCTCCTCAATCGACTGCAACCCACGAAATTGTGAAGGAAAAACCGACTACAATCACAGCGTCATCCGGGGTTTATATTCAAAATGAGCCGGGAACCGATTCTGACGGCACACAACCCTCCGTCGCATGGGTCAAAGTACCCCTCGACTCCGCGTACGCCGGTTTCGGGGCGGAATCCGCCCAAATACCCGTCCCCCTCGCAGGGTCGGGTGTGGTTACCGTGGCGCCGCCTCCCGACTTTTCCGTTCCCCCCTGGGGACGGGGTCCGATACCGGGCGAGTAGCGCAGCAGACAACCGATCCAGCGTTATTACCAATACGATCCAGCTATCCAAGGGGAGTTCGCTAACCTCCCTTCCTCCTGTTTATTGCCCCTAACCTTTTTCAATACAGCTACTAAGTACGTGCTCCTGCGCACCCATTGACTTTTGCCCACAGTTGAGTTCATATTAAACACATGATTTAATCATCTGCTTAAATCGTTTGATTTAGTCTTTTGCTTAACCTATCCGGAGACGGAGCATGGATAAACAGCAGAACAGGGGTGGACAGAGATCCCTGGATGAACACGCAAAGGAAGACTTCCTCAACATCAGCGAGCAAATTCATCCCTCGGTGGCGGCCTTCTTCAGGAGCATCCCGGAAGATCTTCTGCCACCCTCAGATTCCACCACCCCACGTGCACGGATCCTCGAAGCGGCATCAGTGATGTTCGGGGATAAGGGGTATGCGGGAACTTCCACCCGTGCGATCGCAGAGAGTGCTGGTGTGAATCAGGCGATGATCAACTACTACTTCGGGAAGAAGGAAAACCTGTTTACCCAGGTGGTCACAGGCAAACTGTACATGCTGTTTCGCAGTATCGCAGCAACCATTGACCCGACCCTCACCCCCTCCGAATTTGTGATCACACTACCGGTCCGGATCATCAACGAGTTTCGCAACAAACCGGACCTCCTGCGAATCGTCAGACGCGAGCTGGCCCTTGGTGGTGGGATGATGAAGCAGGTAATTGAGAGTCTGGGGCCTCACGGGCCAATCGGTTTCATCAGGCTTCTCAACGTCCGGTACCAGGAAGGCGTAGAAGCAGGTGAGTTACACGACTATCCATTCGACGCACTCGTCCAGTATATCATTTCCCTCTCCTACTCATTTCTGTTGATGGAACCCCTGATATCAGCCGTTCAAGGTTCCTCCGTCCTCGATGAAGATGTCTGGATCAACCGCAAACCACACATCGAAGAGATTATTCGGCATGGGCTCGCAGCGCGAAAGGAGTCATAACCATGCGTTTCACCCCATATACCATGATCATCCTGCTAAGTCTTCTTGTGCTCGCTCCGGCCACGCATGGACAGGTGACAATGACGCTTGAGGAGTGCCTTGTTCAAGCGGTGGAGCGTTCTCCGCAACTTGAGAGCAGCCGCGCGAAGATGGCCTCCAGCAGGGCATCGGCCTTGATGACAGGTGCAGAGCGTCTACCAACCCTCTATGCTGCCGGCAGCGCGAGTTACATCTCCGAGACGATGCAACTGGAGTTCCCGGTCAGCCCCCTGTTCCCCACCGGCTATAGCGTGGATTTTGGGGATGGCAAGAACTACGACACGAAACTGGCTGTCCGAGCTCCGCTGTACACAGGTGGCGCGCTCTCGAACCGTATCAAAGCGCTTGGAAAAGAAGCGAACGCCTCGGAGTTGGATTTTTCTGCGGACAGCCTGAAAGTCCTGCACCTGACACGAACCGCCTACTACAAATCTCTCTCCGCGGCTGAGGCTGAACGCGCTGTTCGCACCGCACTGGACCGGCTCAAACGCCACGAAAAAGAACTCGAAGGCAGCATTGAGATCGGAATGGCGGGCGAAGAGGAACGATTGTCGCTTCTCTCGCGAATCCGCGAAGTGGAGCAGCAGGTGGCCAGCGCTTCCTCTGCCGCCGCAGCAGCACGACTGCAGCTCGGTCAAATCGTCGGCAAACCGGGCGAGGAGGTTTTCCCGAATGGCGGCCTTGAAACAGTTCCCGGTGTGTCTTTTTCAGAGACAGAGAACCTCCTGAAAGAACGACCGGACGTAATGGCCTGGGAAACTCGCCGGGAGAGCGCAAAGAACAGAACGGATGCTCTGAAAGGGCAATGGTGGCCTACGGTATCCGCGGAGGCGGCCTACCACTACGGAAAACCGGGGATTGACAACATCACCAACGACTGGATGGGATATGCAACCGTCGGCGTGAATCTGAACTGGACGATTTTCGATTGGAAAACTCGGGGTTACTCCATCGAGGGGGCGAAGGCGGATGAACGGAAGATCGCCAGCGCACAGCGTGCAACCCTTGAGACATGGAAAACTCAGGTTCAGTCGGCACAAAAATTCATGGACGCAGCAGAAACCCGCCTGAAAATCGCCGAAGATCGTCTCGGCCTTGAACGACGGAGATACGAACTGATTCAGGGCAGGTATCAGCAGGGTCAGGCGAGCGAAAATGAATTGCTGGACGCCGAAGACGACCTGACATCCGCTGAGATTTCGCTGGTGCAGGCAACTGCAGATCTGCGGTTGACAGAAGCGGACCTGTTCTACACTCTTGGCCGGTAATTGTTTAAAAACATTGAACTATAGAATCATTTTGGGAGAGGATAAGATGAATCCCACGCATAAACGGTTCACCACTATCGGAGCTTTGCTGACCGTACTGATTCTTGTCTCGGTGTTCAGCATGGGCTGCGGCAAGGGAAATGGCGCCAACCCCTCCGGCGCACTCGAGGCGACTGAAGTGAATGTGGCGAGCACGGCGAGCGGCAAGGTGCTTGAGGTCCGGTACCGCGAAGGTGCGGTGGTCAAATCCGGCGACACCCTGGTCGTCTTGGACACCGAACTGCTGAAACTGCAACTAGCACAGGCAGTCGCAGCGAGTGAGGGACTGGAATCGCAATCTGCTGCGGCACGCAACGCGCTCGAACAGGCGAAAGAGAATTCCCAACTAGCCGAGGTGACCCTTGGACGCATCGAAGCCTTGAACAAACAGGGCAGCTCGACCCGGCAGCAACTGGATGAGGCAAGAACGAGGCGGGATGTTGCGAAATCACAAAAGTCCTCCGCAGAAAACCAGATCGCTGCGTTGAAATCGGAGAAGAACCGTCTGGCCGCACAGATCGGCTTCCTCAGGCGTCAGATCACAGACGGCACCATCATCGCCCCGATGGACGGCACCGTTCTCCTCCGCTCCGTGGAACCGGGCGAGGTGCTGACCGCCGGGAGCACAGCCATGCGCCTTGCAGACCTCAGTCACCTGGAGTTGAAAGTCTACCTCGACGTCGAGGATGTCGACCGGGTTCAGCTCGGCAAAGAAGTGACGGTACTCGTGGACTCGTTCGAGAAAGAACCCTTGACAGGACGGGTGAGCTGGATCAGCAGCGAGGCGGAATTCACTCCGAAAAACGTTCAGACCCGCAACGCGCGCGCCCAACTCGTATACGCGATCAAGGTTGAACTGCAAAATGGTGATGGGCGGCTGGCTATCGGGATGCCTGCTGAAATAATTCTTCCCTGAGGAAGCTGAGATGAACGAGCAAATCGACTACGGCCTGACGATCAAGGGACTGCGGAAGAGTTACAAACACCGCGTCGCGGTGGACGGCATAGATCTTCGCATCAAACAGGGCGAGATTTACGGACTGATCGGACCGGACGGCGCGGGCAAGACGACGGTCATGCGAACTGTATGCGGACTGCTCCTTCCGAACGAAGGTGATGTTCGTGTGATGGGATACGACCCGGTGACACAACATCGAGCCGTGCGGGAGCGGATCGGATACATGCCCCAGCGATTCAGCCTCTATCCTGACCTGACTGTGCGCGAGAATTTGAAATTTTTTGCAGACATCTACGGTGTAACGCCGAAGGAATATGAAAACCGAGTACCTGAGCTGATGAACTTCAGCCGGCTCGGGCCTTTCCAGAACCGACGAGCATCGGCCTTGTCTGGGGGAATGAAGCAAAAACTGGCATTGATCTGCACACTCATCCACACGCCGGAGGTCCTCGTTCTGGATGAACCGACGTTCGGTGTTGACCCTGTGAGCCGCAAAGAGTTCTGGGACATCCTGGGCCGGTTGAAAACGGACGGACTCACGCTCCTGGTGAGCACTGCTTACATGGACGAGGCGAAACTCTGCGACCATCTGGGCCTGATGCACAACGGAAAGATTGTCACCACCGGAACACCACAAGAGGTGATAAACACCTTCCCGAACAAACTCCTTGAGATTCGCGGCGAATCGATCACGGAGCTCAGCGATGCATTGAAATCTGCGGCGCTCACAAACGTGGGAATTCACAGGTTCGGGGATTGTCTCCACGCAGTTTACAATGAAGAGCCGGATGCGCGGGAATTGGAGCGGATTACGGCTCTTCATGGTGGTACGGTGAAACCGATTCGCGCAGACGTTGAGGATGTATTTGTTGCGCTGGCGAGCGGGGAGAACTGCGAATCATGACAAACTATCAGCAAAAATACTCCGTTGTCGCGGAGGGGCTGACGAGACGGTTCGGGAGTTTCACCGCAGTCGACTCAATCGGATTCAAGGTCGAGCGCGGAGAGATTTTCGGATTCCTGGGAGCCAACGGCGCCGGCAAGACAACCGCGATCCGCATGCTCTGCGGACTTCTCGCCCCCACCGAAGGCGAGGCGTGGGTGGACGGCCTACCGGTGAGCACTGAGGCGGAAAAGGTGAAGCGCCGAATCGGCTACATGAGTCAGAATTTCAGCCTCTATGATGACCTCTATGTCCGTGAAAATCTTGAGTTTTTCGGAGGAGTCTACGGTTTAAGCCGAGTACAGATCAAGCAGCGTAGCGATCAGTCAATCGAACGGCTGCAGCTTGGAGAGTATGCCAGGGAAATGACCCGTGACCTCCCGCTCGGTTTCAAACAGAGGTTGGCATTGGGCTGCTCAGTAATACACCAACCCGGTGTCCTCTTCCTCGACGAACCGACGAGTGGTGTGGACCCAATCGCCCGGAGGCAATTCTGGGAGCTGATCTACGAGCTCGCCGAGGAGGGGACAACTGTTTTCGTTACGACGCATTACATGGATGAAGCGGAATACTGCGGGCGGATATCGATAATGGTGGATGGGAGAATCGTTGCACTGGACACTCCGCAGAACCTGAAGAAAACCTATGAGCGAGAAACGATGCAGGATGTGTTCCTAACCCTGGTGAACCGATGAGGCAGATACTCGCAATAGCACATAAAGAGGTGTTGCACATCGTGCGGGACCTTCGCAGCCTGATCGTAGCGATTGTCATGCCGATATTTATGGTTCTGCTCTACGGCTACGCCATCGATATGGAGATGCGCGACCTCCCGGTGGCGATCCTGGATCAGGACAACTCACCCGAAAGTCGCGAGCTGATTTCACGCACAATTTCGAGCGATTTCATCGTGGATGTTGGACGGCTTGAAGAGCGAGACCAGATCGAGACAGGTTTTCGCCGCAAAAAATGGAAAGCCGCTCTGATTATCCCCACAGGGTATGGAGAAACTCTCAGCCGCAACGAGAACGCCGAGGTCCAACTTTTGATCGATGGTGCCGATGCCTCTACCGCGCAATCAGTCAACACCTATCTCAACGCAATCATCAACACCTTGAATCAGGAGATGATGTTCGAGACCACCGGGAAACGGATGGCTGCTCCAATCCAGCCGACGATCCGCTACTATTTCAATCCCGAAATGAACAGCGCAACCTTCGTTGTGCCGGGATTAACCGCCGTGATCATGATCATGATCTGCGCGCTTCTGACGAGCATCGCCGTAACCCGGGAAAAAGAGACGGGGACTCTCGAACAGATCCTCACCTCCCCCATTCATCCCTATCAGGTAATGATCGGCAAGGTTCTTCCCTACATGGTCATCAGTTTTGTCGACGCTGCGCTGGTATTGGTTATCGGATTTGTTGTCTTCCATGTACCCATGATGGGAAACTGGATCGCGTTGATTCTCTACAGCATTATCTACCTGTTCATTTCCCTGGCGTTTGGCCTTCTGGTCTCCGCCATCGCAAACACGCAGCAAGTTGCAATGCTTCTGGCGCTTCTCGCCACGATGCTGCCGTCGTTGATCATCTCGGGTTTCATCTTTCCATTGACGAGCATGCCGAAGATTTTACAATGGTTTGCCTATATCACCCCCGCAACCTATTACCTCAGAATTATTCGTGGAATCCTGCTGGCTGGCAGAAGTTGGTTCCCCCTCGAGGGGGGATTCATGGTGGTGATGGCGATTGGTTTGATGGTTCTGGCCGTAGGACGGTTCAAATCGAGGCTCGAATAAAGGGAGGCTTGCTGTGCGTGTTGTCTTCTATCTAATACAAAAAGAGTTCAGGCAGATCTTTCGAGATCATTTCCAACTCAGGATCATTCTTTTTGTGCCATTGATGATGCTGCTCGTGCTCGGAAACGCACTGATCCTTGATCTGAAAAACGTCGATCTAGCCATCGTTGATCTGGACCATACAGCAGCGAGTCGCGAGTTGATCAGAAGCTTTTATGCTTCCGACATCTTCCGCCCGGCGAAGCACGAAGTTGTCCCTTCGAACGTGGAAACCTCCCTGCAAAAGGGGCTGGTCGACATGGTGGTCTGGATTCCTGAGGGGTACGCACGGAATATCCTGCGCGGCGAATCCGCCTCAGTGGGAATATTCGTGGATGGTTCAAACGCCAATACCGCGGGACAGGGCGGAGCCTACGCTCTAGCGATCATCCAAGAGCAGAGCACCGGCATCCTGCAGGAGAAGATGGATAAAAATCCAAGGCTTGCAAAGCTATTCCACACCATCAAACCGATCAGCCGCTTTATTTACAACCCGGAGCTGAAATCCCGGTACTACATGATCCCTGGAATCGTCGTCATGATCATTACGGTCATCTCCGGCCTTATCAGCGGAATGGGAATTGTGCGTGAAAAAGAAATGGGAACGTTGGAACAGTTGATGGTAACACCGATCACCTCGACACAATTGATCCTCGGGAAACTACTGCCTTCCGGGATTCTGGCATTTTTTGATATGGGATTGGCGATCATCTTCGCAACTCTGGTATTCAAGCTGACCATCGTCGGTTCGCTTTGGTTGCTTTTCCTCTCAACCCTTCTCTACCTGATGGTTACACTGGGCGTTGGACTGCTTGCTTCGACGCTGTCGCAAACACAACAGCAGGCGATGCTGACAGTCTGGTTCTTCCTCGTCTTCGGCATACTGACCAGCGGGTTCTTCTATCCCCTGGAAAACATGCCACCGTTTGTCCAGACGCTGACTGTGATCAACCCGCTCCGATACTTCATGTCGATCATGCGCGGAATTTTTGTCAAGGGAGTGCTGTTTTCTGACATCTTGCCAGATCTTGGAATGATGACTTTACAGGGAATTATTGTCCTCGGACTGGCGATCAACAGGTACACGAAGACGGCGAAGTAGCGATTGGTCTAACTGAAATCAGATTGGATTAGCCGGATTCGGAGAACCCGGCCTACTTCTCCATTCGAACCCTTTTTTCATAGGGATCAATGGTAACAGTTACCCTCAGACAACAAAGGCTTGGTAACTGTTACCATTGCCCCCGGACACCTCAGGCGGTAAGAATTGCTTCAAGCTCGTCAGCGATCAGCAATCCCGAATGGGTGTAACGCAGGATTCCATTGACACGTTCGAGATGGCCACGGCGAATCAAATCTTCCAAAGGTTCGGGTGGCCACTTTATCTCTGATTCCTCTGCGATCTGCGCGAGTTCCGTTTCTCTCATTCCCTCGACCATCCGCAAGCCCAACATCAGCCGCTCGTCGTAATACTGGTGGGGAGTGAGCCGCTCAAACCCCTCCTCACCCAGCCCGACAAGCTCGACTGCATCCACCCAGGATTGTGTGTGTGAATAGTTCCAGAATCTCCGGCGTGAGGAGGCGTCGTAGGAATGCCCTGAGGGTCCCAACGCGAGGTAGGAGCCACCATCCCAGTATGAGATGTTGTGACGGCAACGGTGGCCGGGACGAGCCCAATTCGAAACCTCGTAGTGTTCATAGCCCGCTTCAAAAAACGCTTTTCTCGCTGCTTCGTACTGCTGCACCTCGATTTCTTCGTCACACTTTACCTGCACGCCAAGGGCCTGCATCGCGGCAAATTCCGTCTCCTCCTCGACGATCAACGAGTAGGCGCTGATATGGTCCGGCTCCCAGGAGATGACCTCTTCCAGCGTTGCTTTCCACCCCTTGAGCGGATCGGCCACCTCGATGCCGTACATCAGGTCAACACTAGCCTGTTCAAATCCGGCCTTACGAATTCGCTGGAAAGTGTTTCTCGCCTGCTCGGCGTTGTGGATTCGTCCAAGGGTGGCAAGGGTTCCATCATCGAGCGACTGCACTCCCAGGCTTACCCGATTGATCCCGGCCTTCAGCCAGCTCTCAATTTTCTCGTCGGTGACTGTACCGGGGTTCGCCTCAATTGTGGTCTCGATGGTTTCAGCGAAGGGATAGATTTTACGGAGGCCAGTGATCAGCTCGAGAATCTGCCCCCCGGTTAGCATACTTGGGGTGCCACCACCAAGAAAAAGGCTGTGTAGTACGCCTCCTGCCCACGGGGATTGACCGGAGCGGACGCGCCCCTCCCGAAGCAACGCCTTCAGGACGGGCTCAACTTGATGTTGGCTACGCAATTCGCTGGAGGCAAAAGCGCAGTACAGACATTTACGCGCACAAAACGGCAGATGGACGTAGAGTGCAAAGCTCGCCGGTGTCGTTGTCATGCATACAAGTTAATCATCCGGCCCCGCAATTCATTGCTCAATTGAATAAGCTCCATCCGCCCTTTTGTTTCAGCAACGTAAGTGGAATTTATCGGTGAATTTTCAGGCGTATCCTTCGCCCAAATATCCTTCTCGCTGTACTCCTTGCGAATCAGGCTGATCATCCTGCTCGTCCGGGCTGTATCGATTTCGCGAGTCATCCTATCCTCCTAACCCCTGAGGGTTTGCATCTTCTGCTTAGATGTACTTGTCCACGTACATGGCCTTGGACCGCTTCTTCTCTTCGTCGTTGGGCTTTGAACCCTCATCCGACGTCTCGACTCGTTGTGCCTGGCGAGTCTCGGCTTGTGCAATGTTTTGAGACTGAGCCGCCGCACCCTCCTGCGGCTTGGTCTCGATTTCGACACGGGCATCCTGCCGCTCTTCTGCGACAACCTGCCGTGTCTCTTCCTTGGGGGGGTTCACGTAGTTGTAGTACGGGAACACCGACTCCTGTCCCACCCCATCGATAGCTCCATCCATGATTTCTTCCTCCGTTTACAGGTATTGGTCCAGCACACGCCCCACAGGGGAGAGTGCATTTCCGTTGTCGTTATCACTTCCCTCCGGAGCACCGAAGAAACGCTCGATGATCTCCGCTCCGGTCGCCATCAACTGCATCCTGCCTTCGAGATTCTTCAATTCGAGATTGACCTTTGCTTTGACCAGGACAAGTTCTGTTGCCGCTTCCATCTGCTGCACCATCAGATCGCCCCACTCCTGGATTTCGCTGGTCCCTGTCATCTCGAACCTCCTGCTCCGTTGTGATTATGAGGTGTTCGAAGCAGCGTGATTGTCTCGACGGCGACTCCTTCGGCAGGCAGTTTGCCCAGCACAGTCACTTCCGCCTCGATCTTCAGCACCAGTTTGTTTTCACCGGCGCTAATCACCTCAACTCCGCCCGATGACGTGGGTTCATCCCCCACTGGCTCAACCCTCTCGAACCGGTCTTCATCCCCTTCTCCCGAGAGCCTTCGCACCCTCGCCTGCCATTCGGCGGCTTGCGGTGCATATCCCGCTACTCTTTCATTATCAACAGCTTCCTCGTCCATCCAGGACTTGCTGTAGCGCTGCTCTTCTCGGCGACGGGGCACGAGTGCCGATTCGCCGGAGATGGGTTTTGTCATGCGACCCTCGTGTATTCGCCGTACAACCTGTCACCCAATCCAAGTCCCCAAGCGCGGTAGGCGGTCAGGGCATCGGTGTAATTGTTTCCCTCCGGATAGGAGGTATTGATTGCTTCGCTGTCCGCGGCCAAACCACCGGCGACACCCTCATCACTTCCAGCGAGTAGTGCCAGCGAATCGCTCTCCTCAGTCAAGTGATCCGGCAGTACTCCTCCAGTGGCCTTGTCCGCCCGTTCGCGCCAATACTCCTTCGCCAGCTCGTTTGCGGACTCCTCGTAAAGCGGATCGTTTTGCTGGCCATAGATGAATTCGCGCAGGTTGGTGTCGCCCCCGGTTTCCCGTTCGGACGCCATCACCTCGGCAAAACGTGTGTTCGTCTCGAACCAGGCTTTGTCGTAGGGAGTAGAGCGGTCGGTAATCGCGGCATCCTCGATCATCTCGCCGCGTACCCGGTTTGAGATGTTGTCGAGATCGCTGAGAACGGAGCGGGCGTTGTTGGTGTCCTCCTCCACCCAGTCGCGGAAGGCTGGTCGCTGGAGCAGATCGAGAGCGACAAGCGGGTTATCGCGGAGGACATCTTCCGTGAGGATTTCGCTGCTGTTTTTCAGTTTTGGGAGCACTTCGTCGATGACTGCATCCCGCGCCTCGTTCAGAAGCGTCTCCTGAGCACTTGCGCCAATCAGGTCGCGGAGTTCGGAGGAGTTGTTGAGGCGGTCGGTGATCTCCCCGCGATTCTCCGTTATCAGTCGGGAAAGCTCGCCCTCGTTCACCAGCTCCCCGCTCTCGATACCGAGTAGTTCGAGCGATGCGTAGTCATTGAGCTGGCCGGGTAGCGCGGATGCGGACTGGCTGGCATCCGTGGTGTAGGCGTCGGCGAGATCGCTTTCGCCGCTGATCAGGTCGCGCACCGAGGTGGACTCGCTGTAGAGACGGTCCGAGAGGACCTCGTCGCCCAGATAGGCGCGGTCTTCGGCATCTCCTCGCAATTTCTGGAGAACGCTCTTTTCATCCTCGGTCTCAGCGTTGACAACGTTGCCTGAGGTGACTGGGCGTTCGAGGATGTTCTCGACAGAGGTGAAAATCGGCCCGACGAACCGTTCGCCAAGGATGGAGGAGCTTTTGTTTGATCCATTCAAGAGGGTTACGCCGTCGGAGTAAAGTCCCCGGAAGTCGCTGACATCCCCCACATCGTAAACACCCGACTCGTTCAACCCGTTCCATGTGGCTGCGCTGCGCTCGTAGGCATCTTTTTCTTCTGAGTCGGAAAACCTCTTTGTCATCACTCCATCCCGTCCGAAAGCACGGGCGAGAAGGGTGTTCCGTGAGAGGAACGAAAGCCCGGCGAAGGTGGCGTTGAGTGTAGTGTTCTCACTCATGACCACCTCCCCGGCACTCAAGTTTTGGGGGAATCGTGCCGATATGAGATATGAGGTCAACCGGGGCATAGCGATCCCGGGGGTTGCAAAAACAACCCAGGACAACGTCCGAACCGGTTTCGCTGTTGCGACGAGCCACGAGCATCGTCAACTCCGAACATGTTCCCACGTCCCACCAAAGACGCGGTTGACCCTGCATTCGCGATCGCCCTGTTCCGGCTGCCACCGTTCAGGGCGTTTTTCTTTGTATATCAGGGACCTTCAGGCACAAAAAGAGGCTGGACCCGATCACAGTGACCGGGAAGTGATGTGGCAGCGCTAGATGTTGGAAACGCTTGAGTTGGGGAGGTCTGAAAACAAAAGGCTCGGGGCAGTACGGCTTAGCGCACCGCCCCAAACCCAAGTTTCAGTCCATCAGGCGGTATCCTGCTCCTCCAACGCGGTTGTATAACCGGTGGAGTACCAGGAATTACTGATCGCCGATGTGGTCTCCTCGGGAATCTTCTCCTCTTTCGGAGCTGATACCTGAGCAGCCGCCATCCGTCCCGCTTCGCTAATCTCAACTTTATCAACGAGATCAGGAATGAGACGCATCGCGATCGGACCGCCACGCTGAGCCTCGACCTCTTCAGTCTTCTCGGACTTCTTCGACTTTCCTGAGGGTTGACTCGGGGGAACAGCATTCGTGTAAATGCTAGAAATGCGGTCGACCATGGTTTTCTCCGTAACTCCGAACGTTTCCGGCGCTGCCACACCGGTCCCGCTGAAGTCTATATCAAACCCTGTGCCAGAAGCAGAATAAGGATGTTATTGTAGTAATGTCAAGCATTTACACTCATTGGACTAAGCAGGTTTTAATGGTGAAGTGAGACCCTGTGGTAGCCTTCCCCCTCGAAGCAAATCGATCCTCTTGTTATTTATGGCTTTACACTGCCACCTTTTCGTAGCACCCCCTCGGATTAGACGGAGATGAGA
>Ga0272443_10002527_pt1 | contig 23200 bp, 18 predicted proteins | sample SSMAcet12_FD_193581 | JGI IMG/M metagenome (GOLD analysis project Ga0272443, IMG submission 193581) | Marine sediment archaeal communities from Little Sippewissett salt marsh, Falmouth, MA, United States - SSM-Acet-12 | ecosystem: Environmental > Aquatic > Marine > Wetlands > Sediment ...
CTTGTTTTGAGACTCTCCCGGGGTTTTGTGAATATAGGTGTCGTACATGGATTGGGCGTTATGGGTGGTGGCTTCGATATGTCTGAGCGTTTCTTCATTTATCCGGTCCGGTATGTAGTTCAGATCGAGATTTTTTGTCGGGATCTTTTTTGCAAAGATAATTCTTGAAGAGGCATTGAACGCATTGATGTATTCAGTTGCAACACGGTTGATTTTATCTTTGATTTCAGAGGATCCGGTGTCGCCGATATTCTGCGGCAGTGTTTTGACCGCGATGGAGTCGATAAAATCATCGTCTTTCAGGCGACCTTTGGGCATTTTGAACCCCAGGTGCTTGGCTTCATCGCACAGATTCTTGAAAAGCAGCAGAATGAATTCATCAAGGAGCGATAGCTGTTTCTGCGCGTCCCGGGTAAAATTCTTGACGTGCGTGCCTTCCAGTTTGTAATGGTTGATGCGACGCAGAATATGGCTGATGGTGTAGGCGGTTCTCGAAAAATTTCTGATGGAGGCGACAAGCTCTCCGAAAAAAACCCAGTTTTGATTGTTTCGCGCGCCGTGATCATCGAGGAAGTCCTCGAGCTCCATCGAATCCTTGACCAGGTTTACATAATATTTTTTATTGAGCGGGTGTTTGTTCTTGCCGGTAAAGTAAACGGCAAAATTAAGAATATGGTATGCCGGTTTTGCCGCGAGGGCCGTAAAGTCGTTTTCCGAGATGATTTCTGAAAATATTTTCATGGTGATTATCGAATCATTTGGAACAGGGGAATCATTTTTGATGGGGTTTGTAAATCGTTCAGCAGTGCCTTCAGGTCATTTTTGCATCTTGTGCTGGAGGCTTTATTCAGAAGTCGTTTGATTAAGTCACGGCTATTGTTCAGCAGCCGGTCGGTTGTTTCGGTGCCTGGCGGATGGTTATTAATGGTTTTGAGCCGGTAAAGGTCGGTTAAAAGGTCAGCGGATCCCCGGCGCAGGTCCGGGTTGTTTATGAGAATTGCGGAAATTTCAAAAGCATTTCTGTAATAGGCCCGGACATGATTTCTGAAGGCATTGGTGTCTGAAACAATCCGATTTCTGTTTCGCCTGAAAAAATCTCGCATGGCCAGGTCAAAATCTTCAGGCGAGCGGAGTCCCAATGACAGCAATATCGGGCAGTATGTCAGGCGAATGTCCAGTCGTGTTGTTGCGTTATCCAGAATATCGACGGCAAAACTGGTGGTGCCGATATAGCCGTCTGCGTGGTAGGTCACGGAAGTGCGGCATTCGGCCGGCAGGGTCAAGTGATAATAACCGGACATATCCGTGGTGGTCATGGCGCCGTGATTTGCCCGGACCGTAGTGTCCGGCAGCGGGTCACCACTGAAACGGTCGTAGACGTAGCCGTGCAAAGCGCCGGTGGCATTCGGTGTTAAGGTAAAATCCCGTTGAAGGGTTTCTCCGGTGGCCACAGTGACATTTGCTGTTTCCGCCGCGTAACAGTTATGAGAGATGACCAGGTCATAACTGCCGGGAGGAATGTTGCTGATTCGGTACCTGCCGGTAGCGTCAGAATTGGCGGACAGCGGGGGAACGGTGTTGATGTCGGCGTCGGCCCCGATAATTTTGTGGTTGTCCAGACTGTCCCGGAGGGTCCCCGTGATGGTGGCCAGGGGCGCCAGGGCAATGTTCAGGGTCAGTGAAATACCCTGAAGCAATGACAGCGGCAGGACCGTACTGCTGTATCCGGTAGCGGATATGGTCACTGTGGCGGTACACTGCGGTGCGGATAGCCAATATTTTCCGTTGTCGTCGCTGAAGCTGATTTCGTCTGTATCCGTAACCAGTTTTGCACTGTCGACCGGATCTCCGGTAATGGCATCGGTAATGATGCCCTTGATCAGTCCGAAACTGTTCCGGTTGGGCGTCATGGACAGGTCAAGGGTATTTGCGGTGGATAGCGGCAGTGTATCAATAGATCCGTAGTTAAACTGGTATCCGTTGGCTGTTGCGATCAGGGTCGTTTCTCCGGAGGGCGCAATAACGGTGAACTGTCCGTTTTCAATGTTCGTCACCCGGCCATTGGATGAATGAAGTTCGGCCTCTGAAACAAGATCACCGGAGCACCGGTCGCGAATGGATCCGGTAATGGTGATTTCATCTTCAGCGGCCGGTTTCAGGGACGCGTTGATCGTGGTGGTCACAACGGGCGGAACCAAAGTTTTCAGGGTTGTATCCGATTCGAAATTTTCGGCACAGACAGTCAGCACAGCTTCTCCCGAGGGTGTAGACATCAGAAATCGGCCGTTTTCATCTGTAACGGCAAATCCCCCGAGATGGCAGAGAACATATGCGCCGTTCACGGGATCGCCGTCGATTTTGCTCGTGACCCGTCCTTTGATATAACCGGTTTCAGTAGAAGCCGGACACAGCTGGACATTAATGGTTTCCGTTTGTCCCGGCGCCGCGTGCAGCCCGGAAACAAAATTTGATTTGTAACCGGGGGCCGAGAAAATAATGCTGTAAATGTCCGGCGGTACCCGGAGTGAAAAACTTCCCGCGGTGGTGTAGGTGGTTACTCCGGTCGTTGCCGTGATGGAGGTGCCGGGAATCAGGCTGTTGTTAAAGGCGCTGCTGACGGTTCCGTTGATAAAAGAAGGCTGGATGGCTGATGCGGTGGAAGCGGTCAGAAGGAATATCAGGGAAAGAAGCGTTCGCTTAAAATAGAATCTGATTTTTTCTGACATTATGGGTCGGGTCCATGCGCATGAAGTTTACGGGCGGCGCCGTTTTTTATCAGTCCTGCGGGGAAGATGTCATTTCTTCCGGACCTGTTGTCGTGTCTTCTACTTCCCGGGCTTTGATCTGAGCCGTTTTTCTGGCCTTGATTTTTTCGAGCAGTCCGTTGACTTCAATTTCCACTTCAAAGGTTTCTGATTTCTTCGTCACGTCGACGAGATCCGCAAGGTACTGGGCGCGCAATTCTCTTTCCGGTTCGGTTAAATGGTTGTCTGTTAATCGTTTATCCGTTTTATACATGGTGTGGTTGTCCTGTTCGATGGGTTAAGTGGTTCCTATGGTTTTATAAAGGTCTTTCAGGTCGGTGAGGATGTCTTTCAATGTCTGTTTGTATTTTTCCTGAGAAAATCCCAGCGGCAGCTGTTTTTCCGGGATATCGTTTGCTTTGATTTTTTTCTTGGCGCCGGCAATGGTCAGTTTTTCTTCGTAAAGCATTTTTTTGATTTTTATAACCGATTCAACATCTTTTCGGCGGTACAGGCGCTGGTTGGATTTGGTCCGGTACGGCTTGACCAGTTTGAATTCGGACTCCCAGTATCTGAGAATGTAGGGCTCCACTCCGGTAATATTGCTGACTTCACCGATTTTAAAATAGAGTTTATCCGGTATTTTTTCGGCCATGAGATTAATTTCCGGGATGAAAAAACCGGTTTATTCGTTTAATGCTTTTTTCAGCACGGGACTGGCTTTAAAGGTCAAGACGCTTCTGGCGGATATTTCAATGGCTTCACCGGTCTGGGGATTTCTGCCCCGGCGGATATTTTTGTTTCTGACATTGAAGTTGCCAAAACCGGATATTTTTACCTTGTTGCCTTTTTCGAGTTCAGATCTCATTAGTTCAAAAACCAGTTCTACGATCTGTATGGATTCTTTTTTTGAGAGACCGATTTTCTCATATATTGAATCTACTAAATCAGCTTTTGTCATAAATGAGCTCCTTTTAAATTTAATTTAAATTCTTAGCTCTATGCCTAATTCAGTATAAAGATAAGATACTAATTTGTCACGTATTTTATTGACTTCCTTGTCCGTTAAGGTTCTTTGGTCCGAGTGAAATTTTATTCTGAAAGCCAGGCTTTTTTTATCTTTATCTATATTATTACCCTGGTAGAAGTCAAATATTTTAATATCCGTTATCAGTTTGTTTTTAAATGTCCTGATCGTTTGAATGATTGTTTCGGCGGTGATTTCACGATTTACCAGCATGGCCAGGTCCCGGTAAATTGCCGGATTTCTGGAAAACGGGGTATATGCCGGGTTGTTGGATGCATGTTTCAGCAGCCGGTCAAAATCCATTTCAAACAGGTAAGCACTGTTTTCCAATTCGAAATTTTCAATGACGTCCGGATGAATTTCTCCAAAAGAGCCGATTTTTTGGTGATTGACGTTGATTCCCAGTGACTTTGACGGATGGAGGTAGGGCTCGCCGGGTTTCAGGGTAAAGGTCATATCGTGGATGTGCAAACGCGCCAGGAACGTTTCAACGGTCCCCTTGATGTCGAAGAAATCGGTATTTTCGTTTTTAAGACTCCAGTTTTCATTATTTCTGATACCGGACAAAAGTCCGGCGATTTTCTTGGTTTCATCGATACCGGAACCATTACCTGTCTTGGTGAAAACATGGCCGATTTCAAAAAAGCGGATGTTTGAAATGTGGTTGTTATTGTTATGTTTGAGATTTAAAAGCAGACCGGGCAACAGGGTGGTTCGCATTACCGATTGGTCTGCAGACAACGGGTTTAACAGCTCTACCGGGTCGGTTCGCGGATCCGAATGATCGATATTGATGGCGCGGATGTGTTCGGGAGCGATAAAGCTGTAATTGATTACTTCAAAATAGCCCAGTGAGACGGCAATTTCCTTTAATTTGCCGGTAAACTGAAGCTGTGGGTTGGCCTGTTTGGCCGTCAGAACGGACTTGGGAAAGGTGACCGGTATGTTGTCATATCCGTGGATGCGGGCGATTTCTTCAACCAGATCGATGTCACGATTGATATCATAGCGGTAGGACGGCGGGGTGACCTGTAGTGTGTCTGCAGAGGTTTCGACGGTGTCCATACCGAGTTTGTTCAGAATCTGTTTCATTTCCCGGGAAGAAAGCGCCAGTCCGAGGGTTTGACTGGCGCGCGAAACGGAGAGTATAATTTTTTCGGGTATATTCGGATTTTTGGCGTGTGCGTCAATCCGGCCTTTAGCCAGTGATCCGTGCGCCAGGGTGACGACCAGGTCCGCGGCGCGATCCAGCGCCGGAATAATCGTATTGATATCAACGCCTTTTTCAAAGCGGAGAGAGGCCTCGGTTTTTAAATTGATGGCTCTGCCGGTCCTGGCAATGGCCGAAGGATCAAAGTAGGCGCTTTCAAGGAGAACGGCCGTTGTCTTGTCCGAGATGCCGGACTTGAGCCCTCCCATAATACCGCCGATGGCAACGGGTTCTTTGCCGTCACAGATCATCACCGTACCGTCAGGGAGTTTGCGTTCGTTTTCGTCCAGAGTGACAAAGGATTCATTGTCCATGGCGGATCTTACGGTGATTCGGTTGTCCGTGATCAGGTCGAGGTCAAAGGCGTGCATGGGCTGTCCCCATTCCAGCAGAATGTAGTTGGTAATATCCACCACATTGTTGATGGCGCGAATCCCGCTGTTTTCCAGGCGCCTGCGCATCCACAGGGGGGACTGACAGATGTTTACGTTTTCCACCAGTCGCATGGCATATCTGGGGCAGTGATCCGGTATAACGACCTCGACGGTGACGGTGTTTTCAATCGGGTCGCCGGTTTCAGCGGGGGAAGGTTTCGGGACGGTGTACGGAACATTGAAAATGGCTGAAACTTCTCGGGCAATTCCCGCGACGCTCAGGCAGTCCGAACGGTTGGGGGTGATGCCGAGATCGAGAATCGTGTCCCGAAGGTCAAGGGCGTCAGCCAAAGGTGTTCCCGGAACAAGATCATTGGACAGAGGCATTATGCCGGTGGCGTCGTTTCCCAGCCCCAGTTCGGGTTCGGAACAGATCATACCGTGAGACATCTGTCCGCGAATCTTGGATTTTTTGATTTCCATGCCGTTGGGGAGCTTTGCGCCGGGCCGGGCCAGGGCGATTTTCATTCCCCGAGAAATGTTTTTGGCGCCGCAGACAACGGGCAGCTCCTCGGCTCCGGTGGAGACAAGGGTTAAAGAAAGTTTGTCTGCGTTGGGATGTGGTTCCACCTCGGTAATTTCGGCAACAATAACATTGTCCCATTCGGATCCGACCTGGATAATCTCTTCTACCTCAATGCCGGCCATGGTCAGACCATGGGCCAGTGCGTCAAGATCAACGCCGGTATTTACAAAGTCTTTCAACCAGTTTAAACTCAGTAACATTTTTTTGCCTGTGGATGTTAGTGATACTGTAAATCGGAACAACGGACGGAAAACATTCTTCGGGGAAGGGCCGTGTTCCGGTTCCGGATTAAAGGGTTTTAAAATTGCGACAAAAACCGAAAGTCGTTTTCAAAATAGAGCCGTATGTCGTTAATTCCGAAGCGGAGCATGGCGATTCTTTCAACCCCCAGGCCGAAAGCCAGCCCGGTTACGGTGCCGGTGTCGTAACCGACATTTTCAAAAACCTTCGGGTTTACCATACCGCAGCCGAGAATTTCCAGCCAGCCGGTTCCTGAACAGACCCGACATCCGCGACCTCTGCAGATAACGCACTGGATATCCACTTCAGCGCTCGGTTCGGTAAACGGAAAGAAACTGGGCCGGAAGCGAAGGGCGGTTTGATCGTCAAAGATCTGATGAATGAATACAGTGATGATTCCTTTCAGGTCGGAGAATGAAATGTGCTCGTCAACCAAAAGGCCTTCGATCTGGTGAAACATCGGTGTGTGGGATACATCGGAATCGCACCGGTATACTTTCCCCGGGCAGATAATTTTCAGTGGCGGTTCTGATGCTTTCATGGTTCTGATCTGGACCGGAGAGGTGTGCGTGCGCAGCAGCTGTTCATCTGAGATATAAAAGGTATCGTGCATGTCCCTGGCCGGGTGATCTTTAGGAATGTTCAGTGCTTCGAAGTTAAAAAAATCAAGCTCGATTTCCGGGCCTTCCACAGTTTCAAATCCCATGGCAGTAAAGATTGCGAGGATTTCATCGGTAATTAACGTGATCGGATGTTTTCGGCCTACCGGAACCGTTCTTCCCGGCAGTGTCGGATCAAAGTCGTCGCGAGAAAGTGCAAGGGATTTTTGGGCCTGACGGGACGCGGTCAGGGCGTTATCGACAGCCAGTTCGATTTCCTTTTTGACTGTGTTGAGCTGTTTGCCGAATGCGGGACGCTCCTGCGGCGGAATATCTTTGAGACTTTTCAGCAGTCGGGTGAGGGAGCCGTTTTTGCCCAGGATACGGCTTTTATACTGGTAGATATCCTTTTCAGCGGTCAGGGTTTCAAGCGTTTTCAGGCTGTCATTTTTTATATTTTGCAGTTGTGTGTTCATTAATTTTGACAAGACTCTATTCGTGTTGGAAATTTGGTTCGGAAAAGGCTTGACAGAATTGCCGGAATTGGTAATTCGAAAACCCGCCGCGTTCGCCTTAACAGCCGGCGGCCGCGCCTGTCGTTCCGGCGATCTGTTCCTTGGCGATGGTCACCAGTTCTGAAAAATTTTCCGGATTATGAATGGCCAGCTCAGACAGTATTTTTCTGTCGATATCGATATTTGCTTTTTTCAGTCCGCAAATAAACTGACTGTAGCTTAAATTGTCGGCCCTGACCGCAGCATTGATTCGTGCAATCCAGAGTTTTCGAAATTCACGTTTTTTGGCCCGGCGATCCCGGTATGCGTAATTCAGGGAACGGTCAACGGATTCCCGTGCAATTCGGTAGAGATTTCCGCTGGCCCCCCGGAAACCCTTGGCCATTTTCAGAATTCTTTTTCTTCTTTGTTTAGATGTGCTTCCTCTTTTGACTCTTGGCATTATAACCTCTCGCTACAAATGGTTTGCAATATGTCCCATGGGTAGAATACCTGTATCTAAGCATAGGGGAGAAGATTGCGGATGCTTTTTGCTTCTGATTTTGAGATCAGCGCCGGTTTCCGCAAATTTCTTTTTTGTTTGGTCGATTTCGATGTCAAAATATGACTGGTATATGCTTTTGAGCGCTTTACCGAACCGTTTTTTGTGAGTTTAAATCGTTTGGCAGCGCCTCTGCATGTTTTTAATTTCGGCATTGATTTATGATCTCCTTGTTTTATTTCTTTTTGGGGGCAAGCATCATGACGATATTATGACCTTCGTGTTTGGGTTCCCGTTCAATGACACCGTAATCCATGATCCCTTCTGTCATTTTGCCGATGATCTCTTCGCCCTGTTCTTTGAAGCGTCTTTCCCGGCCTCTAAAGACGACAGTCACCTTGACCTTGTTTCCCTTTTCGAGAAATTCCCGGGTATGCCTCAGTTTAACTTCCAGGTCATGTTCGCCGGTAAAAGGTCTTAATTTAATTTCTTTTGTATGAACAACGTGCTGGGATTTTTTCTGTTGCTGCTTTTTGCTCTGCTGGTACTTGAATTTACCGTAATCCATGAACCGGCAGACCGGCGGATCCGTGTTCGGTGAAACCTCCACCAGATCCAGTCCCTGCTCTTTGGCCATTTCCAGCGCTTTTCGGGTATCGAGTATTCCCAGCTGGTTTTTTTCCTGATCCACCACTCTTACGCTCGATACTTTTATTGCGGAATTAATCCGTGGTCCTTTTCTTTTAGCTATGTTCTATCACCTCCAGGCTAGTTAGTTTGACAGTGTCTGCAGCGCTTTGCTGCAGTCGTTATTTATCAGTTCAATAAAACTGTTTAAAGGCATGGCGCCGAGATTTTTACCGTCTCTGGCTCTCGGGGCCACAGTATTCTGTTCGACTTCCCTGTTGCCGATCACCAGCATGTAGGGTATTTTTTGTAGCTGGGCTTCACGAATCTTGTGATTGAGGCTTTCATTTTGCAGGTCGATTTCCGTGCGAATGTTGTGCTCCAGCAAGGTCCGGTAAACGGTTTCGGCATAGCTGTTTTGATCTTCTGAAATGGTGATGACCCGGGTCTGGACCGGGGACAGCCATACCGGAAACGCGCCGGCGTAATGCTCGATTAAAATTCCCAGAAAGCGTTCAATGGATCCGAGAATAACCCGGTGCAGCATCACCGGTCGGTGCTTGTTGCCGTCTTCGGCGATGTAATTCAAATCAAACCGTTCGGGCAGGACGAAATCACACTGGATGGTGGCGCACTGCCACGACCGGTTCAGACAGTCTTTCAGCTTGAAATCAATTTTAGGTCCGTAAAAAGCGCCGTCTCCCTCATTAATTTTATAGGATAAACCGAATGTGTCAAGTGCCTGGGTCAGGGCACGGGTAGCCCTTTGCCAGTCTTCGTCCGTGCCGATGGACTTTGCGGGCCGAGTGGACAGTTCGATATCAAAAGTGAAGTCGAAAACCTGCATGACATCCCGGACAAAATGAATAATACCGGTAATCTCATCATTGAGCTGATCCGGAGTGCATAACAAATGGGCGTCATCCTGAGTAAATTCCCTGACTCTGGACAGTCCGTGCAGAACCCCGGACTTTTCATGCCGGTTGACGGTTCCCAGTTCAAAGTACCGGATAGGAAGATCGCGGTAGCTCCGCAGCGCAGACTTGTAAATCAGCATGTGGGCCAGGCAGTTCATGGGCTTGAGACCGTATTCTTTGCCGTCCACTTCGGTAAAATACATATTTTCTTTGTAGTTTTGCAGGTGTCCTGATTTCTCCCACAGGTCCAGTTTCAAAATTTGCGGGCCCTTGACCATCTGGTATCCGCGTTTCAGGTGTTCCCTGATTTCAAAGTCTTCGATGATGCGTCTCAACAAAGCCCCTTTGGGATGATAAACGATCAGACCGGCACCGGCTTCGTCATAGATATTGAACAGATCCAGTTGACGGCCGAGTTTTCGGTGGTCCCTTTTTTTTGCTTCCTCCAGCATGTTCAGGTACTGCTTCAGTTTTTTCCTGTCCGGGAATGCTGTTCCGTAAATTCGCTGCAGCATTTTGTTGTTTTCATCTCCCCGCCAGTAGGCGCCGGCGATACTGGTCAGTTTAAAAGCCTTGACCTTTCCGGTGGAGTCCAGGTGCGGACCTCTGCAGAGATCCATGAAGCCGCCCTGTTCGTAGATACTGACGGTTGCGTCGTTGATTTCATTCAGCAGCTCCAGTTTGTAGGTTTCCCCTTTTTCGGCGAAGATTTTTACGGCGTCATCCTTGGAAATAACGGACCGTTTAAAGGCGGAATCCGCTTTGACAATTTCCTGCATTCTGGTTTCGATTTTTTTCAGGTCTTCCGGGGTAAATCCACGGTCATAATCAAAATCATAATAAAAGCCGTTATCAATGGACGGGCCGATGGCCACTTTTACCTCGGGGAAAAGCGATTTCACCGCTTCCGCCATGATATGCGATGTGCTGTGACGGATAATGTCCAGCCCTTTTTCGGATTCGGCGGTAATAAATGAGATTCTGGCATTCGATTCCAGGCTGTCGGAAAGGTCATGGAGAACACCGTCAATTTCCACGGCGACCGCATTCAGGCCCGGACGGATGCATTTCAGCGCTTCCGAGGCAGAGATGCCTTTTTTTACCGCAACGGTGCTTTCGTCCGGTAATGTCAGTTTAATTTCACTCATAATTTTGTCTGTAATCGTGAAACAGGCACCACAACATAGGATTGATGATGCCTGTTCAGGTGTTTGGTTCCGGTGCTGTGATGCATTGGTAGGCGCGGGCGGTTTCGAACCGCCGACTTCTACCACGTCAAGGTAGCGCTCTCCCGCTGAGCTACGCGCCTGCACGAAACAAAAGTAAACAAATTTGATACCAATATTATTAAATTTTGTCAAGAAAATTATTAAGTTACGACTTTTTTATCAGATAAGGTGTTTTTTTCCGCTGGATTGGCAGAATTCAGATAGCGATTTTTCGTGTACGAGTTAGCGGGGTTCGGCAAAAAATTCATTTATGGCAGTTGCTTTTTGCCGTTAATAACAGAGCTTTTTTATAACTATCCGTAATAACATAAAAATTTATATGGCATGGGATTTGCCGTAAATCTGTCTGTATAAAATTATCATGTTCGAAGGGGCCGGTTGTAAAAGTTTATTGTGCAACGGTAGGGATGCATCAATTTTTATAAAGGCGGTTATGAAGGTTGAATTGTTAAAGCTTAAAAATTCATGGATTGAAGATGAATATTTGTTTGAAGATGATAATTCGTCATTGCAAAAGACATTAAAAATCAGAACCCGGGACGGTTGGCGCATGATAGATTCCCCCTATGATCCGGTGCGGGAGGCCCGCGAGATTGTCGGAAGCGTTGCCGATGACTGCTCCCGTGTGCTGCTGATCGGCGCGGGGTCCGGTTATGTGGTCGAGGCGCTTTTGCAAAAAAATTTCAACGAGATCATGTTGATAACACCGTACCGGGTCATTGCCGAACGAAATGCCGCTCTTACGGCGAAGTACCCGAATGGCGGCAACCGGCTTTTTTTGATTGTCGTAGATGTCTTTGATGAAAGAGTCCGGCATTATGTGAACGGTTTTTTGGAAAACAGCGATCCTGCCAAAATCATTGTTCATCCCCGGGAATGCAGAACATCCTCTGAGATATTCAATCCGTTAACCGTTTATGTTTCGTCACTGCGCAAGCAGGTCATTCCGCTGCCGGCGCAACAGGAAATAAATAGAGTGCTGTTTCCCGGTTCCGGGCAGATCATTGAAAAAGAGATTATCCGGGCCCTGCGTAAAAAAGGAGCGGAAGTTATTCCGGTGAATGCGTATTCGGAGAAATGGGTCGATGTGGATGAAGCGGTGGCCTTGGTGGCTGAGGTTCGGCCGGATTTGGTGTTGTCAACCAACAACAAGGGTTCGGACAGGAACGGGTTTGTTCCGTCGGCGTGCGCGAACGCAAATGTCGGCTGGGCCACCTGGTTTCTGGATGATCCCAGATTTATTATTTCAAAAAACGAGGTGTGCGCCGGCCAAAAGCGGTACGGGTTTTGCTGGGATCATTCCGGAATAGCGGCTTTAAACGAGATCGGTTTTTCTGATCCGGTTTCCCTGCCGCTTGCGACAGATCCGGAACTCTTTTATCCCGGTGACGGGGTCGGTGCGCTTGAGGGAAGAGTTGTTTATGTGGGCAGTCCCGGATTCGGAAATGAGAAACAGTATTTTTCCGGCCTGGAACAGAAACGGGGGGCTGCGGTTGTGTGTGAATATTTTGAAGACCGGGTTTTGAGACAACGTTGTCTTCCTTCGGCCGATGAAATGCGACAAGCCCTGGCGGAACTGAAAATCGAAAGGACCTTTTCACTGTCGGAGCTTGCGCGGTTGCCGGCGTATGTCATGTACCGGGCAAACCTGAAATACCGGATTCGTGCCATTCGGAAACTGTCCGCGCTGAATCCGGTGGTTTTCGGCAGCGGCTGGGAGGGATTGTTGCCGTCGAATGTCACGCTCCGGCCCTATGCGGATTATTACCGGGAGCTTCCCCGGATCTACCGTTCCGATGCAATTCACCTGTCGCTGACCCATCTGCAGATGTATCACTATCCAAATCAGCGGGTTTTCGATGCGGGTGCCTGCGGCTCGGCAGTGCTGGGGGATCATGTGTCCGGATGGGACGAGCTTTTTGATCCGCCGCTGGAAGAGCTGATGTTTAATGATTTTTCGGAGATGAAAGAAAAGGCCGCTCTGCTGGTGAAAGATAAGAACCGGCGGCAAGACCTTGGCCGATGTCTCCGTCAGCAGGTGCTGGCAAAGCATACCTATCAACACCGGATCAATACCATGATCGATGTTTTAACCGGTCGACAGACATGATTACCGAAAAAAAAGTCGAAGCGCTTCGGAAGTTTTACCGGCAGCAGCAATTCAGCCGGATGCATCGGCTGTTGCTGTCGGAACTGGAACTGTTCAACCGGATTGTCTATATAACCGTTGATACAAAAACAGAAAGGGATATTGTAAATTTTCTGGATTTGTTTTTTGATTTTCTGTTAAGGCCGGATTTTAGAATCGGCGCATATGTCAAATATTATTTTTCCCATATTACGCTGCTGGAAAATCTTACCCGTCTTTGCCGGCACGGCACGACCCAGAAAATATTCGACGGCTTGAAACTTGCCGACGGCTGTGAGCCGGCCAAGCTGTTTCTGGTGATGAACCTGAGAACAGAGCTGGACCTGGATCTGGTGGACAGTCTTTTTGAAACGGACCCGGTCCTGGGATCCTGCTGGATTTATTCGGTATACCATCGTCATTCCTTCTGTGATGATCGTGTGTTTGCCAATGTCCGCAGTCTGCAGCGCAGAGTCCTGAATTATGAGCTTTACCCTTGTGAAAATATGGCGGCCCTTTATTTCAACGCCACTTATGTGGATCCGGACAATCACCTGGCTGTCCGAAAGAAGGTGAACCATGCGATTGTCAAACATATGCAGCTGCCGGCCATCGAGAATAACTGTGCGGGAAATGCGGTTCCGGAGGTTGCACTCCTGTCCAAAAACTGGCAGAGGGAAAAAGCGGTTCAAAAATGTATTGGCGCGTTTATTCAGGGGCTGAAAGGCAAGGTCAATCTTTCATTGATCAATTTTGGCAACCGCCGGACGCCGGACACGGGTAAATTATTTAAAAAAATATTTACGCTAAAGAATAAAAACGGGTTTCCGGATTATGGCCCTATCGTTAAAAACAATTTCGATCTGGTGATATTTACGGATGTCGGTCTGAATACGGAATCGCTGATCCTTTCAAATTTGAAAATCGCTCCGGTTCAGATCGCCATGTACGGTCATCCGGTGAGTACGGCCGCCGATACGATGGATTACTTTGTTGTCGGGGCGCTTTCGGAAACGGCCGAGATCGATTTGCATTATACCGAGAGGACCCTGCTGATACAGGGGACCGGTATGAATTCGGTCAAACCGAAAATGAAACGACCCACTTTTGTGGAAAAGCGGGGGGGGCTGGCGAAAGAGCGCGTCAACATTTACCTGACCGCAACCCTTGCCAAAATCAACCCTGTGATCCGCCGGTGCTGGAAAGAGATTCAGGGAATGGCACGGGGCAAAGCGGTTTTCCATCTTCTGCCGGGCACCGCGGCCATGCAGGAGGTGTCTGTTGTTCAGCAGGATTTACAGGAAATGATGGGTGAAGAAAATATCGTGATTTACCGTAACCTTGAATTTGCAAATTATATGAATGTGGTACAGCGCTGTGATTTCGGTCTGGGGTCCTTTCATTACGGGGATTATAATCGGATTGTGGAGGCCCTGTGGGTGGGCACGCCCATTATTTCGGTGCGCGGGAAATGCGGATATCAGAATACCGGGGTGGCGGCCTTAACCGCGCTGGGATTCCCTGAATTGATCGCTGAAAACCTCTCAGCGTATGTGGACAAGGCTTTGGGGCTGATCAACAGCCGAAGAACCCGTACCCGCCTTCAAAGAAAGGTGCTTGAAACCGATCTCACCGGTTGCCTGATTAATAACAGAAGTGCCATTGACGATTTTTCAACCATCATTAAAAATCTGATCCATAACTCTAAACTGCGCCGGGCGGGGTGATGAAGATTCTTTTGATCGGAAACCCGCATTTTAAAAAGGCTTTTGAATCACTGGGGCACCGGGTGGTTTCCGTAACCGGGCAAAAGGGTGAAATGACGGATGTGAACAGGTACGACAGCAACCTGATTGTTGTTCACGAGACGCTCGGGGTCCGTCAGCTGCCGCATGGGATTGAAAGGGCCGCGGTGCCCACGGTCTTTTACAGTATTGATGTGCATCTGAATCTGTACTGGCATAAAGCGTATGCGCGGCTGTTTGACTATGTTTTTGTCTCGCAGAAGGACTACCTGGACCGGTTTGATCATGACCATGTTTACTGGCTGCCCTGGTCGGTGGATACCGGGATCTTTAGAGATCACGGCTTGAAGAGGGATAAAGACATTGTTTTTATCGGAACGGTGGACAATGAACGGGTCAAGCGAAAAAACATTCTTGGTGAACTGAAAAAACATTTTAAGGTGCATCTTTTCGGTACGGATCCGCAAAACCGTCTCGGCAAGCCCGAGATGGCCGATATCTATTCCCGCGCAAAAATAGTTATAAATGAGTCTATCGCCGGAGAGGTTACCTTCCGAACCTTTGAAGCGACCGCCTGTGGTGCCATGCTGCTGACGGAAAAGGTTGAAAACGGACTGCAAAGTCTTTATGAGGACGGATCGGACCTGGTGGTATACACCCGCGAGGACCTGGTGGCAAAGGCCGATTACTTTCTGGAACATGATAAGGAACGTGAACAGGTAGCGATGAACGGTATGCATCGGACCCGGAAATATCATAACAGCCTGAGAAGGGCTGAAAAGCTGTTAGCAATGGTTGAAACCAACAAATTCAAAAAGCGGGAGAGGGCCCGTGAAAAAATGATGACCGGCTACGGCACGGCGCTTTATCACTGCGGCATTCGTTTTGCCGGTCATCGGGAGAGACGGATGAAGCGGGCGGAAATTGTATTCAATGATCTTTTGCGCGCAAATCCCGGGAATGTTGATGCGGCTGTTTTTCTATGTCTGATCCACGCGTTTCGGAAAGAGTTTGCCAAAGGGCTTGCGCTGTTTTCTAAATTATCTGATGCGCAAAAAAAAGATTTCAGGCTAAAATGTATCTATGGTTTTCTCCTGTTTGAAACCGGGGATACGAATGCCGCCATACAATGGTTCAACGGTCTTGGTCTGAGAAAATGCCGGGATGTGGAGAATCTGCTGGTGGCCATTGGTGATCGGTATCGGGACAACGGCGATCTGGGTGATTTCGGTGCGGTCAAGGGAAATCCTGTTCCGGTCAACGCGCTCGAGTGTTATCTGTCGTCTCAAACAAAAGATGCTTTGTTGAAAAGAGGGGAGCTTCTGTTTGAGAATGGGGCATATACCGATGCCCGTGCCGTGTTTCAACAGGTATCAAAGATGGTGCCGGACAACAAAGCGATTCAGGAAAAAATAGAGCGGATAGACCAGTGTCTTTTTGCCCCGGCGCATCTTGGGTGATGACCGGATTTTAATTTAAAAAACAGGTGAATTTTGTTTGCTGTCCATAAAGAAAACAGGACTGTGCTTGCCGAATTAATTCGCCGAACATCATGCCAAAACATTTACTGCTGCAGATAATGCGCAGATGGTTTCTGGTGGCGGTAAAGGTTTTGCCGCAGAAATAAATCAGGTACACAAAACAGGCCGCGACCAAAATAATCCAGGTGACCTCGGCAATCAGATGTTCAAAAAAACGGGTGTACAGTCCCGGCCGGCTGGCGGTATGTGTCGGGCTTTCAGCCCTGGAGATAAGATTCGCTATGGTTCTGTTCATCTGGTCAATCGGTTTTTATGTTTGTTTCTGTTGAATGTGTATCGGACTGAATTGAGCAGTTCGAAAAAGAATTTTAGGAATAAACATATTTTTATTTTACTGCTGAATTTTGTGTTTTCAATAGATTTTTATGATCAGTAGTGTCCCAACGTTTGGGAAACTATTGGATTTTGATCTATAACTTATTGTTTTTTCTTGTTGATGTAGTGATTTTCAAATTCAAGTCGATACAGGTCCCAAAATGGCGTAACCCCCCTATGGATAAAGGGGTTTGGCCATTTAACATGCAAAACGTTGGGACACTACTGTTTTATGATATATATCAATATTTTAAACTTTTTTGTAGAAATTTTATCGTCATAATCATTTTCAGTATTCACAATGGCTCGTTCTAGAGGCATAAAAACAGGTATGTATCTGATGATCGTTACGTGCGGTCATGAAGGCGTTTTTTCAGCTCCGGAATAAACCGGTCGGCAATGCGGTCCAGCACGTCGTTTTTATTGAGCCTTTCAAAATCCCGCCAGGGGCGTTTTTCTTTTGAGGGGGCCCGGCCCCTTTTCATCTTTAACCGGCTTTCTTCGGTTGATCGGGTGAAGTAGTGGTTGATCCTTATTTTTTTAGTGCTGTTGGTTTTGGTCAGGGCGGAAGTGACGATTTCCCCGTTTTCATTGACCGTAACTTCTCCGGGCAGCATGCGAAAACAGTGGGGATCACAGGGGGACTTGATCTTGCGCGGGTTGACAATGGATTTGATGTGAAAGTTTGATTTAATGTCCGGGCGGGAATGGTAAATGTAATTTTCCAGCTGCAGGCCGTCGGGTTTGGTCTTGTGTCCCGAGGTGCCGTATAAAAACCAGTTGACCCCCAGGGCACCGAATGCTTCAAATTCGCGCAGGATTTCGGGAAGGGAGTCCTTTACCACCGGAATGATGAATTCATCCAAGTCGATGAAGGCGATCCAGAAAGTGTCGTTTTTATGATGGCTGAGGCAGTGCATGTAGGCCTTGAGCTGTCCGGGATGATCAGGCCACGGGGTGTAGGTTACCAGGCCCTGATTAATGTAAGAATCGAGAATTTCCCGGCTGTTATCGGTACTGTTATTGTCATAGATATAAAAATGTTCCACGCCGACCAGCCGGTGGAATTCAAGCCATTCCCTGAGGTAGGGCCCTTCGTTTTTCATGATGGCGCTGATCGTGAGGTAATAAGTCAATTCGGATCCTTTTGCGGTATATAATACGCAGGTTTGATCGTTTTGTTGGGTATTTTTATCCCAATTATTGAATAAATCAATCCCAAAAATCAACAATATATTGAAAAACCATGATAAATATCATGGCATACTATTTGCCAGATAATTAATTGAGGACAAATGCCTGGATTTTTTTGAAAGGACTGAATATGAGTCTCGGACTGAAAGAGAACATCAATACCGCCGGTTACTGGGACAGCGTGTTTACCCGGGAAATCAAAAACAACAAATGGCGCAGAAATGTGCTGACGTTTGGCAAGATCAGAACCTATCTCGGGCTTCGGGTGACGGCCGGTGATCATATTCTGGATATCGGCTGCGGGTATGGTGTGCTTTTAAACAAGCTCAAAGGGCTTGACTGCCGGTTGACCGGCTGGGATATTTCCGAGGTGGCGGTGCAGGAAGTGCTTCGGTTTCGCAACAAGGCGCGCTGTGTGGACTTTAACGATTATGAACCGAATGCGCGAGAATTGTTTGATCATGTTGTTGCCACGGAGTTTCTGGAACATTTTGAAAATCCCGAGATCATATTTGACAAGATGTACCGGATGGCCCGTAAAACAGTGATTATTGCGGTACCCAATAATTGCATGAAAGACTGCCGGGAGCATATGGCGGTATTCAATATTCGCTCCATGCGGGCAATGGTGGAAAGTTATTCACACCAAAACCTGAGTATTGAAAATTTTCTCGAAGAATTTGTCTACAAGGACGATTTTGGCAAAGACATTCTTTCTTCACGGCCGACCCTGCTGATGATCATGGAAAAAAAATAAAAATATCAGCTGCTTTCATTGCGATATTTGCCGAATGAGGCTTATTTTCATTCGGCACTTTTAGCCTGCAAAAAATACCGCCCCAATTCCTTCGAAAATTATAAATATCTGAAATACCATCATAAAAGCTTCGGCACACAATTTGCTAACTATTTTTTATGTATAAAAACAGCAGGCGGACGGTTTTATGAAGATGATTGTTTTCGGTGCCGGAAACTGGGGAACGTCGCTTGCCTGTCAGCTGGCGGGAAACTGTGACGTGTGTTTGTGGTCACGGTCCCGGGAACATGCTGAGCAGATAAACCGGGATCGGGAGAACCGGAAACGTCTGCCGGGTATCCGGCTTCCGGATCGGGTCCGGGCGGGGGAAAAGTTTTCGCATGCGCTGGATGCCGATGACATCGTGGTGATTGCCGTGCCTTCAAAGCAGATGAGGACCGTGGCCGAAGAGTTGGCACCTCATTTAAACGGTCAGATCATTGTATCCGCGTCAAAGGGCTTTGAACACAGCACTTTCAAGACCATGAGCGAAGTGATCCATGAACTGGTTCCGGAATCTCCCCTTGTGGTCCTGTCCGGGCCGAACCTTGCCCGGGAAATTGCCGAAAACAAACCGGCCAAGACCGTACTGGCCTCAGCGGATATTGCCGCTGCAGCGAAAGTGGCCCGGGCGTTTAAAAACAGCTGTATCAGTTTTGAGATCTGTTCAGATATGAAAGGGGTGGAGCTGTGCGCGGCCCTGAAGGGAATAATCGCCATTGGCGTGGGGCTTTGTGACGGGCTGGACCTGGGAAAAAACTTTACCGGACTGATTATGACCTGCGGGCTCTATGAATTTAAGGCTATTTCCGGATTTCTGGGAATATCCGAAAAAACCATTTACGGGATAGCCGGTCTGGGAGACTTGATCGCCACCTGTTTGAGCACGAACAGCAGGAACTATTGTTTCGGCAGACTGCTGGGGGAGGGGGTGGACAGAGATGAGGCCCTGCGACAGGTGGGAATGGTGGTCGAAGGGGTTCAGATGGCAAAAACCATTGCCGAGCTGGAGGATCTGAACATTCCTGTTCCGCTGTTCAATATTATTTCAAAAATAATTTCCGGAGATATCCGGAACTACAGGGAAAAATTTATTCAGTGTCTCTCAAACTACAGTTCAAACCAGGGGGGGATGTGATGGGTGATTTATTGCACCGGCGAAAAGTCCCGGCGCTTGGCAATGAAACCGGTCAGACGGTTGCAGCGGCGGAAAAGAGAGTGCTGTTTTATGTGGAGCGCAACCTGCATCTGGCCTTTCTCGAACCGATTCATGATTATCTGGCCGTTCACAGCCATTATCAATTATGTTTCTGTTCACCGCCGTATCGCCGGGCGGAAAAGGGAGTGCCCGGCTTCGGGCTGGAAACGGCGGTAATCCGAAGACTCCGGCAAAAATCGGCTTATGTGGGCATGCCCGAGGAATTCGCGCCGCAGGTGACGGTGGTGGCGGATGCCTGTTTTTATCCGGTTAAAAACTGCGGTAAAGTGATTGACGTGGGGCACGGCCTGATCAGCAAGGGGTTCTTTTACAAGGATGCGCCCATTGTCCGCCGGGAAAATCTAGCCGATGTGATCTGTGTGCCGGGCCGCTGGCATAAATCCATCCTCGAAAAAAATGTATATGTGCCCATCCGGATCAGCGGTTTTCTGAAAACGGATGCCATTTACCATTTCGGTGAATTGCAGAAACAGGCATTTCTGGACAGATACCGGATTAACAAAGATCATAAAATTCTGTTGTACGCGCCGACCTTCAATGAGGAGCTTTCCTCCCTGCCCTGTATTCGGGAAAAAATTGTCGCGTTGCTGGATGATGACCGGGTGCTTCTGGTGAAGCTGCACGGGATGACGGCGCAGGAATATATTCACATGTACGAGCGGCTGGCCGCGGACCATGATAATCTCATACTGATCGATGACAGAGATTTTGCCGGTGCCATGGTCTGTGCTCAGGTGATGATCAGTGATGTTTCGTCCGCCTGCGCGGAGTTCATGCTGATGAACAAACCCATTGTTCTTTTCAATAACCCGCTGTTGACAACGTACGCAAGATACGACCCCACGGATATCGAGCACCGGATCCGGGATGCGCTGATTGAGGTTCATACGGTGGCGGAACTGACATTGGCGGTAAAACTGTCGCTGGCCGATCCGAATGAGTACGCATCTAAACGGCAGCAGTATGCCGCAGTTTTGAACGGCCCGATCGACGGCCATGCGGCAAAGCGGGTTGCGGAGACCGTCATCGATCTGCTGGACGGAAAAATTGAAACGGACAAAGTCCCTGCGGGCAGCTTCTCGATTATTTACCAGACGGCCGGTCCCGTCGAAGCGTCGAAGACGGAAAACATTCGCCGGAAAATCGCGGCCAAAAACAAAAGGGCAAATTTTGAACTGCTGCCCGTTCAGCTTTCATCGCCTGCTGCGCCTTCCGAAATGAAAGATTTCCGCGCGGTGTGCGCGGCGGTCGAACAGGCCAAAGGCGATATTGTGGTTTTACTGAAGGAAGACAGGGCGTTGCCGGACGACTGGCTTTTCTGGATGGGCAATTATTTCAGATATTATCCTGATGCGGCAGCAGTGAAATGTCTGTCCGCATCGGAAAATTATCAGGAGATTCTGAACCGGTTTGAAGAAGGAACCCGTCCGAAAAATTATGCGGAAATCGCGGATTATTTTTTTTACTGCCTGATGGGAAATGAGTTGAACTGTGATCAATTCGACAGCGATTGTCTGATGGTCAAAAGAGATGTTTTTGAACGAATGCCCCAGACCGAGAAACACTGTGATCTGGGGACCGGGCTTGCCCGTCTCAGGAGTACCATTGCCCGGACCGGCGGATCATGCTGGTACGCGCCGGAGATTTTTTGTTATCCGGATGACGCGGCGGACAATGAAGCGGATGTGCGCCGGGCCTCAGAAATCCTTTCGGCGATACCGGAATCCCGGGCGGGTACCGGTAACACTGAAACCGGTTTGAAAGCTCTGATTGCGCAGGCCAGGACATTTAAAAAAGAAAAAGCGTTTGCCGCCGCCATCGGGGAACTGCTGAAAGCTAAAGATTTATTACAGCCATGTCAGGAAACCACCGACGCTGACGGAAGGACGTTTGTTTTGCACCGGCTTGACCGGGCCAGAACGCTGAAAAAAGACAAAAAATTTACTCGGGCCATTGCAGAGCTGGAAGCGGCAAAGGCTAAAATCACGGGTGCGGCCCCGGGAAATGCGGCAGGTAACAGCCAAATTTTCGATATGCTGAATCGCAGCCGGGAATTTAAAAAGAACAGAGAGTATCAAAAGTCAATTGACCTGCTGGAACAGGCAAAATTGAAAATTGCATAATTGAGGAGCGCTTTTATGGATCATTCAGATACGGAAAATTTAAAGTTTGAAGTTTATCAGGAACTGGGCGAGTGCTATACCTACACCGGTGATCTGGAAAAAGCCTTTGCGCATTTTAAAGAGGCCGGACAGCTGGCACCGGCCAGTGAGCGGCCTTATGTGGGAATGGGTGTTGCCGAGTTGCAGAAGAATGATATCGATTCGGCCAAAGACAGTTTTCAACGGGCGATCGCGTTGAACCCCAATAGTGACAAGGCGTTTGCCGGCCTGGCCATGGCGCTGACCGGTGCGGGTAACCATAAAGAAGCGCTGGTCGCTTATCAGCAGGCCCTTGATCTGGATCCGAGCAACAAGTCGGCGCTGCTGGGCCTGATTCAGTGTGCCTATGGTTTACAGTGTTATGATGTTGCGGTGAAGTATCTGAACAAGTATCTGGACCTTTATCCCGGGAATGTGGAGATCCTTTACTGCCTGGCCGGCACTTATTACAAACAGCATAAAATGTCCGCTGCCCTTGAGGTGCTGGAGCGGATATTTATGTTTGCGCCGGATCATACGGAAGCGAACAGCCTCAAGGATATGATTGGCCGGCAAACGTCTGATCATCAATATGCGCGATGCGAGAACTCCTGAGATCATTTCAGCGGTTGATTTATGATGAATATTTTAGCGCTAGATGAAGATATTATACATGCTTCAGTGGCGAAATCCGGGCTTCCGGTGCTGAAGGTCCGCGGGGAGAACGGCCGGTGGATCACGCTGCACAGCATGATCGACCCGGTCAAGGAGGCTGAACAATTTGCCCGCCGGCAGGCCCCCCGGAACGCGGAAATTCCCGTGATTCTCGGACTGGGCATGGGGTACCATCTTTTTGCCTTCCTCGAGCGCTTTTCCGGTGACGCGCTGGTCGTGGTTGAAAAGGAGAGAGCGGTTCTGGAACAGTTTTTATCCGTTTTCGGGGAGGATGAACGGTTGGATCGCCCGGCCCTTGTGTTTGTCTGCGAAGAACGGGCGGAGGATTGTGTTGCGGCCATTTCCGGGGTCCAGATGAAGCATGCGCTTCGATCGCTGCAGGTGATTGAACATTCGCCTTCGGTGCGCGCCTTTCCTAATTTTTATGCGGGACTGAAATCGCGGATCATGTCCATGGGTAAAATTGATATCGGCTCAAAACTTGAATATGCGAAGTTCAAAAACAAAGCGGTCAAGGTTCTGATCCTGCACAGCAAATACTACCTGTTGCCCGAGATCGTCAACAGTCTTGACAGCCTGGGCCATCGACACCGGGTGGTCATGGTCGAATCCGGGCAGGACGGCGAAGGCAGCTGCCGGGTTCTTGAAGAAATTATTCGGGAGATCATTGATTTTAAGCCGGATTTTGTTCTGACGGTCAATCATCTCGGTTTCGACCGGGAAGGGATTTTAACCGATTTTTTTACCGATATCCGTCTTCCCTATGCGTCCTGGTATATCGATAATCCGGTGTTTATCATGGATGTGTTTAAAAATCAGATTTCGGATTACTTGTGCGTGTTTCTGTGGGATTGTGATTATCTGGCGGATCTCAAAGCCGGCGGATTTGAAAATGTG
>Ga0272443_10002528_pt1 | contig 23196 bp, 14 predicted proteins | sample SSMAcet12_FD_193581 | JGI IMG/M metagenome (GOLD analysis project Ga0272443, IMG submission 193581) | Marine sediment archaeal communities from Little Sippewissett salt marsh, Falmouth, MA, United States - SSM-Acet-12 | ecosystem: Environmental > Aquatic > Marine > Wetlands > Sediment ...
AGGTGGCGCTCATGCCCTGGTCGGGCAGGCCGTAGGTGCACAGCATGTAGCCCCAGCCGCCGCGGTAGTTGAGCGGATAGCTGGGGTAGGAAGTCTCCAGGTCGGGCCGCGCCCCTTCCACGAACACGGCGTCACCGATGAACACCAGGTTCTCACCGGCCTCCCTGTAGATCTTGACCGACACCACCTCCACGTCGTCCAGGGCCCAGCCGGACACGGAGATGCTGCTCTGCACCGTGGACTGGTCCACCGGCGTGGCGAACGCACCGAAGGGAGCTTCCGCCCCGTCAGCGGCGTACACATTCAAGGTCACAGCCACGGTCTGCGGCGAGTTGGTGGCCGCAGCATCACTCACCGTAACCGTGCCGTTGTAGGTCCCCGCGTCCAGGCCCGTCGCATCCACGCTCACCGTCAACTTGGCCGTCCCGCTGCCCGACGCCGGGCTTACGCCCAGCCATGCCGCATCATCCGACACCGACCAGTTCAAGGTCCCTTCCCCGGCGTTGGACACCAGCACATCCTGGCTCTGGGTCTGGGTGCCGCTCTCCACCCCGAAGTTCAATTGGCTGCGATTCAATGAAATCTCGGGCACACCCACCGGCGCGGCAATGGTAAAAGTTGAGTCGCTTGCATCCGTTGGGAGGCTATCCGCCGCATCGCTGACCCGCACCAGGCACTGGCTGGAAGGTGAATCGGGCACGGCCCATTCATAGGTACCGTCATTGGTAGTTGTGGCCACCACATCCGCCCAACTGGAACCGTTGTCCGTGGAATACTCGATCTTCACGTTGACGATGGATCCCGTACTGGTCCAGGTGATACTTTGTCCCGATCCCACTTCCCAGTCCTCGCTACCGTTGGGAGCCGTAATCGTGAGGCCGTCCACTGGGCCGCCGCTTGTCATTACGGCATCAATCCCCGAAGTGGTGCTGCCAATGGTAACAATAACGGGATCGGCCAATGCGAACAAGGACTTGTCGTCGTACCATTCTTCCATATACTGTCCGGATGTATCTTCAGGCACAAAACGTACCTTATATGTTCCAGTCGGAAGGTTTCCCAGCAGATAGTCGCCATTTTCACCCACGCCTGTGACCGACACGAAGTGATCCGAATCATTGGCGAAATAGGCCAAAACAAAAGCATCTTTCCACAAACCATTGCCTTCAGAATCAGTAACCCGGCCGGAGATATAACCTGCGGGTGACGCCAGTGTCGCATCGATTCCGGAAGTCGTACTCCCCGCGGTAACGGCTGCGCCGTCAGCAGCAGTGAAAGTCAACTTGTCGTTGTACCATTCACCCACATAACCGGGATTTTCAATCGGTATGAACTGGACTTTATAAGTTCCCGTTGGAAGACCATCCACAGAATAATACCCATCCGCTCCCGCATCTCCATGGCCGACTTCATTGTAATCAAGGTCAAAAACAAAAATTCCATCCGGCAGAGATATTCCGTTTCCCGCAGCGTCCGTTACACGGCCGGTAATGGTTCCGCCGTCGGCCAAGACGGCATCGATTCCAGATGTCGTACTTCCTCCGGTGACGGCAACCGCGCCTGCGCCGGAAAAATCCGCCTGGTCATCGTACCATTCCGTCAAGTAATTATCATTGGAAGAGAATCGCACCTTGTAAGACCCCGCAGGAAGACCCGATGAAGTATAGTCACCACTGGCATCGGTCCAGGTCGTATCCACCAGCTCCTCAGACAGATTATAAATGAAGACATCTACCCATTGAATACCGCTGCCCCCGCTGTCTGTCACATTGCCGGAAATGAATCCCGCGGGCGAAAGCACCACGTCGACATCGGATGTGGTTTCACTGATGGTGACGTCGATGCCGTCGGCGGAATCGAAATCCGCCTTGTTGTTGTACCACTCGTCCAGTAGTGAAGAACCCGAAGGGCAAAACTTTGCTTTGTACGTACCAGTCTTCAACCCGCCGGCGATGTAATCTCCATTCTCATCCGTCAAGGCATAGGATACGTAATTGTTATCCAAATCGTATACATAGACATCCACGTAAGCGACCCCGCTGCCGCCTTCATCCGTTACCCGGCCGGAGATCTGTCCGCTAAAAGCCAAAACCGCATCTATATCTGAGGTTGTACTGTCCGCCGTTACGACAACCGGGTCCGCGGAATCGGAGTCTGGCTTATCATCGTACCATTCACCAAGGTAAACACCATAGTAGCCAGGCCCCCATTCATAGGCTACATCGCCGAATTGGACTTTATAGGAACCTGCGGGTACATCCCCGAGGGTATAGTTCCCATCATGAAAACCTGTATTGGCGTCAAAAAGCATTCCCAGCCAATTGCCGGATGAATCATATAAACTGACGGATACATCATATAAATCAATTCCACCCGAGTTGGTCACCCGGCCTGAAATGTTCCCCAGTAAATCGCCCGTCTGAATGTCCATGGAATACACATTGGTGGCACCTGATCTACCATAAACACGCACATAATACATATCGTTCAACAAGTCTTTTCGACGGACAATTTCATGATCCGACCAATGCGAAGTATAGGAAATCAAGGTTCCCGAAGAGTCATAGAGTTCCAGAACCAAGTCACCATCGGCGTGTGGATAGTTAATGGAGACGACCAGGTCCTGTCCTTCAGCCACATCCACGCCGTACCAGTCATCGTCCAGGCAGGCCAGGTCGGTGTAGGTTCCGGGAGTGACTTCCGCTGCGCTGCCCATGTCGTCGTTTTCTTCATACTCATCTTCTGTGATCGTCATGGGGGAACTGATTTGCAGCGTTGCCTTCCCCTTGTTATTATCCGATTTTTTCCACCCCCACTCCATATGCAATTGATCCAACTTCTTTTTGCGGATTGTCTCTTCAAGATAATTCACAACGGAATTCTTTTTTCCAGGCTTCCTGATGAAAGATCCAATCGGCGCCTGGCTCATCTTCGCCACCACCTTATATTCATGGTGTTTCAAATCCAAAAACTGCCTCATGACGGATTTTTGAATACCCGGATGGGATTTCGCGATTCTCTGGTCAGACGTCATGAAAGAGGCGAACTTCAGCCCCTTGATCATGCCGTCCACCCGGCTCTGCGACCGGACCTGGATAACCATGAAGTCCTTCTCGAAAAACGCCACTCGGAAACAATTGTGAATCAACTCGTTACGGACCATGGAGGCGGAATAGCCCTCTTTTAGCTGAACAAGATAAGCCCTTCCCAGGTCCGATCGATCCGCGTTCATTTTCCCATTGGACTGCGCAATCAGCGATAGGGAAAACATAACCATTACCAAAAGAGAAAATGTCACAAACGAGTGGCGGTTGATTCTCATGTCATTCCTCCAATTATCCCATTGAATAAAGAGCACATCCTCAGATTGAGTGCTATTGTTATTCAGAAACGCAAAGCAATTTGACTGCCAATAAGGCCACTTAGCCCATTATCTGCCCATACGCTGACAAACATTTGATAACTAACTGTTTCAGAGATTCATCCGAGTCATGACAATAATAATTGCAGCCATTCTGTCTACTCCATAGTTGACAATCTGTAAACAATGGTGTTCAATCTGTGTATGAAATATCTGTTGTATCTTCAGGACGGGTTTGTAAAGAAACATCCCATTACCCAAGCGGAATTTACCCTGGGACGTGGTCCCGATTGCGACCTGGTGATCAACGAACCCTTCGTGTCCCGCGAACACGCCCGGCTGCAATTGAAGGACGACCAGCTTCATATATCCGACTGCGGCTCAACCAATGGCATTTACCTGGGTCAGTCCCGTCTGGAATCAGCAGTCATCGAGCTCAACGGGGTTTTTCGCATCGGGCAGATGGACTTCTTCTTCAAGCAGGGCAACCCAAGCGAATTCCAGGTATCCGCCCACACACGCCGCGTGCTCCGCCGCCTGTCCAAGTTGAAAAGCGATCCGGACGACACGAGACAGAGCCTGAGTCTTTTCGACCGCACCCTGGTCCACACACTTGAGTGGGGATTCCGCATCTCCGATATGCGGGACATCCTGCACAAAGCCCGGGACCCCCTGTTTTTAACCCTGCAGAAGGGTTTCATTTTCTTATTGCAGCCCGGTTCCTCCAGGGCATTGGAAACCATTGCTTTCCTGGATTTGGGCGGCGTCAAGACTCCGGATATCAGAGAATTGAAACCACATTTACCGGCACTTTGGGAAAATGAGATCATAGGAGAAAAGCTGGGTCGCCGTTTTCGCATTTACGCGTTCCCCCTGGAAGCGGATAATCAATGCCGCTCCCTGGTATACCTGCTGCCCAGGAACAACGAACTTGAGTTCCGTACCATCGATTTCCTGCGTGATTTCTCCCGGGAGCTCGGACTGATATTTCTGTTCAACGAGAAGAATCAATCCGAATCAAGGGATGAGAATCCGAAATCCCCCATCATCACCCGGGATCCGGGAATGATGCGCATCCTGGAGCAATGCCGCAAGGTGGCCCAGAACAACCTGGCCGTGCTGGTCAGTGGCGAGACCGGAACCGGCAAGGAATTGATCGCCCGTTTCATCCATGAACACTCCCCCCGCTGCCGCCATCGTTACGTGGCCATCAACTGTTCCGCCATTCCGGAAAACCTGCTGGAAGACGAGTTGTTCGGTCATGAAAAGGGGGCGTTCACCGATGCCCGCAGCCGCCGCACCGGCAAACTGGAGCTGGCTTCCGGGGGCACCCTGTTACTGGACGAGATCGGCGACATGCCCCTGTCGCTGCAGGCCAAACTGTTGCGGGTGCTCCAGGAGAATGAACTCTACCGCCTGGGCGGAAACGATCCCATCCTGGTCAACCTGCGCGTGGTATCCCTGACCAACCAGGATATCCAGTCTTTGCTGGATTCCGGCCGTTTCCGCCGCGACCTCTATTACAGGATCGCCCATTTCACGGTCCACCTCCCCCCCCTGCGGCAACGACCGGACGATATCATGCCCTTGTTCAACCACTTTCTAGATGCCTTCATGGAGGAAACGGACGTCCAGATCAAGGGCGTATCCAACGAGACCGCCGAAATCCTGAAGCACTATCTCTGGCCGGGCAACGTGCGGCAAGTGGAGAGCACGGCCCGGCTCCTGGCCAGCATCGCGACCACGGGCGACCTGATCACCCCGGATTTGCTGGGCCCGGAGTTCAACAGTGGTGATCAAGAGCTGACTCGCATGAAGGCGGCTGCGGGCGCCAACGACGAAAAATCGAGACTGATCGCCCTGCTTGAAAAACACCATTGGAACAAGACCCGGGTGGCCGCGGATCTTCGCATCAGCCGCACGGCCCTATACAAGCGCATGCAGAAATACGGCGTCCGGTACAAAGCGAAGACCTAGTTCAAGCACGAGAGGTCTCTCCGGATTTTAAAAGCGATGTGGAAGGCGGATTCCCAAAAAATCTGTAGGTTGGTTTCAGAGAGAACTGTAGGTGGTCCGGCAAAGCTCCGGTAGGACTGTTCGTCAACCTATGCCTACAGTTCTCTAAAAGGATCTCCTACCGCCCATGCACGGCTTGCCGTGTCCCTACCTCACCGTCACGCGTATCCGCTTCAACAACTTGTGGTTTGCATTAACGAACACCAAGTCGTAGGCTCCATAGAATCCCGGGGCGGGTTGCCAGTAGAAGATGTTGTTTTCACTATCCATGGTGGATCCGATGGGCAAACGCCGCAGTTCATCTCCCACCTGCAGGTAACCGATGAAGTGTACTCCTGGCTTTTTGTCTGGGTTCAAGTCTACGGCGATGGCCGACAACGCATCCATCTCATTGGTGCTGGTACCGCTTAAATGATCCGGGATGACATCCCGGCCACGGCGCAATTCTCCGCCGTTGCGGTTCACCCTGATGGGTGCAGGGTCAGTCATGTAGTGACGGATGCAATCCGCATTCAATGTAGACTGAATGGCTCCACTCGGCGTGGAAAGGGAAGAACCGCCTGGGGTATTGACGATGCTGAAAAAACGCGAGCCGATGCCGTCCGCTTTGCCCGCGTTGTCCGTGGCGGTCCACGCAATGGTATGCCCGCCGTTTGCATACATGGTGGTGTCCATATAATAGAGGCCCACGGCACCGTTGGCGTTCAGGTACCCGGGAAAATGCATGGCGATATCGGAACGGTAGATATTGTAAATGGGGTGGCCCACCGGCACGCCGTCCACCAGCACCTGGATGGTGGACCCGTCCGTGGGAATCATGCTGGGCGGCGGAGTAAGCACCCAGCCCCAGTTGCTGTACTCCGTACCGCTCACCTCGCCGCCCGGCGGCGGTGTGGCAATGGCGCCGAAGGGCTTGACCGCGTTCTGGTTGTCGCAATGAATGGTTTTAATCCCCAAAGTAGTGTGGTTGCCCTCCTTGTCCGTGGCGATGGCGTGCAGGGTATAGCTGGCGCTCATGCCCTGGTCGGGCAGGCCGTAGGTCATCAGCACATACCCCCAGCCGGCACGGTAATTCAAGGGATAGTCGGGATAGCGCAGCTCTATATCCGGACGCGCCCCGTCCACGAACACGGCGTCACCGATATAGACCAGGTTCTCCCCCTGTTCGCGGTAGAGCTTGACGGATTCCACCTCCACGTCATCCAGGGCCCATCCGGATACGGATAGGGCGCTTTGTACCACCGCTTGATCCGCCGGTACAGCGAAGCTGCCGAAGGGTGGATCCGTTCCCGCCGCGGCGTAGACCTTCAAGGTCACCGCAACCGTCTGAGGGGAGTTGACCGCAGCCGGATCACTCACCGTGAGCGTTCCGGTGTAGGTTGCGGCCGGCAAACCCGCCGGAGTCACACTGACCGCAATCCGTCCGGCGCCAATTCCCGATGCCGGGCTTCCGTCGAACCACCCTGCAGTCTTGGATACACTCCAGTGCAATGCACCCGTACCCGCATTGGACACCCATAGATCCTGAGATTGGGTCTGGGTTCCGCTCATTGCAGCAAAATTCAACGAAGTTCTGCTCAACGCGATCTCCGGAAAGGTGGCGGGGGCGGAAATGCTGAAGGCCACATCACTGACGTCCGTGGGATCATTGTCCGCCGCATCACTGATCCGCACCAGGCATTGGGTGGAGGGTGAACCGGGCACGGTCCATTCGTAGATGCCGTCGTTGCCGGTGGATGCCACGATGTCACTCCAAGCGGACCCGTTGTTCGATGAAAACTCGATCTTCACATCCGTAATGGATCCCGTACTGTTCCAGGTTATGTTTTGTACCGATCCCGCCTCCCAGTTCTCTCCCCCATAGGGCGCCGTAACCTGTAACCAGTCGGGCCCTTCGGCGGTCAGCACCGCGTCGATACCCGGTGTGGTGCCGCCGGCGGTGACGGCCACTTCATCGGCACTGTAAAAATCTCCATTGTCATCATACCACTCCCCCATTACAGCCGGGGTTTTGTAGTTGTCAAAATATACTTTGTATGCGCCGGTCGGCAGGCAGCCCACCTGGTAGTCTCCATTGGCGTCCGTAGCAGAATGACCCGCAAAACTGTAGTTAAGGTCCCAAATATTTACACCCACATTGCCGATCCCCACTCCGACACTATCGGTTACCCGGCCGGATATGAAGCCGGCGGGCGCCAGAACCGCGTCGATGCCGCCGGTAGTGCTGCCCTCCGTGACGGTCACTTCGTCGGCGCTGCCAGAATCCACTTTGTCGTTGTACCATTCATCTGCATAGTTCGGCGCATAATAGGTGTTAAACAGAACCTTGTAGGTCCCGGTTGGCAGCCAGCCGATCCGGTAATCTCCATCGGCGTTCGTCCGCGCCAATCCCATCGAATTATCATCAAGGTCATAGATACAAGCATCAACATTACTGATCCCGGTTCCGCCAATCTCCGTCACACGGCCGGATATAACACCTGCGGGCGTCAGCACCGCGTCGATCCCGCCGGTAGTGCTACCCTCCGTGACGGCCACTTCATCGGCGCCGGAAAAATCCCCCTTGTCGTTGTACCATTCATCGAAAAAACCCGGGACTTCCCAAGTTTCAAAATAAACCTTATATGTCCCGGTCTGCAGGGAGCCTACCCGGTAATCTCCATTGGCATCGGTCACGGAATGGTTTAGGAAATTTTCGTTCTGGTCGAAGACCCTTATGCCAACACGTCCAATTCCCGCCCCGCTTTCGTCTGAAACCCTTCCGGAGATTAAGCCGGCCGGTGCCAGAACGGCGTTGATCCCACTTGTAGTGCTGCTTTCATTGACGACGACTTCATCAGCGCCGGAAAAATCCCCCTTGTCGTTGTACCATTCCGCCAAATAGTCCGGGGCGGGGAAAGTATCATAAAAAACCTTGTATCCTCCGGCGGGCAGGTCTTCCACCAGGTAGTCTCCATTGGCGTCCGTATAATCAATCCCGATTTGGTTTTGATCGAGATCATAGATATTGACAAATACAGATTCGATTCCGGCTCCGCCGCTGTTCGTTACCCTTCCGGAGATACCGCCTGAAACCGCCTGAATCCCCACCTTTCCGGAATCAATGTTCCCATTATGCACATTGTGTTTGCGAATGGAATCAGGGGCCAGTCGTTCACTAAGTCGATGTTCTTTTTTTCCCGGCCTATTCAAGCCCTTTTGCCGAATCATTTGTTCTATATACGCGACTGTTGCATTGGCTCCCGCCGGAGTTCTCTGCCGCGACTTGCGGACGTTGCCTGGATGAGTCAAGCGCAGAAATCTTTGCAGCAATCGCCTGGGGATATTCGGCGTGCTGCCGAGATGACTTGCATCCCCGGACATGAATACGGCAAATTTTACAGCTTTTATCATGCCTTCCACCCGGCTCTGGTGCAGGGCTGCAATGATCATGAAGTCCTTTTCCATGAAGTCCACCCTAAATCCGCTGCGGAGCAATTCGTCCCGAATCATGGCAGCCGGGTATCCATCCTTGATTTGCACTAAATAGTAGTTGCCGGTCTTTGCCTGATCAGTTAAAGCTCCGTTGATGGGTTGCGCAACCACAAACAAGGCGATGAATAACATGACTGTCAATACAATGGAGAATTGCACGTTGATGTTTCTTTTCATTCTTTGCTCCAGTCACTAATCAAGCTGAGATAAACCATAAAATCGGAACTGAATCTGATATGGTTCTCATCCAATTGCATGGGCAAGACACTCAGGTTCTCGACAAACCACGTCAATTGTATATTAGCTTAACATAATAATTTTCGCAACTTGCAACCGCTCAACTTGTTAATAATCAAACCAGTCATTCACATTCAGCTTTCGAGCGCGACGATAACCCTGAAAGGCAAGTTCCAGGCCGCCGACGGCGGAACGGTTTTCCTGGACGAGGTGGCGGACATGCCCGCACCGGTCCAGGCCAAACTGCTGCGCGTCCTGGAGAACGGCGAGGTGTTTCCCATAGGAGCCACCTCCCCCACCCGGGTGGACGTGCGCCTGGTAGCGGCGTCCAACGTGTCCTTTACCCGCCTGGTGGAGGAGAAACGCCTGCGCCGGGACGTATTCTACCGCCTCAAAACCTTCCGCGTCCATATACCACCCTTGCGTGAAAGAGGCCAGGAGATCCTGCCCCTGTTCGAGTTCTTTCTCTCCCGTGCAGCCATCAAGAACCAGAAAGCTTTTCGCGGCCTCTCCCCCAAGGCCATGCGCCTCCTGCTCTATTACCCCTGGCCGGGAAATGTACGCGAACTCAAGAACGAGGCCGAACGGGTGGCGCTGTTCATGAAAAGGTCCGGGGTGGTACACGGGGACATGCTCAACGAGGAGATTCGCGCCGCTGACAAGCATGAAGCCGGCGCGCCACTGGGGAGCGACCTCAAATCCCGGGTGGACCAGCTGGAGAGGGAGCTAATCACCCGCGCCCTGGCTGAGACCAAGGGCAACCGCACCCGGGCGGCGCAAAAACTCGGCCTCTCCCGCAAGGGCCTGTTCAAGAAGATGGCCAGGTTCGGCATTGAATGAATTGCCGGGAAAGCGAAATGCAAGGGAGGCTTAGAACCGTTCCCGCGTCGTGTTCTTAGGTTACTCCGAATGCCTGTCGGCCCCGTCGGATGTCCGCAGTCCCAAGCGCAAGAACTCTTCCGGGTTGACCACCGGGCCGGCGTGGTCGCTATTGGTCACGAATACGCGCAGCTCCCGGGCCCGTGGGAAACACATCTGTTTGAAAACCGGGTTGGTGTACTCTCCGGTCTGGCCCCTTTTATAGCCCCGCAGGATCCGTTTGGGTCGCATCAGACTGTCTTTGCGACCGAGGATGATCGTCACCTTGCCGTCATAGGTGTAGTCTTCTCCAACCACCCTTCGTCCGGCCCAACGGATATCGCCGAGGAATGTCCTGATCGATCCGCTCTTAAATAAATCCTTGACCATTCCCATGGTGATGCTAAGGCCCAGTCCGAGAACATCCAACACTTTCCCGCTACGGAAAGATCTTAGAAAAATGTACACGCATTCCAAAGTAAACCTGGCAATAATCATGGGCAGTGAGATGTTCAGAAATCCCGCAGGGCACATGGCGATCACTTTTTCAACCCTACCCGGATCGTTCTCCGCGGTGAGCAATGCCTCGGCAGCGCCATGTGACCAGCCCATGAGGGTCAGGCGGAAGGGCGTTTCATTTCCCAGATGCTTGCACACAATAAGGGGTACGACCTTGGCCTTCATCGGATCCCCCGACGCCAGGGGGTTCAGGTCCAGGGCCCAGACTTCGTCAAAACCGGACAACCGGGAAAGTTTCCGGATCAGGGCATTGTCGTCCTGAACCCGCTGACCATGGCCGGGAAAGAAAATCAATATTCGACGTTCCTGCACCGTCCCGGCCACATCCTGGCTCAACTTGCGCAGGAAATAACCAACCGGTTCGCCATTTACTAGTATCTCTTCGTATTGAGCGTTGATCTTGGGCCTCTGCTTCGGGGATCTACTATCGGGAAAAGGTATTATAAAGTAACCTTTACCACTTGGCAACGCCGGCGACCGGATTTGCGACTCCTACCATAGGCCGTGATTATTCCTATCCTGGTTCACAGGCTGGTGAGGAAATCGGATACCGGCTTCATCACACCCAGGCGGATCAGCACATAGAACACACTGACCCCCAAAACCAGCAGGACGGTAAAGGCCACAAACACCCATTGCCAGAAACTGAACAACTGCGAAGAAACCCGTCTCACCCGGCCTTCATTGTTGATGAGCCACTCGAGGGTTTCGATCTTATCCTTTGAGGGATCCTTGACGAATTTCTTGAAGGCCTGTTTGATATGGCCCTTGTAATCCAGAATCACCATGGATTTGGAAATCCTCAAAGCCCGCCCGATAAACAACGGCGCGAACACAATGTAGAAGACCACCACGATCAGGGCGAAACCAAGCCCCAGAAAATCGATGTACATGGGATCCCGGCTGGCAATGGCGTTCCAGCCCCAATTGAGGATCCAGAAGAAATTCAACAGCACCAGGCTCTGGGTAAACAACTGGATAATGCTCTTGAAACCGTTGGTGCCCATCCGGGAAATCACCGGTGTCAATTCCAGGTTGCTGTACTCCTTGATAAAGCGGACGTATCCCACCAGGTATCGCAACAAGGGGGCGATGAGCAGCCAATAGGCGGTGGTGATAATGAAGCGAACCACGGCCACAGGCAATTTGTATTCGAACAGCCGTTGGATGGGGATGTTGTTTCCCGTAAAAGTCAGCACGAAAAGGGCCATGAGAATCAGGACAATGCGTTCCTTTTTCAAGTCGATGCGGATGCGGTATTTGGACAGGTCGCCACGCTTGAATTCGCTCAAATCATCCGTACCCCGCCTTTCCAGGTGGAAATTGCCGAAAATGTTCTTGGAGTTCTCCTGGAACCACTTATTGAAACTGCCGATCTTCATGTTTTCGATCTGCCCCCACAAGGAAAAATAGGACTCTGAAAACTTGTGGGTGGCGTTCATTATGCCCAGGATGAGAATCATGGAAGCGACCATGAAAAAGGTGGAAATGGTGATATGCTCCCCCGCATTGGCCGGATCCAGGAGAAACAGCAGAATCGAAGCACCGCCAAAGAAGCTTACAATGGCCAGGATCCAGAACAGGGCACTGACATTCCTCAACTTGAGGGGGGTCAGCAGGTGGAAGTAGGTCACGTTCAACTCCCTGAGGTCGATCTTTAGATCGCTTTCATCGCTCTTGGCCTCGGTTTTCTCTTTATCAACCCGCTCCAGCAGGCGTTTCTCCAGCTCCCGGGCATCCCGGTTTTTGGGATCAGCCTCAAACACGTACTCCAGATTTTCCAGGATGTAGGCCGCATTGTCCCCGGCCGCATCCATGGAACGGCACAACTCCAGGAAGTACTCGGGTTTCTGCGCCCATTCAATGGCGTCCTCAAAAGCCAGGATCGCCCCCTCGTGCTTGCCATTCATGGCCAGTTGGAGGCCCTTTTTATACTCCTGGGTGGCCCGGGCTTCCCTTTCTTCCTGGGTGTAGTGCAATAGTTTTTCTTCAAAATCTGAGCTGCTCTTTTTCAGCTCCAGCTTGATCAACTTCTCCAATTCACTTTTGACTTCCTTAAAGTAGTAAAAGCTGCCGTCTTCATAAGACAGGTATTGGAGCTTGGAGCGCTTGGCGTCGTTGAAGATGTAAAACTGCAGGTTGTTGTTGCTCATCTGCATTTCCGCCAGGGGTGAAATCAGCAGGGGCGCCTCGGGCAATTCCGTGTCGCGGGTGGCGGCAAGGTAAATCTCGTTGGGTTCAAAATCATCGTACACATACTTCGCGAAATCCATATTGGCGCCGATCAGGGATGTGCAATTCGCTTCATGCTTTTTCTTACCCACCTTTTTAACTTCCCTAACGAAAAAGAAGTTCATCTCCTGAAAAAAAGCCGCTGTGGAAAATATTATAGCGAAAAGGTTCTCCAGGGCGTTAACGCGCCCTTCAATGCCGTCTTCACCAATAACCGCCACGCCGTGTCCTTTCCAGACCTGGTTGCGATAAGTCACCAGGGAATTTAATATGCCGTCAACCTGGGCATTGCCCTTGGGAAACGAGATCTCCGGCAGGCTCGTATAATACTGAAGAATTTCCTGAGAGGGTCCGGTTCCGCCCAACCATTCGGCCACCTTGTGAGTCCAGGTACTGGAATCATCACTTTTGTTTTTGACGATCTCCCGGATGATCATCCGCCAATGCCCCAGACTGGGGTGCTTCATGAAATCCACGCCCTGGGGAAAACATCGTTTGAGCTTATGGTTCTTGACCGCTTCCTTCATGAGAACAATGGCCAACAGCTTCAGAGTAGACTCGAAGATATCGCATAATTGGTTGTGCCGGACCGAATGGTTGTCCGTGGGGATCTTGTTGTACTTTTGAAATAAAGATGCAATTGGATAGGGAAAGTCCCGGATCATGAGCGTACTCAATTCTTTGAAAGTCATTGCCATTGTGTCTCCTTGTGCTCAATGTTTATCCACTTATTTGATTATAGTCAAGAGGCGGGGGCATGGCCGGTATTGAAATCAGAGAAAACCGCCACAATCATGCCAAAGGATTCATCAAATCCGCGAATGGCCATTGGGTGATTTTACCCTCAGGATTGAATCATCAATGAAACGGTTCAAATTGTCCCGCCCGTCATGATGGAGCGGCAGAGACGTTTAATCGGGCCGGGATTCCCTCCCTGTTCATCCAATTGTGTGTGAATCACCATTTGGTCCACAGTCCTGTTTTCATGTAAGTTCTAAGCAGAAAATGCTCCCGAAGGAGAAGGGATTTCCACCAAAGCGTGGGTTTCCCAGAATACTTTCGCTTCGCTGAATACTTGCGGCGGGAGTATGTCCTTTTCGGGAAATGGCGGGGCGTTGGTGCCCGGGAAAATAGTACTGACCCGCACCCTATCGTTCCGGCGACGGAGAAACATATTGGCCCACCAGGTAGGCGGGAGCGTTTCCAGGGTCACCACCGGCACCGCCAAAGAGGTGCCGGTAACCTCCCGTTTCGTAAGTGTTTTCATGGCGGATTCATCCAGTTCCGCAAGGCTCACGACGCCGTCTCCGCCGATCCCGCGGGGATAATCGGTTTCAGAAAAACGAACGCGCAAATTACCGCTATCCTCTTTCCAGTTAATCCGGACCTTTAAGCTGACGGCTTGATTCGCGATTCGGTGCAAAAGCCTGTCGGGAGAACTTGCGAATTCTGGGAAAAACCGCGATCCCGGGCGGCGCAATTGCCGCGTAATCTCCGCCGGCCGGATACCGCCGAGAAATAAGCGCAATCGTCCCCAGAAACTGAGGCGTTGCAGGTGAGCCACCAAGTGCAGTGCCTGGCGTGCGTTCAAACCCAGTGAACGCAGTTCATGATGATACGGATTTTGGTTTTCTGATTGGACGATCACTTTCTGCGCCCCCACAGCAACAAGATGACCACGGCAAAAAGAACGAAAGAGCCCATGCCGCCGCTGATCAGCGGATACTCGCTGACCTTGAATCCGGCGAGCTTCTGCAGCCACTCGGATAAGTCCCTCGCGGCAGTAATTCCGGCAAGAAGAGAAAGGAAAACCAGGACTCGGTTGGTTCGCTTTTCCTGTTTTTCCATGATATAGGTGTTGAGTGTTTCGACTTTACTTTCCATGAATTGAATCTCATCCCCGATACCGAGAGAGAAACGTATACGGTTATTGATCAGATTGGGCAAAAAATTGTAGGAAACCTGACTGAGATCATAATTGCTCCGGGCCTTCACAAACCAATCGCGCAATTTCAGGTTTTTCCGACTCAGGATATGTTCACTGGAGATCTCGGCGTTGGTTTTAAACAGGATAAGTTTCAAATAAAGGTTGTGGATGTAAACGGGCAGGTAACAGAATTCGGCGTTTCGCATCAATGTCAATGATTGTTGAGGCTGGTGGATCAAAATCGTAAATGTATCAAACAAGCTCAAACCGGACCAATTGTCAAACACGGTGATGCGGTTCTGTTCTAAAATTTGCTGGAAATACTCTTCAGCGGGCTTCATGATTCCGGGTTTGGATGAAGACCCTATGGGAGACACCGTACCGACTTCGTACAGCAGGTGATCCAGGGCTTTGGGAGGAAGTGCGTTTTCACCCATTTCTAGTACGCAGAAAGCCTTGAGCTTGTTGTTGAAGTAACGGCTTGAAACCTTCCTGCGAAAACTGATCTTCGGACAACACCCCGTAAGGAGTGCATCCAGCCAATCTCCGGCTGGAGTCGGTCTATCTCCGTCCACCCTTATCAGGGTATTGTATTCACGCAATGCGCATGTCAGCGCGCTGATGTTCTCAATAGACTCCCGGTCCTCCTGATCGTGACTCAAACGAACCTTCAAACTGAACAAACCCTCGCCGCGGGGATAAAGGAACACATCAACGTACTCTACCAAGCAAGCCAATTCTCGCTCCTTGAAGGAAACACGTATTTGCTCAGGCATACCGTCCTGAATCAAGGTCAAGTGCAAAGGCTTGTCTTTCGATGGCAAAACGGAAACAAAGGCATTCAAATCGATGGGATTCGACCCATCTCCACCGGAATCATGCGCGCCAAGTCCACTGCGCGTAAACTCCATTTCCGGAAAAAAGGCGTTGTTGAAACTGGCGTAAAAATAAGACGGCAAAAAATTGAAGGTATCCGCTATCTCTTTTTTATCAAGCCGAGTAAACCATGGCTGGTATTGCTCGCCCAGCTTTTTCAAACCCCGGGGGGAAATCCACTCAGCGGGGTATTGAAAGAATCCAACGAAAACCACAAAATGACTATTAACAAAGCATCCTTCCACGTTTATTCCTCCCAGTTCAGGCATACCCTATGCCAAACCTCAACCTTGAAGATGAAACCTTTCCTATTCTAAAGGAATCCGTTTTTATTCCCAATACGCAATTTCATTCAAGTCACCTGTCTAACGGCATTTGTTGCGATTCGTCTGATTCTCAACTCTGACTCATCATTGCAGGTTTTTTCAGGGGCTGGGATAATGGGGACACACCTTTATCAGGGGGAGGGCATGAGAAAAGCAATCCTGATGTTGAGTATCGTGGTTTTGGCGGAGGGATTTATGGCCGCCGCGGCGAAGAAGGCGGAGGAAATCGTGACGGCCAAGGCGCCGGTGGTGCGGGTGGCATTGTTTAAGAACGGCCTGGCCCTGGTGACCCGTGAATTGAACGTACCGAAAGGAGCGGAGAAGGTTGTGGTGGACGGGGCGCCGGCGCCGGTGCACGGCACCTTCTGGTTGGAGGGGGATGCGGACGTGCGCATCGCCGCCGCGGCAAAGACGGTCAAGCATGTCACCAAGCATGCGGAAAAGCGGCTGAACTGGCTGCAGGTGTTCGAGCAGTTAAAGGGGCAAAAAGTGCGCCTGGTGCTGGGACCGGACCAGGTCCTGGCCGGCAGTGTTTGCGGTTTCGACGCCGCTTCGGACCGCTGGGTGTTGATCAGGACTTCCCGCGGCGTGGAGATGGTTGAGCCGAGCCGCATCCAGCGCGTAGTGGTGGATGACGAAAAATTCGCCCTGAAACCGGCTCTGGTCCGCACGGAAAAGGAAGTCAAAGAAACGCAACTGGAATTCAGCTTTGCCGGAGAAAAGCAATCCGGCAGACTGGTGTTCTCCTACCTGGCCCGGGGCGCGGCCTGGGCGCCGGCCTACCGCCTGGACCTGGCCGACTCCGGCCCGGCGGACCTGCATTTCTCCACCGTGGTCCGGAACGAACTGGCGGACTGGCAAGCAACCCGGCTTTTCCTGGTGAGCGGGTTTCCCGCCCTGCTCTACGAACGCGTACCTTCACCCATGACTTTGGACCAGTCCCTGGAGCAGTTTTTCTCTCTCCTCTCCGGGGGCGGCGGGAGGACTTACGCCCGCACCCGTTCGATTATGGCCCAAGCGGTTGTCAACGTGGCCGATGTGGCGGGCGGCGGCGCCGCGGCGCCGGATTTTGCCGCCACGGACACGGACTTCCACGTGCGCGACGCCGGTACCACAACCCTGCATAGGGGGGATTCCCTGTGGCTTTCCCTGGGGCATGCCACAACGGAGGTGGAAAAAACCGTTGAGTGGGAGATTCCTGAATCCCGGGACGAATACGGCCGGCCCCGGAACCGGCGCCTTCAGCCCGACGGGCGGGAAATGGACGCGGTCTGGGACACCTACACTTTCAAGAATCCCTTCTCCTTCCCCATGACCACCGCGCCCCTGGCGGTGTACCGGCAGGGCCAGGTGTTGAGTCAGAACCTGTGCCGCTGGACGCCTTCAGGCCAGGAAGCCCGGGTGCGGGCCACCCGCGCCTTGAACGTGGTTGTCAAGCACGAAGAAAACGAAGTGGAAGGCAGCCGTGAGATCATCAAAATCTCCGGTGACGACCACCGCCGCCTGAGTGTTCGCGGGACCTTCACGGTGGAAAACCGCCGCCCCCTGGCGCAGAAGGTCCGGGTGACCCGCACAATTTGGGGCCGCTTGTTGCGGGCCGAGGGCTCTCCCGCCAAAAAACTTCTCTCAACCGGAGCCCGGTCAGTCAATCCCCGCACGCACCTGGAGTGGAACATGATGCTGAAAGCCGGAGAATCCCGCACTCTGAACTACGAGGTGGAAGTGTTGGTGGATATTTAAGCAGAGTTGAAAAGTTGAAGAGTTGGAGAGTTGAAGAGTTGGAGAGTTGGAGAGGAAGGAAGGGGCCGCGGTCAGACTGCCCTGAGTGAACGCAAACGTAGCTAACTGGGAACCGGTTGGGCCAGGAGGCCGGCCCGCCTTAGTGGCTTCTCCACGAAGGCGGGCAAAATGATGCCCCGGATTACAGCCCAAACAGCCACCGGGGTCATTTTAGGCCCCCGCAGCCCTTTCCGGTCAGTTACGGAGTGGTGAACGAAGGGCATCTGCCGCCGGCCACTCCATTCGCCGCGAGCTGTTTTCTCGCTTTTTTTATTCCTTCTTCCTTATTCTTTATTCAGAGCATTTTCAACCAGCCACAGTTCATGAACCGCCGCAATATTCCGCAGGGATTTAGATTTATACACATGGGCGCGGCCTTTTCCTTTCGAGATATTCCCCCAGCCACTGGCATACAATTTCTGGAGGCGCAATATGAAACGCATGAAATACGGAGTATGCCTGGTTTCGATGATGCTTCTTCTGGCCGCTACACATCACCTTCCCGGCCAGACGCAAGCCTTGCAGAGAGCCAAACCCCCTACCTTCAAGGTCCAATTGAAGCCGGACCTGCAGGTGGCGTTTCCGCGTGTCCTTCACCGCCCGATCCTGATGCGCAGCATCCGCTTGACCGTGCGCAACACCGGCAATGCCCCGGCCAAGAAGTTCTTCGTGGATTTTATCCTGTCCACCGATCAAAAAGCCCCGTTGCAGTACGCGACTTTCTCTAAAACCTGGCACGAAGACGTATTGGTGAAGGGCGGTCGCATGCACATCGACCACCTGGCCGCCGGGGCCAGCCGCGTCATCAACCTGCCCCTGCCGATCTTCAAGCCCAAGGGAACACCCAAGATCGTTTTCCTCGGAGCCGTGGCGGATTCGGGCAAAGCGGTGGCGGAAAGCAACGAGGCCAACAACATGGCCTTTACTCCGCAAGACTTTCCCGCGCCCAAGCTGATCAACATCACCGGCGTCCATCAGACCACCATCATGGGCTCGGATACGGGCAACATCGAATTGCACATCGCCGGCACCGGGTTCGGCGCCACGCCGGGCACCAAGACAGTCAAACTCGGATCCCATACCATACCCGTGGAGGAGTACAACGGCAATTTCGTCGGCTGGACAAACACCTGGATCAACGCCCTAGTCCTGGACAACTTGCATATTCCCTACGGCCAGACCTACGGCCTGCGCATCGTGAACGGCACGCAGACCGTCTCCAACACAGTCCAGGTCCTGTTGAAACTGGACTTTGAGGGCATCATGCTGCACAACGGCAACGGCCTCACATGGCAGGCGCATCCCGGGGACATCCTGTGGCTGTACGCCTACAAGCTGCCGCCTTCCCAGGGCAACTGGACGGTGCATTTCGGACCGCAGACCGTTCCGGTGACCTCGTGGACAACCCAAAAGATCGTGGTGACCTGTCCGTCTCTGCCGCCGGGCAACATCAAGGTCTGGATCGCAAAAAACGGCGTGGACGTGTGCCTGAGCAAGTACAATTTCCAGATCCTACCGCAATAGAGTTGAAAAGAAGGTGACAGGTATCAGGAAATCAGGTGGCAGATGCCCTTCGTTCACCACTCCGTGATTGACCGGAAAGGGCTGCGGGGGCCTAAAATGACCCCGGTGGCTGTTTGGGTTGTCATCCGGGGCATCATTTTGCCCGCCTTCCTGGATAATCCGCTTCGGCGGGCCGGCCTCCTGGCCCAACCGGTTCCCAGTCATCTACGTTTGCGTTCTCTCAGGGCAGTCTGGCCGCCGTCCATTCTCGTTTCTCCCCAACTTCCCTTCCTCTCAATATATCCATGCGCACCTCGCCATTAGCCATTCGCCGTATTGCTCTTCAACTCCCTCTACTTCTCATTTCCAATAAAATGAGACAGCTGATCATCTCAATGTCATAATGGGTATGTGAGGACAAGAATGACAAAACGGAACATAGGGTTGCTGGTAGCGGTGATGGTTGCGTTCGGCGGCACGGGCTTATCCACCCAGGCCGACACTCGGCCGATCACCCTGGAGAAGCTGATGGGTGACTGGACGGGCAAGGCGGCGGGCGCGGAAGTGCGCTTCCGCCGCCGCGGCATGGGCATGAACATCATGACCCTGACCACCAAGCACGCCACGGAATTTTTCTTTACCGTTCACGCGGACGGCACCATCAACGGCGAGGGCGCGGTCCTCTACACCCTGGACCCGGATCTATCGGGAGTGGAAGCCCTGGCCGGGGCGGTCAAGGGGCTGATCAACCTCATGCCCATGCCGTCGGTGCCCGGAGCGGGCAAAGTGGCGGGGCACTTCGGCGACGCCATGACCGGGGCCATGAAAGACGTGGGCGGCGTGACCTCCCCCACTTTCTCGTACAAGATGAAGGACGCCCCGCAGCAACGCCACTTCCGCATCACCGGCAAGGTGTACCGGCGGGGGGATGAGTGGCGCATCCGCCTTGAATCCGCGGGGGAGTACTATACCGGCTCAGACCTCAAGGGCCAGGACAACCAGTTGTGGGTGGAATGGGAGGTGAACCGCGTCAAGGAGACCAAACCCTTCCCCTGCTGGTCGCCCTTCCTGAAAAGCGAGTCAGGCGACGCGGTGGTGCGCATGTCCCAGGGGGGAAGCGTTTTTCTGGCGGATTCCTCTTTTTCCGGCACCCATCGCGACAACGTCTCGCCCTGGCAGGAGTACACCTTTACCTGGCAGGCCCGCCGGGTATCCCAATGAACAAGAATAAAAACACTCTTGATGAGATCTCGACACAGATGACTTTCGATTTGTTCAAATGCACTGATTTCTGGCTAATTGAAACCTTAGGTTTGCTTTCGGCAGGGCAATTGATCGGGTCAAATTTAAAAAAAGTTAAAAGCACAAAAATCACTATGACAGACTTTTTTCTTAAAAAAATCCCGTTATCTATACGAGCTATTCCTCCCTTTTACATGTTGCTTTCCTATTCAATTGAGACCCTATTGAAAGCTGTTCTAACCTCTCAGGGAAAGACGCCAGAGCAAACACATAATCTGGAAAAATTGTCAGCTGAGTGTGGGATCGGGCTTTCCAATAATGAATGTAAGATGCTTAAGGCTTTCTCTGCCTATTCAATATGGGCCGGTCGCTATCCCATCCCAAAAAGTCCCATACATTTTGATAGTGACAATTTCAATGAAGCGCCAATACCTTGGGCCAAAAACTTCATCAGAGATACAATTAAATTAATTCCAGAGTCCAATGATGTAGTCTCATCGCTAAAAAGCCAGGTGGTCAGACTGACCAATCTTTAGCTATAAATAGATTATTTAGAAGCGATAGCAGTGATCGGAGAAACGTCATTCTCCGATACAGCGTGTCGTGGAGTTGCCAAAGTAAGGGGGAGAAGATATAATTTGAATGGAGAGGAAACAGGCGATGAAACGACGGAGCATCAAGGAAACCCCATCGGGTTCCATTGACCGCGAAACCCTGCGCAGGGCCGTTGAATCCGTGCATGTACTTCCCGGATCCCGGGGGGGATGGGAAGTGCAAACCCTAGTGAAGGGGGGCACCCGGAGAGAGTTCCCAAACCGCGGCGAAGCCGTTGACTTCGCCAGCCGTCTGGCTGAGGAAATGGGGCTCAACCTGGTTACCCATAACGCCCGGCCGGGGGAATACCGCCTGTTCAACGGGACGTCACGGCCTGCCTGAATACCACGTCCCGCTGTTGTCATGACAAAGGTTTCATACGACGAGTGCATTTTTATCAACTGCCCGTTCACCCGGGATTACGAACCCATGTTTCGTGCCATGGTTTTTGTGATCATGGATTGCGGGTATATACCCAGGAGCGCCCTGGAATTCGGCGGCGGAGACGTGGAGCGCCTGGCCAAGATCATCCAGATTATCCGGGAGTGTCGCTACGCCGTTCATGACATTTCCTGCACGGAACTCGACCCTGAGAACCGGTTGCCCCGGTTCAACATGCCCTTGGAACTTGGATTATTCATGGGAGCGCGAAATTTCGGTGTCGGCCGTCAGAAAACCAAGTCCTTTCTGGTATTGGATCGTGAATCTTACCGCTTCCAGAAGTACATCTCCGACCTGGCCGGCAGGGATATCCAGACGCACAAGAATTCACCGGACCTGCTGATCCGCCGGATACGCGATTGGCTCCGGGATCACAATACCACCAGTTCCTTCCCCAGCGCAAAACGAATCATCCGCAGATTTCACGAATTCCAGTCCCAGCTTCCCCTGATCTGTGAGTCCCCTGAGTTGGATCCTCACGAGCTGCAGTTCAACGACTTCACCACCCTGGTGGAATTCTGGCTGCGCAACAATCCCTGAATCCACCAGGCCCAGGCAACCGGATCTCAATCCGGCTGGATTTCCTTGACCCGGCCCACGGTACCGTCTTCAAGGCGGACCTTGATGCCGTGGGGATGCAGGGCCGAGCGGGTGAGGATGTCCTGCACCACCCCCGCGGTCAAACGCCCGGACCGCTGATCCTGTTTGTTAAAAAAAAATGAACCCAAATGTTCCCTATCCCTGCAAATTCTATACCTATATTTCTCCACAAAACACCAAATATATAATCATAATGTGACTTTTTCAGTATCGACTACCTATGAATCCTTGTTCCCGCCACCTGCCTTTCCGGCAAAGCCCTGGCGAAGGCGGGATTCCTGCCACCTGCGCCCAAAGGGCGCTCCAATATTCTCGCAAGAAGAATTGGCGATTCGCCTCACCGTACGCGGCAGGCGGATTCCCAAAAAATCTGCAGGTTGATCTCCGGGAGCGCTGTAGGTGGTCCGGCAAAGCTCCGGTAAGAGGATTATTTATCAAACGTTGCCTACAGTTCTCTAAAAGAATCTCCTACCGCGCCGATGCCTTTTGATTGGAAAGGGAAGTTGAGGGCGGACAAGAAGACATGTCACACGATCACTCTTTTTTCCTGTCACCTGATTTCCTGCCTGCCCGGCGTAGCTTCAGCAAAGACGGGTCTCCTGTCCCCTGCGCCCACAGGGCGCCCCATTCACCATTAGCCACTTAGCCTTTTGCCATCAATGGATGGAACCTACCTTGGCTAGTTTACCAGGACTCGTATCCGCTTAACCAACTTGCGGTTTGCATCCACAAACACCAGATTATATTCACCGTAGAATCCCGGCGCCGGCTGCCAGTAGAAGAGGTTGTTTTCGTTGTCCAGGGTAGAGCCGATGGGAAGTCGGCGCAGTTCATCACGGACCTGCATGTAGCCCGTGAACCGCACGCCTGGCCGTTTGTCCGGGTTCAAATCTGCGGCGATGGCGAAAAGCACGTTTATCTCTATGGTGCTGGTAGCGCTCACGGGATCCGCATGGATTTTTCGGCCCCGGCGCGGGTCATTGCCGTTGCGGCTCAGCCGCATGGGCGAAGGATCTATCATGTAATCCTTGATTGTATCCGCGTTCAGCGTAGCCTGAACTCCACCCGCCGGTGCGGCCAGCGATGAACCGCCGCTGGTGTTGACAATGCTGAAGAATCGCGAGCCGATGCCGTCCGCGTTGCCCGCGTTGTCCGTGGCGATCCAGGCGATGGTGTGCACCCCGTTGGCGTAAACCGTGGTGTCCAGGTCG
>Ga0272443_10002529_pt1 | contig 23173 bp, 14 predicted proteins | sample SSMAcet12_FD_193581 | JGI IMG/M metagenome (GOLD analysis project Ga0272443, IMG submission 193581) | Marine sediment archaeal communities from Little Sippewissett salt marsh, Falmouth, MA, United States - SSM-Acet-12 | ecosystem: Environmental > Aquatic > Marine > Wetlands > Sediment ...
GAGAACAGTTATGAACAGGGTTGCTTAAGGGGAGCTTGTTTTCCCTCTCCTAACTTCTGCACTTCTTGGTTAACTCAGAACCCAGTTGATCTGCACCTCACTGGCTTCATCCTTTCTTCCTGAATGACAGGGACTTACACCCCCCCTTACATCTTCAGGTATTCTCCATTTCGAAACCGTAATCAAAGGGTACGTCTGCAACCGTGGGGGTTGCAGCAGGTATCCCCAGATATCGTCTCCGGAATCTCCAATTCTCTATTTAACATGTGCTCTTATTTAACAGTCAGGTTGCAAAAAGGCCCCCCTGATTCCGGCGTTTCGAACTGCTTTCCGGTAAATATCTATTGAGGGCCGGACCAGACGAAGTCCGGCGATTAGTGGATCACCAGACGGCGGGTTGGCCGGAAGAACGGAAACCGTTTTGGGTGCCGAAGACATCGCGACTGTGCGATGTTGGGTGGACTCCAACGGTTTTTTTCTGTAAGTCCTGCCCGCAGCACCCACACAGATTCCCTTGAGGCCTCCGCTATGGAGGGCCAAATGCAATCAAATTGTACGTCTTCAGACAGAGTGGACTCGGTGTCGTGAAAGTTAAGTCACCGTTTGCATTTTGGCAGTTGCTTTTCGATACTCTATTTTTCTCTGCTTCATCGTACGATTCATGATTCTTCTTTTTTCCTCCAGTATTGATCCCAACCCGTGTAGATATCAGCCGGTGTAACATTGTTGAGTGATTCGTGATTTTTTCGGTAGTGTGATTTGAGATAATCACTAAATGCCTCACGAGGTCTGATATGTCTACAACAAGTGCTAGAACGAAGCTTTAAGGACAGCCGTTTGATTCAAGCATGGTCTGTCCGTAAAGCGCGCTGGCAGCGTACGTGCCTTCAGCATGCAAATCGTCTTTTTTGCACTTGACGGGTTTTTTCTATCAGTGTATTTTTCGTCAGCATGATTAGTGGTTCATGGAAGTGAGACAGAATTTGGCAGAGATCCGAGTCTTATTGATAGAAGACAATCGCCTTCTACGCGAGGGTATCACCGCGATGCTAAATGAGCAGCCGGATATCAAAGTCGTACCGGCAACTGGAAATGGTGATGCTTTGAAGAAAGCAAAGCAATTTAAGCCACAGGTGGTGCTCCTTGATATGGGCCTGAGGAGCCAATACAGCCTCCGAATTGCAAAACTTATCAAGAAAGACCACCCAAATACGCAGATCGTTGTAATGGACCTCATTCCAGTTCAGGCCGAAGTCGTAGAATTCGTCAGAGCGGGCGTAGCAGGGTTCATTCTCAAAGATGCCACTATCGATGATTTCCTGAATACAATCCGGTCGGTTGCTGAAGGAAAGAAGGTGTTGCCGCCACCCCTGACTGGGTCACTGTTTTCGCATATTGTAGAGTTCGCTGTCCAGAGCGGGAAAGCAGATCGGTTGATGAAAGCGGTCAGATTGACAAAGCGGGAACACGAGGTAGTCGATCTGATTGCCAGGGGCATGAGCAACAAGGAAATCGCCCAGGAACTTCACATTGCTGTTCACACGGTTAAGAGCCACGTCCACAATGTGTTGGACAAGCTTGCACTGCACACACGACTGGAACTGGCCAGCTTCGCTCTCACTGAGGGAATGGTGAGAGTGTCTAAGAAACAAGGCTCCAACCACAAGCAGTAGCATCTCAACCTTAGGGACTAATCCTCTTTTCAATCTTCCGACCGATTGACTCACAAGTATTTTCGATCTTAATTAACCTAGAGTTGAATAGTCCTGCTTGGAAATACAACGAATTTGCAGGATAGATACTTTTGTATCAGGGGTTACAGTATATCAAGATTTTCGGTAACGACTAAGTTACTGCGCCTGCAAAGCCCGAAAGAGACATGTGTGATTGTACCGCATGGAATTGGAGATATGCGCGTTGGCTCGAATGGTCTGGAATTCAAGGACGAAGTCCGACCGGACCTCATGGTCTATCGGCGTTTCTTAATGCGACCAGCCAATGATGAAAGCGATGAATGTCGAAAGCTGTGTTAGTGGAATGATGCGGATTACGGTCAGAAAAAGAGGTTTTGAAGCGCAAGTCTTACCCCAGCTTGAAGACCTCTATCGTGTGGCTTTGTACGTGGTAGACAATGCATCAATTGCTCAAGACTTAGTCTTGGTAACTTTTACTAAGGCGTACAACTCTTGGCACGCATCTCAAAGCAATCAAAATTGTCGCGGTTGGCTCTTCAGCATCATGGCCAGCATTTTTTACAACAAACACTGGCCAACTTCAAACTCGTCATCTATGACAGACAACTCTGACGATAGCGTTCGATATTCTATGTATTCACTCTGGGTGAAAAGGGAGTTGAGTTACGCTTCCAGCAAATTTCCTTTATCAGCAATTTCGGAAGATGCTGTTAAAAAGGCCATTGGAAAGCTGGCTGGAAATATGAGACTAATATTAGTCCTCTCTCTAATTGAGGGCTTTTCTTATCGGGAAATATCCAAGATAGTGAACATTGATTTGGAAATCGTCAGATCCAGTTTGCATCAGAGTCGCGACCTTTTGAGAGGAGTGCTCTTCGATCATGTTGCTCTCACGAGAGGTGAGGGTATCGTGAGTCGTACTACGAAACACTCCGCGGCTGGAAGGAACTTCGATGTGACTAGTACACCGTCGGAAATCGAGATGGGCGGCAGCTGGATTCGCAGAATGTTTCGAACCAAAGACAACGTGTAGCCGTGAGGTGGTCATCCTAGTGGTAATTACTGTGGGACACAAGTAGTATGAAGAAACTCTCTATAGGTATTATTGATCTCGTCGCCAAGGCTCCGACGCGAACAATGTGGATGCGTGTCATGGGTGCGAACTTCGTCAGCATTATGCCTCAAATCATTGCTACATGGTGCGAGGAGCTGGGTCATGAAGTCACGCTTGTCACATATACGGGTCGGGAGAATCTTCTCAACGAACTACCGGCCGAGGTAGACTTTGTTTTCATTAGCTCATTCACCGAAGCGGCTTTGCTGTCGTATGCGCTCAGCAATCTGTTTAGATCACGAGGTGCGGTCACTGCCATTGGCGGTCCCCATGCCCGCTGTTACCCGCAGGACGCTCAGAAGTATTTTGACTACGTGCTGGGATTCACAGACAAAGGACTGATCCATGAGGTCATTCAAGATTGCGCCGGACATCAGCCTGTCGGTGTGCACCTTTCAGCTGATCACCACCCAGTTCGGTTGCCAAGCGTAAGTGAGAGATGGAAGTTCGTGGAGCAGAGTCTCCGTAAGGCGCCTCTCATCAAAATAGTCCCTCTATTGAGCAGTCTCGGTTGTCCATATACCTGTGACTTCTGTATCGACTCATCTGTACCGTACCAGCCACTGGACACGGACGCTATGAAAGAAGATTTGCGTTTTCTGCTGGGGAAATTGAAGCGACCGCGAGTGGCATGGCACGACCCTAATTTCGGGGTTCGCTTCGACAGTTGTATGGACGCTATTGAAGAGGCAGTGCCACCGGATCGTATTGATTTCATAGCTGAATCCACCCTCTCCCTGCTTTCGGAGTCCCGCGTGAAGCGTCTAAAACGCAGTGGTTTCAAAGCTCTGCTGCCTGGTGTAGAATCGTGGTTTGATATGGGCAAGAAGTCGAAGACCGGGAAGGTGACAGGCATGGACAAGGTCAGAATGGTCTCTGATCACGTCAACATGATTTTACGGCACATCCCCTACGTGCAAACCAATCACATTTTTGGACTCGACTGCGATAAGGGATCGGCTCCATTCGAGCTTACCAAGCGATTCCTGGATCTTTCTCCGGGAGCTTTTCCGGCCTATTCGATGCTTTCGGCGTTTGGACAGGCGGCACCGCTGAATTTGGAATTTCAGCGAGCGAACCGTGTACTGCCTTTTCCCTTTCACTTTCTCAGCAACATCCAGATGAACATAAAACCTCAGAACTATTCATGGTCGGAATTCTATGATCGCCTGATCGATGTGACAAAGTACTCGTTTTCACCCAGGCTCGCACTACGGCGGTTCAAGGCGAATGGAGAGATGATTCCGAGATGGCTGAACATTGTGCGGGCATTCTCGTCGGAACGCTACGCTCGAGTCAAGTACTACTCAGAGACTCGCCAGCGACTGAAATTCGACCGCTCGTTTCGAGACTTCTTCGAACAGGAAACAACCGAAATACCTCAGTTCCTCGTGGAGAAGATACGAAAGGACCTCGGCGAGTTCTGGGATTGGTTACCGGAAGGTGCGTTACAGCACAACCCAAATGCCTATCTCTTATCAGTTGAGGAGGCTAGTCCTAACTGCGACATCCATCATCTCGGAGTCGTTTGACGCCTTCAGATTTCCCGTCGATATCTCTGTGTGACAACTTCAAGTCAATACACTAAACTACGTCAAAAAACATCAAGACAGATAGAAAACGAAAACCGAAATTGAAAGCATTGATTAGCATCATTCAAACGTGTTTCGCGAATCCGTACGGCCCTGTCCGAGGTTCAAATTCCTGCGGAGACTTGCAACTCTATTGGAATGTCCATTCCGTTTCATGTGGCAGTAGACTCTAAGAGGGCCTCCTGATGTGACTGGAGAGCTTTTTTCGTAGCAGCGCTTTGTTAAGGACGCCGTCCATTTTCGTCTATTAGGGACCGTCTCGCTGCGATCGGCTTCGAGGTCGTACTCGTTGTCGGGGGCATAGGAGAGAATCGACCGTGACGGTCAATTTCAACCGATCCGTGTTCGCTCTTGGACAATGGCGCGCAGCCACAAATCACTCACCACTGCTACACCGGATGATACAAACACTGGTCGATCAATACTGGAGGAAGGACAGAGAATCAAGAACCGAACCATGTGAAAGAGAACACGCGAAAATCAGAAATCAATTACCAAAGGACAAACTGTGGCTTAGCTTTCTACAATCCGAGTCCACTTTGTCCGAAGACGTACAATCAGAACATATGGCATCATGCTGCTCTTAGATGCGAATCGTGATTGGCTGTTGGATGTGCCCGAATTCTATCTCTTTCTATTGTGTCTTCGGCTGCTGCTGTGAGACGGACGAGACTCCTGGACTTTCAGCGTGCAGCATTTGAATTCGGAACCGTCGAGAGCCAGTACAGCTTTCTTGGCCTCCGATTTCTTAAACATCTCCACGAATCCTCCGCCCTTAATACTTCCGATTTCGACCTGCCTAACTCTCCCATGGGCAGAAAACAAGTCTTCGAGTTCCTTCTCTGTGGTCGAATTGTGTAAGTTGGTTATCAGAATTTTGCTGCTTCCCATTGTCAACTCCTTTTCCGATAGGTTAAAGTGTCAGTACGGCGTCAAGTTGGCAGGGGGCTTCGCCCCCCACCAAAAAGAATCAACCTTGATGGAAGATTAGTAACGGCCTCGACCGCCACCTCCGTCAGCATTACGCTCGCGTGCTTCGTTGACCTTCAACGTGCGACCATCGAGATCGTGGCCATTCAGCCCGTCGATGGCTGCAGTAGCCTCGCTCTGATCGGACATCTCGACAAACGCAAAACCTCTTGGTCTCCCAGTGTCTCTGTCCAAAATCATTTTTACGTTTGTGACTTCGCCATAACTTTCAAATGTCTGGCGTAATGTTTCTTCCGTCGCGTCAAATGACAGATTGCCGATGTAGATGTTCATTCTACTCTCCGGTTTTGTCTACACGATTGCGAGTCCCTGCTTAGATGCAGTATCGCAACGGCAGACCTATTGGTGCGCGTTATTGCGCAGGTATCCATCTAATTAATTCTTGAGCGAAATAAGACTTGTGAGTCGAATGGGCTTTTGCGGATTAATCAGGGAAAACCATGTTCACATATACTATAACGGCATATTTGTCTGAAGTTCCAAGTGTTTTCTTTTTTATTTTGCATATGAGGTCCAGTGCGCCGCAGAGATTGATTCTGGTTGGTGATCGGATTCCGACCCAAAATCTGTGAAAGCATGTGATCAGGAGGTTGTAGTCTAGAGATATCAAGCCCGAGCTTCGTTCAGTTAACCCACTCAATTCTTAAGTTGCTGTGCCGGTGACTCCGACAATTCTAGGCACGTCATACGTAGACTCTATACTCTAAAAGCACTGCGGTGAGTGGGACACCATCCCTGTGCAAAATTGGAGAGTTAGCCTGACCACGCCTGGGGTTTCAAAAGACGATCGGCAATCGGCCACTCTTCTGGACGGTAGTATAATCAAAAGCCAAAATCAATCCGTCAGCCTGCACATGCAGTTTATTAGATCACTTACTCCAACGGTTGCTATGCCAGACGTGACATCAGACATGGCATAAGGAATAACCAACTCGTTGTTATGGATGATAGCACCGCAGGTATAAACTACATTGGGGACATATCCCTCACGCTCTTCCTCACGTGGCGCAAGCAAGGGTTCCTCCAGGTGTGCGATGATTCTTTCAGGGTTGTCAAGATCAAGCAGCATGGCGCCAATGCAGTACTGACGCATGGGACCGACACCGTGCGTGAGTACGATCCATCCTTCATCGGTTTCCAGTGGTGAGCCGCAGTTGCCAATCTGAATGAATTCCCAAGGGCGTGTTGGTTCCTGTATAATCTTGGACTTCTGCCAAAAGTGGATATTGTCTGAATACATGATGTGATTGTTTTCACCGTCCTGGCGCGCGAGCATGACGTAACGATTGTCAATCTTGCGCGGAAAAAGAGCCATGCCCTTATTCTTTACCGCCTTGCCGTTAAGGGTCAAAACGTTGAACTTGATGAAATCCTCTGTTTCAATTAGCTGCGGGAGGATATTAAAGCCGTTATAGGCCGTATACGTCGCATAATAGGTAACATCACCGTTGTCATCAAAGAACTGCACCAGCCGGGCGTCTTCAATACCCCTGCTTTCGTTTTCAGAAACAGGAAAGATTACGCGTTCGGAAATCAGGTGATCGGGTCGGAAACTCATCTCGTAATTGGAATCTGCGAGCCAGAACATGACATCAAAGGTCTCATTCTGGCGCTCCTCAGAGAAAACCGGTTGCGAGGTGAGCGCTCCAATCTCTTGCCTTAGATCATTGTATGTAAAGAATTCCGACAGGTGGCCAAGTAGGTATGCTGCTATCTCATTGCAAGAATCCATTTCGCAGAGCTTCAGCCGGAAAAGATGCCGGTCGTAAACCGCATCCACATGGAGATCTGGTGTCTCTACATAATCGCTGGTGGAATCAATGATAATCGCATTGTCCTGGTCAAGGTGACCGCTGCGAAATACAAGAGAAGAAACATGACCTTCGCCGGTTGCCCGCAAGCTCATGATGAAGCGCAAGCTGCCTTTGTCAAGCTGGCCCTGATCAGGGTGGGGAACGATCGAAGGGTTGAATAGGGCAGCCGATTCAATGGAATACTCCATTGTAAAATAGGCTCCGATGAGAGCTTTCTTGGTCTCGCTGAGTATGGTATACCGAGGAACATAATCTCTCACCTTATTCAAGTGAAGTTCAAAAACGCGTTTGATGTCTCTATGCCGTTCGGAAAAATCAAGCATAACCTGTTCAAGTAAGTCTTCAGCCGCAGTGTCATGCAGGTCAGCTATGCGTTGAATGATTTTGGGTATGCGATGCGCGCTGTCGGGAATATTAAGCCGGGCAATGACGCGTGAGGCGTCGCCCAGGATTTTGTTCTTTTTGCGTTTGATTTTTGGGTGCATAGTAACTATTCGGTCTTCAGACATTGTTCCTTGATAAATATCCCGATTTAAAAATGTCCCCTTGCTATCTTACAGTGCCGGTCTGGTATTTGTAAGACATAACTGTACAAGGTCGTCAATCACTGCCGTACCGGCGCACATGACTGTATCAGCGCCGCCCCAGTATATTTTCACCGTACCGTCGTCTTCAGGAACAGCTCCGCATGTAAAAACAACATTGGGCACGTAGCCGCTCACCTCCCAAGGGGCTTCAGGCTGCAATATCCACTGATCGGAAACGCCGATGATTTTCGCCGGATCATTAAGATCGTGCAGAGCCACTCCAAGACGATACACGGCACCGGACATTGTCTTAAACACTCCATGGTAAATATGCAGCCAGCCCTTGTCGGTTCTGAAGGGCGGCGCACCAGGCCCGATTTTCATTTCATCCCAGTGATAAGGAACCGGCTTCATAATCACTCGTGAATCGCCCCAGTGAACCAAGTCAGGGGAGTAGGATATCCAGATAGACCACGGTGAGATTTCCGAATGCGGCCGGTCAAGACGCACATATCGGCCACCGAACTTTGCGGGAAAAATGACGACGTTGCGCAGGTCGGCTTGGGTTATCAGTGCGATACGTTCAACTTTTTCGAAATCTTTGGTACGCGCAAGAGCAATCCGTACGCCGTGACGTGAATACGCGCTGTAAGTGAGCAGGTAGTCGTCCTCTACGGGACAGATCCTGAGGTCCTCGACTCCGAACTCCTCATATTCCGCAAATGCACCGTCCACGGCAGGTGTGAGAAAGGGTTTGGAATGAACCGTGAAGGAAAAACCATCCTCGCTGTCAGCTCTGCCGATGATGGAGCGGCCATTATGCCTGTGGGATCTGAAAAGCATAATATAGCGGTCGCCATGTTTGACGATGCCAGCATTATGAACCGTGGCTACCGGGTAGGTGATGTCGTCCTTTGTGAGAATCGGGTTCTTATCGTAGCGCTTTACAATGCAATTGTTAATAGTCATAGTCAGTGCCGACGCTCCTCTTTTTCCGTCCGTTCGAGAATCGTCTCATAGACCTGAATATACCCTTCAACCATGTGACTGGTAGTGAAATGCTGTTCGACGCGGCGACGGCAGCATGCCCGTTCAATATCTCTTACTTGTGCAACAGCGTCTATTGCCTCATTCACCGAATTCACGAGAAATCCATTCTTACCGTTCTCTATAAGTTCGGGCATGCTTCCTTTGTTGAAAGCGATCACCGGAGTACCACAAGCCATAGATTCTATAACGGACAGGCCAAAAGGCTCATTGAAATTGATGGGATGCAGAAGTGCGGTTGCCTTACCAAGAAGCTGGTTGCGCTGAACCGACCCGACGCTACCGACATAAACAACACTGTTGTTGTCCAGGTGCGGTTCGATGTGCTGGCGATAGTAGGCATCATCCTGGATGATTCCTGCTAAGATAAGCTTTTTGTTGCAAACCCTGGCAATTTCAACGGCCTCTTTGGCACCCTTGTCGTGATGAATGCGTCCGAAAAAGAGCACATAATCATCCGTTTCAGCCTGAAAATCAAATTGACTTACATCTATACCGTGATGTACAGTCCTGATGTAGTCAAGCTCTGGCGACCGATCCGCGTCGCTGATGGAAACATAGAACACTTTGCCATTGTATTTCTTGTAAACGGGCAGAATCCCGGGCGACGAAAAGCCATGAATGGTACTAACGACCGGAGTGCTGATTAGGCCTGTATAGGTCAACGGTAGAAAGTCAAAATTATTATGGATTATGTCAAACTCTTCAGCACGTTCAAAGAGCTCCGAAATGTGCAAGCACTCCCATACTTTTGGAATAATGGAATGGTCTTCTTCGTAGCCCCGCGCGCAAACGGCATGCAGCTTGCCGCTTGTTTCCGAGTCGGCAGTTGCGAAAAGGGTAACATCATAGCCGCGCGATACCAACCCTTCGGTCAAATGGGAGGCGACACTTTCCCACGGACCATAATGTCGTGGAGGCGTACGCCAGGCAATCGGTGAGAGCATCGCAACACGCATAGCCAATCCCTTACGCTAACGTGGTAGTTGGGAAGACGGTTGTCTCAGAATCTCGTCGGCATAGTGCTTCTGCAAAATCATAAGCGAAAGCAACCATGCGAGCGTCGACTCGGCGCCTTCATTCTGGTTGATGCCGTCAGCCATCAGCCCGTCACGGCATCCGCCTGTCTTTGGATCATAAAGCGACATATTCAGGTCGTTATGTCCAAGAAACCAGTTAAAACACATGACCGCATCGTCAATCCATGTTTTGTCCCGGGTGACATTGAAGGCTTCGACACAGGCTCCGATCATGGCGTTAGCCTCGATGGGCTGCTGATCGAATCGGGCCTTTGTGCCACCTTTCTCATACCAGCCGTTATTACCGATTGGTACGAAGTGGTTGTCTTCGGTCTGGATTGTCAGCAACCATTTGAGCGATCTGAGTCCCATATCGACCATATCTCTGCGCTGCATCCATTGGCCGGATAGGAGCAGAGCATGTGACAGCTTTCCGTTGGCATAGTTTAGAGCGTCTTCCAGCCAGGGCCAGCTTTCTGTTGCATTACTTTTGAATTGATCGAAAAGCCTGTTCGCGATGATTTCTCGAAATCTGCGCACTTCACTGTCGCCTGAAAATTTATTCAGGTAGGCGTGAATGCCCACCAGGGCAAATGCGATAGCTCTGGGAGATTCAAAGTGCTCCACAGCTGTTATCGCTTTGTTGAAGAGCGTCATGCTCATGGCTCTCTGTCCTGGATTGCTGAGAAAATCAACAGACTGGCCGATCCCCCAAAGCGCTCTGCCGTGAGCATCCTCGGATCCCACCTCCTCAGTCCACTGCCGTTCATAGGTCATGAAATTACGAAACCTCCCCCTCTCGACACTGAAGGAATGCAATAGAAAGCTGAGATACTGGCTGCTGAGCGAATCGAAGCACTTGCTATCTGTATCGAGATATTCCCGGCCCATGGCAGCAACCATTAGCGCTCTGGCATTGTCATCGGTGCAGTAGCCATGGTCACGATACGGAACGGTCTGGGTGGCATGCTGCAAAATGCCAGTATCATCGGTCAGGTTCTTCATGTGATCAATCTTCATCTCCGGCAGATCGAAATTCGTGATGGATTTGATGTTTTCAATATACAAATGACGGGGGCGGGGATGCCGGGAACGGTTGAGTTGAACTTCGCTGAAAACCTCAAGATATCTTCGGGAAACCTCTTTCCAGGTCGCCTCACGACAGAAGGTATAGGCCTTCTTACGCATCGTCTGCAGCTTCATATCGTTGTCAAGGAGGCCGATGATATGTTCCGCTATGGCATCAGGGTTCTTGAATGGAACGATTATTCCCCGTCCTTCGGCAAGCATCTCGGTCGCATACCAGTATGGAGTTGATATAACTGCCTTGCCGGTTCCCATGGCATAAGCTAGCGTCCCGGATGTAATCTGGCATTCTTCAAGATAGGGGGTTACATATATATCAGCGGCGCCGAGAAATTCGCACAACTCTTTCAATTCGACAAACCGATTATGAAAAATGACATGATCACTGATGTTAAGTTTGCGCACGAGCTGCTGAAGGCTGATACGGTATTCCTCCCCACTCTCTTTAATGATATGCGGATGTGTCGCTCCCAGGAGAATGTATGTGACATCAGGATGTTCTTCGAGGACGGACGGAAGTGCCTGGAGCACATTTTCAACACCCTTATTGGGGGAAAGAAGGCCGAATGTGAGAATCACCTTTTTACCTTCCACGTTGAACTTGTCTTTGTAGAAGTTCGGATCAATGAAAGGCATATCCGGAATGCCATGATGGATAAAGGCGATTTTCTCGTCCGGAACTGCATAAGTATTTTTGAGGAAATCGATAGCTTTTCGGCTCATCACAATCAGTTTGTCGGACAAGTTAGACAGCTTGTGCATGACTTCACGATATTCCGGGGTGGGATCTCTCAATACCGTATGCAGCGTTGTCACGATCGGCATGCGAAGCTCTCCGAGAAGTTTCAAGAGGTGGCTGCCGGCTGGTCCGCCGAAAATACCGTATTCATGCTGCACACAGACAATACCGGTCTGGCCGATATTGAGAAACTCTGATGCAACACTGTAATCGGCAAGTCTGTTCTGGTTGACTACAAATCGCACTTTCCCAGGATATGCATATCCCTCGGGTTTGTCATTCATGGCAACCGCCCAGCAGTTAATATCTGGCGCTTCTGCCGATATGGCCTCGACAAGATCTGTAGTGAATGTTGCAATACCGCACAGGCGGGGCAAATAGTTTCCGATTACGGCAATGGAACCGATTCCCTGATAGTACTTTGTGACAGATACCATAGCAGCCTCTTAGATCTGTGATATTGCATTCTCTGTGAGAGAACCGTATTATCATTATAACATATTTGGGAGCTTTTGGTAAGAAGTCTTTCCGTTGGATGCTTCGTTATATCAATCGCACTCATAGTACCTTTCCCTTTCCGTTCACGAGGATCCCCTTCAGACAGCCATGAAGTCTCTCTCAACTTGAATGGACAAGGAAATGGAGAACAGTTATGAACAGGGTTGCTTAAGGGGAGCTTAAATCTCGTTTTGAGCCCTTCGGCAATCAAGTCGAAGGGTTTGTTGTATGTGGGAAAGGGACTTAGGCCTTCGATATGACCGCCCCACAAGATCACTCAAGATTAGAAACCCACCCATAGGGCGGGCCACCGAACGAGGAAACTGACGACACAGTCTGGAGTGTTCCTCGCTTCAGTCGCAAGGAACGCACACCCCCCCTCCGAAAATGTAAGAAATCAGGTACAGAACGTCATCGATGTCCGTACTGCCGCTGCAATCAACATCACCCGCATGCTCAGGATTCGGAGCCGGACCACCCATGAAGATGTAAGCAATGAGGAAAACCACGTCATCGATATCGGTCTGCGCGCTCCGGTCCGCATCTCCGCACACCGCGTATATTCGGATGCTAATCGGATGCACCTCATCACTGCTGTCCTTGGCCAGAAACAGAGGACTGTGCGGGGCACCACCAAATCCGCAATTCAATCCAGGCCACCTCCAGTAACCCGCAGAGAAAGTGAAGGCTGAATCTATAAGTATCTCGCCTTCCCCAGGGCCAATATCCAAATATAGAGCGAAGAAGACTTGTTCGGGGAAGATTGGCATGCCAGCGGGAGGCATGCTTGCGCCACCGATAAGGAACGTATCCGGGCTCTCACCGTCGAACCCGTTTGTGAATAGAGGGCCCCCAAGATTGAACCAGGATATCAGAGTGGGGTAGTCAAACCAATAACCTCTGTAAGTCCATGTTGCCTCGCCCATGGCCTGCAAAGTGAATCCGTTGCTGATACCCATGATGCGATCAGGATTCGGACACAGCCTCTGGAAAACAAACGGGATCTCAGCATTGACCGTGCCTGCCGCAAGCGAGTCCACACAGATGCGGATATAATCAACAGGAACTGATCCGGAAGGATATACGCAGAGATTAACTGTCACGGTCTCCGGCGAGTTCTCGGCATCGGTTGATACCTGGATGGATTCAGTGTAGTCTCCCGCAACCAGATATTCCGTATTAACATAGACCGTAATATCGGCCGGTGCTGTTCCCGAGGACGGGACTTCAGTGAGCCACTCCGCATCATCCGCTACATCAAATTGCATATCCTGATAGTTGCCTGCTATTGAGAAGTATCTCTGTTCAGGAACATCGGGGGAACCTTCAATTGCTATGGCGTAGAACTCTGTCGGACTGACGAACATCCACTTCCTATTGAACATGAGTGATAACGAATACTCACCAGCCCGCACAAAGGCAAGATCGATGTCCGAATCGCCATCGAGATCAGCGCCTACGACCTCTCGTTGACGGTCGCTAATGACCACATCGGTCGTATTACCAAACACTCCGCTGCCATCGTTCCACAGCACGTGCGCAACAGGTCCTGATGCATTTGCCACCAGAATATCCATATCGCCGTCACCGTCAATATCGGCGGCATCGAGTGAGACCGGATCCAAAGCGGCATAGAATGACGGTTCGGTAAATGTTCCCGGATTTCCGGGGTCGTTCAGAACTACGTAGATCCCATTCGAAACAGAGTCAGCAACCGCCAAATCAAGTAAGTAATCGCCATTCAGATCGGAAGCAATTATTGCTACCGGTTTCTCTCCGACGTCATATTCGAGGCGCCGAGAGAATTGCGGCAGAGCAACGTCACCGGTCTGGATAACAATAATGCTCCCAGTTTCAATTGAAGTTACTGCGATGTCTACGCCACCGTCATTGTCAAGATCGGCTGCAACAATCGCATATGGATCATCGACTGCAAAGGACTGTGATTCGGGAAATGATCCATCGCCTGCCCCGAAGTGCACAATGACGCTGTCGATAGATGGGTACGTGGCTAAGACGTCGCTGTGTCCGTCCAGATCGAAATCCGCGATTGTGAGTGTCCTCGGGGAACTCGGCAGTGTGTCGCTTATGTACGGTGCAAATGAGCCGTCTCCGTTGTTGATGAATGTGGCAATCTCGCTCTGGTCGGGACCCCATGTTATCAGATCGGTAGCACTGTCCCCGTTCAGGTCGCCAGCCGCAATAAGCGTACACCAAGTGGGCTTCGAGTAGTTGCAATGGCTCAGGACACCCGTCCCATTGTTGCGCATTATATAGAGGACAGTGTACGCAGGCATGGCGATATCAAGATCCTGATCGTTGTCAACATCCGCCACGACTTGGGACCAGCAATTGCCACCATGCCTGATGTATGAAATAGCCGGAGAAAACACGGCTGGAGCAGCCGCAGCCAGAACCGTGAAAGACCATGTGAAGTCGTCCAACGGTTGCGAATTCAGCGACTCTATGCCTGAAGTTAGCACGATCGTCACACGTTCGCCCGGGGCGAAGTCCTGATACGGATCTAAGATGGCAGTATTAGATGAAAGATAATAGCTGATGCTCCCGCAATGAGGGCCGGAGAATTCGCCGTACACGAGAAATGTCGACGAGTCGATAGTACTCTCAACCAAGGAATCACTGAATCTAACAACTATGTCTGTAGTTGATGGCACATTCGATTCGTTCTGTGCCGGAGAGACAGAATCTGCAACTGGGTACTGGCCCAGGGCAACTCCGCCAGGAATGTTCATCAAGATCGCAAGAATCGATAAGAGCATTATGAAGCGTGACATTGCCACCTCCATTGCTATTCGGTGTTACTGCTCTGGACCAGGCATGTGTGATAGATCTGTTGATGTCGGGTGTCGCACTGTGATTGTTGTATCAAAATCAATTAAACTATATTAAGCGCTTCCGTCAATTCGAATCTGATGCGCGTCTTCGAACAAAATGGACCATGAACTCCCATGGCAGAAATGTGGACTCTGAAAATGCAGGACTTTCGTGATATCTGCTGCGGCGTGTTTGACAGTTCTTCCTTGGGCTTCTGACCGAATTGCAGCGTGCTTCATCCGAGCCTGAGCGGACAATCACCAGAGCTATCCCCTTTAGATAGCAATCAATTACTCTGCACAGCCGGGATGGACAAAAAAACAGAGAACAGTTATGAACAGGGTTGCTTAAGGGGAGCTTGTTTTTCCTCTCCCTGTAAGTCTTCAGAGAAAATGGACTGTAGACTCCCATAAGTCTAAGGCTGGTCTCTAAAAATGCATGACATTCTTGCTTACTGCTTGTGGTGTGTTTGACAGTGCTGTCGTGGGCTGTTGACCTATCGTGAACCTATCCGAGTCCGCTTTTGGAAAACGGCGAACAATTTGAGCAAGAAGCTGAAGGAATGGGCACGATTTTACAACTTCAGTCGGCCGCACGGGGCATTCAAAGAAAAAACCTCTTACGGAGCGCTACGAAGTATGTTATAATAACCGGAGATCTGTCTCGTAGGGCCCGTGATATCACACTGAGAATCAGGAGTACCGTTGCTTGGGTTGAAACGATGGAGACGCAGACGTCTACGCAGCCGGCCCGTTCCACCAGGGTGGATAGAGATAATAAAGAGCAATGTGCCATACTACAAGCTCTTGACCTCCGATGAAAGGGATGAACTCCTCGGCCATGTCCAGGTCTTTTTGAAAGAGAAGGATTTCGAGGGTTGCGGAGGACTGGAGATCACCGATGAAATCAGGTTGACTATTGCCGCTCAGGCCTGCCTGCTCCTCTTACACCGTGACACAGACTATTTCCCGCTTCTGACTTCCATCTTGGTCTATCCAAGCCACTATTTTGCGTTATCCTCGAAATCGCTGCCTGGCGGTCTGGTTCAGGAGGAGATTGAGGCAAGGCAAGGCGAATCATGGGGGCGTGGTCCAATTGTATTGTCATGGGACGATGTCCTGCACGGTGCGGCCGATCCCAGAGACGGGCATAACGTTGTCTTTCACGAGTTCGCTCATCAGCTTGACGGTGAATCAGGAGCGACCGAGGGTGCCCCGATATTGCCCAGCACAACAATGTACACGGCATGGGCGCGCGTTCTCGGCAGGGAGTACAGGAGATTGCTCGATGATCTGAGGCGCAAGCACCACAATGTAATCGATGCCTATGGTGCGACGAATCCAGCAGAGTTCTTCGCGGTTGTCACTGAGGCGTTCTTTGAGAAACCCCGCCAGTTGAAGAGCCGTCATCCTGAACTATACGCTCAAATGGTCTCGTTCTTTCGGCAGGATCCGGCACACCGTTCGGCTTCCGATGCGAGTTGAGAACCGTATGCTATGCAGCCCTACCTCCCTAAGTCAATCTCGACCCGGCGAGCCCAGCACACAGAAATTGGCGCGAAATCTAATCGAAGAAACCAATGCGATTCCGCAATGAATAGCATAGAATGCTTTGTCCGGCTTCGATCATCACGAATTTTGGCTCAGCAGAGGTTTCCGTTATGGAAGATGCGTGAGTTGCATACTTCTCGATGAAAATCGGTTTAGATATGAACAGGGTTGCTTAAGGGGAGCTTAGATTCCTTTCTGAGCCCTTCGGCAATCAAGTCGAAGGGTTTGTTGTATGTGTGCTATCCCGGCCACATAGTAACCACCATGATCCGGGGACATTGGTAACAGTCTATATTGGTTATGGGTAGTTGAGGTGACTGCCCCTACGGACTCACCTGATTGGTTTCTCCTTGACCTACCGAAGTAATTGCTTGTCACGACAATCCTGCGGAACTATCTTGAGGTCTCGCAGATTGAGGGAAGACGAGGTGTGAAAATTGGGAATCGCCGCTGACATCATTCTGCTCATCTTAGTCGCATTCGGCTGCGGGCTGATTCTACAGCGGCTCGGACAGCCGATAATCCTTGGTTATATCGCGGCGGGCATTATCCTCGGACCGCACACGGGCGGAGTCACGGTCTCAAATATCCATGAGATCGAACGGCTCGCCGAGATTGGCGTGGCGCTGCTGCTGTTCGCTCTCGGACTCGAATTCTCCCTCAAGGATCTCCAACCGGTCAGGAAAATCGCTCTGATCGGGACCCCGATACAGATTATCCTGACTATCGCGCTCGGATTCGGCATAGGCAGGTTGACGGGCTGGGAATGGAAAGATGCTCTCTGGCTGGGAGCCTGCGTCTCGCTGTCAAGCACGATGGTCATTCTTAAGACCCTGATGAATCAGGGCTGGCTCGGCACTCTCTCCAGCAAAGTCATGATCGGGATGCTCATCGTGCAGGATCTCGCTGTAGTGCCAATGATGATAATCCTCCCGCAGTTGAACAATCCGTCGGTCGGTATACCTGTCCTGGGCCTCGCCGCACTCAAAGCCGCGGCCTTCATCGCAGCAATGATGCTGCTGGGAACAAAGTTGCTGCCCAAGCTGATGGGGCATATTGCCAGGCTTGGATCTCGTGAGCTTTTCCTGATGGCCATAGCCGCAATCGGTCTCGGTGTCGGCTATCTTACCCACCTTGCGGAATTATCGTTCGCGTTCGGCGCATTCGTAGCAGGTATGGTGCTCAGCGAATCGGACTACGGGCATCAGGCCCTCAGCGATATCATCCCCCTGCGCGACCTGTTCGGTCTCCTGTTCTTTGCATCGGTCGGAATGTTGCTCGATCCTGCCTTCCTGATGGATCACCTCCTTGAAGTAATCGTCCTGCTGGTGGCGGTTAGCCTTGGCAAGGGCCTGATCTTCGGGTTTCTCTCCAGAGTATTCAGTTACGGCAATGTCATCCCGCTTGCTGTCGGACTGGGGATGTTTCAGGTCGGGGAATTCTCCTTCGTACTTGCGACGATTGGGATTTCGACAAACTCAATCGGCCAGGAGCTTTACTCGCTGATACTGACAACTGCGATTCTCACAATGATCCTGACACCTATCGCGTCGAGCCAGACACCGCACCTGTACGCTCTGAAGAAGCGTTTCTTCAAGCACGAGCCACTCGAAAAACTCAACATCCCGGATACGGGTCTCAGGGGCCATGCGGTAATCGTTGGAGGGGGACGAGTAGGGTCAAGGATAGCCAGCGTGTTCAAAAGCCTGGACTTGCCGCTGGTTGTAGTCGAAATTGATCATCGAAGGGTCGAATGCGCACAGATCGATGGTGTCCCGGTCGTTTATGGCGACGCCTCTCACGAAATCGTGCTCGAGGCGGCGGAAATACATACTGCAAAACTGCTGGTGGTGACATCTCCGGAGGTTGTCACCTCACGGACCATTATCGTCAACGCGCGGCGCCACAACGACAAACTGAACGTCGTTGCCAGAACATCCGATCCGTCACTTCTGCCGGTTTTCAAAGAAATGGACGTAAGTGCGGTAATTATCCCCGAATTCGAGGCCAGCCTCGAAATGATGCGCGAATCCCTTCTCCACTTCCCGATACCCGTGACAGAGATTCAGCAGCGCACCGAGTCTCTGAGACAGGATCTTCTCGCGCCATTCCTGGACAAGGGCTACGGTTACAAGACTCTCACGCAGCTTCGATCAGCCGAGCAGCAGTTCGATCTCCAATGGGATTTACTTCAGGAAGGTAGTCCGCTCGTTGATCGCACAATCGGTGGTCTCGAAATCCGTAAGAAGATTGGGGTGTCGGTTGTGGGCGTAATTCGCGATGACAAACTGACGGCTAACCCCGACGCGACATTTCGCTTTCAGGTCAGAGACATCGTGGCGATTATCGGCACCGACGAGGCCCGTAAATCGTTCCAGACTATGTCTGCTCCTGCAGACACGCAGGGGCCATCGGAAATGAACGCATAGGGAAATGCTCTGTCAAGAAGTGTACTAATGCCTCTCGCCTTCTTCTCTCTTGAAGGGCTTGTGACAGAACTTGCACACGTACTCCGACCCTTTTGCTTTACGGGCGCGAACCTGTGTCTTAGTGCAATGGGGGCACTTGAGCGTGATCAAAGCACACAATGCTATAGCGGGAAAGAACCAAGCCATATGTACAATATACGCTTCACAATGCACTTGGCAAAAACTTCAATCCCCGATATGACACTTCACTGGCTTTGAGGCCAGCACTCGCCGATGATACGCACGCTCATCAGAGAACCTGCGCGATCGGGTGCGCTCTGTTGTTTCCGCGTGGTCTGGCCGCCGTTACGCGGCCGCTCTTCCCTGCCTGCGTAACCATACAAAAGCGGTTACCAGCAGCAAGCCTGCGAGGATGAACAAGCCTACCTGGCTCACCGATGGAATCGTGTCGAGATTCGACTCAGCCGTATCGAAGTAGATAAAATCTCCGGACGTGCTGCCGTTACCGTTGGCGGCGTTTCCCGCGGCGTAGAATGTAATCGTGCCGACATCGGTCGACGGGGCGGTCCAGTCGAACTGCCATGTCACAGGACCGTTTGCCGTGCCATTATACGTGCCTGCCGAAGTCTGCTTCATATAGTCCGCCGAGGGGGCAGAGTTGTCGGATAGCTGAGTGTTCACAGCATCGGTTACGGTGAACGACCCGGCTCCGTTAGCGGATGCGTCCTTGGCTGTCAGCTCGAATCCCCATCTGCTCTGACCCTGATCCTGCAACGTGACGGTGACCGTGTAGGTCATGTCGGGGGTGTAGGATGGCGGGACTCCTGTGATGAGCACACTCCCGTCGCCGGGACTGCCTGAATGACAATCGAGACATGATCCTTCGCCGGGTGCACCGGTACGCCCGTCGCCGGGACCACCGGAGAACATGACTTCCGCAGATGTCATCAGTGGTATCGCAAGCACTGCCATTATGATCGCAAACTTGCGGATGCGAGCACTCGTGAGCATCTTCATGGTACTCCTCCAGATATTTGTGTGGCGTAGCGTTGTGAAGTGAGAACTTACAAAGAAGATAGATCATCCCCCAATCAGAGTCAAGATGAAATTTGTCCGATTAACGGGTGGTACTGGCTGATACTGTAGCGAAATCGAGTGAAATTCCGACTCAAACCATCCTGATTGCTTCCGTATCAGTATCAAGAGCAGTGTATGATGACGGAACAGCTGATTCGAATCAGCAATCCACGAGAAAAGAGACCTCGGATGCGGAACTTTGCCGAACCAGACGCGCTATAGATAGCACTAGATAGCACTTGTCACTAAGAAGCGAATTTCACAGCACATGGGAGGGTGCGATGCAAGCTAGATTGGTCTTACCAGCATTGGTCTTTTCACTTCTTATCATTATACAGAACAACTGTTTTGCGGAGAGCCCATGGCCGAGTTTTCGCCATGATCTCAAAAATACCGCTAGAACCGACGATTACACGGGTCCTGCCCACCCGATTCTGAAGTGGGTATTCGATGAACCGAACGATGGGATAACGTCATCGCCGACCATTGGTCACAACGGCACCATCTACGTGGGAGCGGGCGGCTACTACGGAGGCGGTGGAGATTCGGCCCTGTATGCCATCAATCCGGATGGCACGATGAAATGGAAGTACAAGACTGATAAAGGAGCCTACTCCGGGGGGATTTTCGCATCACCGACCATCGGTCCGGACGGTACGATTTACTTCGGGGCCTTCGACCATCACATGTATGCGTTGGAGGATTCTGTTTCATATGCCAAGCTCAAGTGGAAGAATGATCTCACCTGGCATCAGATCTACTGCTCGGCAGCACTGAGTGATGAGAACATTCTTTATGTTGGAGGTCTTGATCTGACCTTCAACGCGCTCGATGCAGCTACCGGCGAGCTCATGTGGAAAGATACTGTGGGATGGTGCATTTTGTCGTCACCTGCAATACGAGATGACGGTTTGGTTTACGTCGGATGCAAAGACCACAACCTGTATGCATATGATGACCTTGGATCGGATTACAATATCGTTTGGAGCTACGCCGCAGGCATATTCTATGAAGGTCATCTTTTCGACACTTCTCCGGCAATCGGCCCGGATGGTACCGTTTACATTGGATGTGACCAATATGGAGCCTGGGGGCAGGAACCTGTTCCGATTGACACGGCATTCTATGCAGTCAATTCGGATGGCACACTCAAATGGGCCTTCGTAGTGGGAGAAGGAGTGGAATCCTCGGCAGCAATCGGCAGGGATAACATGGTTTACTTCGGATCGTACGACAGTTGCCTGTACGCGCTCGAAGACATTGGAACCGAGGGTGTGTTACGCTGGAAGTTCAAGACGGACGGGCCCATCGATGCCTCCCCGACTATAGGCGGGGACGGTACCATCTACATTGGATCCAGAGACACCTACATGTACGCTATCAACCCGGACGGCACGGAGAGGTGGCGGTTCAAGACTGACGGTGGTATTGAGAGTTCCGCTACGATTGACGACTCCGGCAATCTGCTTTTCGGATCGTTTGATGGGAACGTGTATGCATTGGGCACCGGGGCTCCCGATCTTGGAGTCGATCAGATAGAACTTCCCGACACGGTTGCCAGAGGAAGCGTTTACTACCCGTCGGTTTCTATCCACAACTACCGGATGTCGGTCTCAAATGCTCTGGCGCTCTGCGAAATCAGCCATGAGGACACTTTGGTATACTCCGATACGGTGGATATTGTCTTTCTACGATCCGGGGAAAGCTCGAACGTGTTGTTCGACCCGTGGACTGTTGCGGCGGACAGCGGAAGTCAACTCGATGTTACCGCGACCGTGCTTGTGGGAGAAGATGACAATCACGTGAATGATTCTTTAGCGGTAACGCTGGAGATAACCGCATCGGCGGACTATATCTGCGGAGACGTGAATTCCTCCGGCGAGGTGGACATCGATGATATCACATACATGCTCGGTTTCGTGTTTCTCGGAGGTCCCGGACCGCTGCCCATTGCCTCCGGTGATGTTGACTGCAATTCAACTCTTGATATCGATGACATCGTGGAAATTCTGGTTTACATCTTCATCGGTGGCGTTGAACTCTGTTCGGAGTGTCCCGGATAGACAAGCAGACACTACCTGTACATCGCAGTGATTTGGAGCCGTCCTCATACTCGGGGCGGCTCTTTTGCGTATCAAAAACGATCCGGCTATCAGTTGCCGGCGGGCGTGACACTCGATGACGACGAACTTTCCGCAATTGATTCCGCGAACTTCTCACAAGACTATTCTCTCCGCAGCAAACTCCGAGGTTTCGCCGGCAAAACGGCGAGACGAGTGGCGGGGCTGTAGGGGCGGGATACCACTTATACGTTTACAACGTGCTAAAAGCAGATCGGGCCGCACAAGATCAGATCGCTTATTGTGCCATCCTTTTGAGAGACAGAGAAATAGATTGAACCCTGCCCACATCCCGGACGTCTATCCGGTGTGCACCAAGCGGCAGCGATGAGGTACGTGGCAGAAGTTTGGTATTGACTTGTTGGAAACAAGATAGTAGACTTGTCTATCCAAGCAATGTCTAGATCGACATTGCCAGCAAATGGGGATTCAATGGCCGTGGGGCTTGAGCACCTTTCCACGCGGGGATAGGTTGTATCGGGACAGTGGTGCCCGCGTTGAACGGGCTACTCCAGTAGAACCCCGGAGGCATCTGACATGCGAAATGTAAATGATCACCTTTTTGAAGTTAGATACAAGCCGAATCCGATAGTACTAGATTATCGGGGTGCTTGGACCAAGGCAATCTCAGACTTACTTGAGTTGAAAGAATGGAGAATAACAGAGAATCGAGTAGATGTGAGTGACAAAAGCATTCGCCACCACGCATTTGTCTCTTTCAACAATGCAGGGTTCATGACCCGAAATTCCCCTACAAGGAACTACTTCCCAGACAATTCAAAGAAGTTCATGAAACTCTTGTTCCAGCTTGAAGGATTTGAGGACAAACCACATGTCGAGAGAATTGGCGTCCGATCGAGGTTTTGCAACCAGTTTGATGGTCCATTCGATGAGTTGGTTAGCCTGTATTCCACGCATATCATAAGTCTTAATGAGCACTTGAGAAAGGATCTAGGTATCGAATTGCTCGATATCGGATCTCCGCTTACAATGAAGGACAAACTAGGGAATATCAACTTCATGGGTGGACCAATGGTAAGCG
>Ga0272443_10002530_pt1 | contig 23170 bp, 17 predicted proteins | sample SSMAcet12_FD_193581 | JGI IMG/M metagenome (GOLD analysis project Ga0272443, IMG submission 193581) | Marine sediment archaeal communities from Little Sippewissett salt marsh, Falmouth, MA, United States - SSM-Acet-12 | ecosystem: Environmental > Aquatic > Marine > Wetlands > Sediment ...
GTCCATGTTCATGGAACCGATGCCCATGAAGATACCACGTACGTCATATCCGTCGTACTGGTGAATACCAGGGAACGGATGGCTGATCGATACGTCGATGTCGACGTCGATGAAGTCAGGATCTACCGGGGTTCCAATGATATCGAATCCGAGGTTTGCCGGATTTCCGTTAAGGAACTGCACTACGTTCGCTGTAAACATGACGTCACGGTTCGGAACCGCTTCGACTGTCTGGTTTGCGAAATCGAAGTACAGGTCATAGTATCCCCAGAGGACCTGATTCTGAGTCCCATGATACTCCGTTCCGGATGTTATACCGGGCTCCATGTTGGGCGACATGGGACTTTCGCCCCCACCGGAGCAGCCCATCGCTAATAGCACGCCTAAGGCGACTACTGCGAGGAGTAACGTCCATCGTTTCATATATGGCCTCCAAAAAAGAATCTTTTGTTCAAAATTAATCAAGGGTTGGATAACCCGAGCAGGCTCTCATCAAGGATGATATAAGAGAATAACCTAAAATGCAAATCGATTCATCCCTGTAAGCCCAGATTTTTGTATGTGAAACTCAAGATATTATCGTTCACTCGCACCAAATCAACACATTTAAAGGGTGTTCACGAATTATATCAAAAAATCCCTGTAAATGTACATCTTTTTCGGTAATTTTCTCATATCAGCTTATCACTGTTAACAAGATACTATTTTCTTTTCCATTACAGTTTACAAAAGTGTAAATATTTTGTAATGCCTATTTGTTATTCTGTCTTGAGATTTTCGCTTTTTCAGTTATCGAAAACACCCTCGAGCTTATCCATAGTATTCTCGGCTTCCTTTCGAACAAGATAAAACGGATCGGCCTCCGATTCATTTTCACCCAGCAGCGCCCGGACCGCATCTCGCGCGCTCATAAGCTGATCATCATCCAGGTATTTGCTCTTCGCCATCTTTCCAATCGACCTCACAGCCTTCGACCTGACCACGGCACTGCTGTCCCTCAGGTGAAAAAGGAGTCTCTCAAACGCCTGGTTCACGAGATCCTTCGGTATCTGGCCGGGCCTGAATGAATCGATTATCCGGCCCACCGTCCGTGCCGCGGTGTCCCTGATCTCCCCGTCACTGTCATCAAGCGCGTTTACAGTGTCCGGAAAGATCTCCATCAGCGCAGCTTCGTTCATCTTCGCCAGCGCAAACATCGCGAGCGACCTGTGCCACGGCGTTGTCGGATAGTAGAACATGTCCTTCAGCGGACCGTATGCAGGGGGCCCGATTCGACCCAGTGCCCGCGCGATCATGAGGTTCGCCTTGTAGTCGCTCTCACCAAGAAGCCACATGAGCGTCGGAACCGCTGGTTCACCTATTGACGATATAATAGATACGGTATCTTCCACAACTGATACGAATTCCGGTTTATCTCCGAGATCAACGTAAAAAAGACTCGCCATGACCTCGACCGCCTCCGGTATCTGCCGCAGCTCAAGCTCGTCAACATTCGCTCCGACTCCGGCTATGGCTTTCCTTATGATAAGGGGATCGCTGGATTTAATCGCGTCGCGAAGATTTCCAAGATCGTATGGAACCACTTGCTGACCTCCACAGGCTTTTTTTGTCTAATCCCTTATTAAAATGGAATGCGTTGCTCCTCAAGCAATATGATTTCAAAAAATCTCATTTTTCGCAAGGACCTGTCCGGAATTTACGATCCCTCACTACCCTACGACTGTCCCAATCTCAGGCTATCCTTTGATTCATCTGCGCTATGAATGTATTATCTGATTCATACGTAACATGGCCGGTGAACTTACAAAATTTCTGGAACAGCGGGAAGAGTCATACAAAAGGCTCGACGATCTTTTGAAGTCTGCAGGCAGGCACGGCCTGAAACGCTTCGATCGCGACCAGCTTATTGAACTGGGACATCTCTACCGTATTGCAGCTGCCGATCTCGCACGAGCAAGGTTCGTACTGCGGTCTCCGGTTCTGACCGAATACCTGAACGATCTCGTCGGACGCGCTCATCACGTCATTCACCGTCGCAAAAGATCGGTTATTAAAAGTTTTGCCAGGTTCATCATCCACGATTTCCCGTCCGCGGTGCGTGCAGAGTACAAAATCATTCTGTTCTCAATGGCGATCCTCATCGCGGCAAGCATCGTCGGCGGTATCGCGTACAGCATCGATGACGAGTGGGGACAGCTTGTTCTCAGCCAGCCGGCAATCAGGCAGTATGAACGGGCCCTCGAGGACCAGCCGGCGGGACTTGCCGCAGCGATCGAAACCGAGATGATGCCAGCCGCAAGCGCATATATCATCAGCAACAACATAAGGGTCTGTATCGTAGCTGCCGCCGGAGGAGTGCTGTTCGGTATCGGCACTCTCTTCGCGCTTCTCTTCAACGGATTTCTTCTGGGCGTAATCGGAACCATGTTTCTCGGACGAGGAGGTGAGTACTCCGTCTACTTCTGGGCGGGTGTTCTCCCGCACGGGGTGATAGAAATACCCGCAATCTGTATTGCGGCAGCCGCAGGTTTCCTTTTCGCACGGGCTTTACTCATCCCGGGAAACCTGACCCGGGGCGATGCTTTGCGCAGGGCGGGACGCAACGCGATGACCCTCCTCGGCGGGGTTCTTGTTCTGCTCATATTCGCGGGACTTATCGAGGGTTTTATAACACCGATTCCGTCGAACCTGGTCCCGTCATTCGTCAAGATCCTGTTTTCAATAATTCTGCTGGGCTTCTTTATTTTCTACCTTGTGCGATCCGGAACTCGGGAGTCTCAGGATTTCACATCAGCCCTGCGGACAACCACTCATCTCAGGCTGGACTGAAATGGCCAAAAATGACGACATTGCTGTTCTGACGAGTGAAAACGTGCGGCTCACGTACACGCTCGCGGGCCTTGGCAGCCGCATTGTCTCTTTCATTATTGACGTCATCATAATCGGTCTGATAGGTTTCGTCGTCACGTGGATATTTATACGGACAGGATTCGACCTGATGGAACTCGGTGAGGTTGATGTCGAGAACATGTCCATGCTGGCCGCGATTTACATAGGCGCCATGACCCTCCTTTTCTGGGGCTACTTCTTCCTATTCGAATGGATAAACTGGGGTCAGACTCCCGGCAAGATGGTAATGAACATACGTGTTTCGATGGCCGATGGTGCTCCCGTGGAGACTGTCGCATGCGCAGTCAGAAACGTAATCAGGATCGTCGACCTGTTTCTCGCTGCGGTGGGCATTACCATATTCATTATGATCTTCACCCCGCGCTACCAGCGCCTTGGCGACCTTGCAGCGGGTACGGTCGTTGTACGGAGGCGTTCGCTTTCTTTCGACGAGATCCTGAACGCCGCGAGAGAGTCCGACCGCGCTCTCGAACTCGCACTGAAGACCAGGCGAAACGGGAACATGCGTATCAGGATCTCCGACACCGAAAAAACACTGCTTGAAAAATTTATCGCGAGACGCGAAGCACTTCCCCCGAAGGTGCGGAAGCAGCTTGCCGGTGACTTTGCGGGCAAGCTACGCTCGCGCGATCCCTCCGATGAATTAGGAGAGATGGACGACGAGGAAGTCATTGAAGCAGTTCTGGCTTCGGTCCCGATCCGTAATAACTGATCGCATTTCTTCCCATACCAGTTTTGACAAGTTACAGGTATAATTAGCTGCGTAAAGTGCCTATGCTTCAGAAACTAATTATTAGAACCGCAAGAATTCTGACTCCCATGCTTGCAGTATTGGTGCTTTCCCTGTTTTTCGCGTGTTCCGGTACGTCCGACCGAATCACGGCAGGCAATCCCGGCGATCCTCTCGGTATCACAAACATGACAGACGAACAGGACAGGTCCGTCCCGGTCGCGGCCCCGGGCCATGTCCTGATCTCGAGCACGCTAACAATAGATCTTTTATCAAATAACATCGAATCCACCCCCTGTCGTAACATCACGACCCACCTCGACCTCCAGTACATGTGGAAAGATTACCCCGACATGCTTACATTCAAGCTGACCGGGCACGATCCGATCAACCACATACTGGATGTTGAAGTAACTTTTAAAAACCCCCTCGACAGCATTCTCGGTGACGTAAGGGCGATATGGCCACCCGGTGACGTCCTGGCTCCTGTCACGTTCGATGGCTGGAGCATCCGCGGCGGCGCTCCCGAATACGATCCCGATCCGTTCTTCACATTCGGGATTGAACTTCCGAACCGCCTGATTGCACCGGATGTAACATCTTCTCGTGAGATATCCTTCGAATACGACCCCGATGTGCCGCTTCTCGAAACCGAATTCGTTCTCGATGCAACGGTAGATGCAAATACCGCGGAACCTTTCGATTTTTCAGATCCCGATCTTTATGGAAGGTTTTTCTCCATAAACATCTCGGACTGGCAGGATGACATCACGAGTGTTGTACTCGATATGGTTCCTGCGGATTACCCGTATCCGGTCAGGCTCCAGTCGTTCGGAGAAGGTAACAGGTGGGGCGGGACTGTCCCCGATATAAAATCCGGCGATTACTGGCTCCGCCTGATCGCTCTAAGTCCGGAAACCCCCGGTGAAATAAATGACGATCTTCCCGCGACCGCTATTCACTGGATCAGCCTCTCATGGCCACCCGATGACCCGTTAGTTCCGCTTCCGCACGGACAGGGAATCTACGGCTACAGCTTTATCGATCCCGACACCAACCTGCCACCCACAAACGCCGTAGCATTCATGAACAAGTTCCGTGGTGATATGGGTGGCGATTTCATAATTCTCGAATACGGTGAAATCTGCAACTCCGGTTACCTCGCCATGCATGAATCGACACCGCAGTACTTCTACTGGATGAACAACGTGGCACCGGACCTCCCGATCCACCTGAACTTCGACAACCTTGGATTTCCTCCCGCAGACCAGGACCCGTGCGGACATGCCCCACTAGGCTACACCGAATTGTTCTTCGAACACCTGCTTGCAAGCATCCGTGGACAGGTCCTTGAAAATCCCGATTTCGACTGCGTATCCGGAATTCACTTTGATATCGAACCCAACGTATGGCTCTACACTGAAGAAGAACTTTTCGAAATCTACGATCTCTACGCCGACTTCCTCGCGAAGCTCCATCTCGAACCCGACCTCAACGGAAGGAACATAACCGTCTACGATAACGAGGTTCACCCGGAAGGAAATATCACCGATCTCTACTATCTTTCAATGGCCGATGCCTTCATGCCGGAAGTCTATTACAGTCGATATCATTTCTCATGGGACCCCGAGACCCTGCCATCGCCCTTTTATCGACTAAACAAGCAGCTTGGGCTTTACCACGAATGGGCGACGCGTCACGGAACCCCCTACTACCCCGTTATCGCCACATTCTCCTGCTGGATCGACGCGTACATGGATGACTTTCCACAACTCACACTCTGCCCGGGCGGGAAGATCCTTATGATCGACGAGTACTGCTTCGGAAAGGGGCCTCTTAACACATGCGACGAGTACGTTATTCTCGATGCCCATGACGTGCACGGAAAAGTAGTCGAAAGCGTCCTCTTCAACCTTGAATCCGGCGAACCGATTTTCCCCGCGACCGGATTCGCGGTTTACATGCTTGGCGACGGAAATCCCGACACGATCGCTGACGACTCAATTTTTATTAGAACCGCCTACGCGACTGCTAAAACCCTCTTTACGCTTAACCTCCACCAGAATCCGCTCATGCCCGGATTTACGACATTCAGATATGAAAACGACCAGGTATGGAAAGCTGCGGGTCTTTCGGGTCACGCAGCCCGTGGAGAGATAACCTGCATCGGCGGATACGTTTCCTTCAGCGATGACTCGACCATGCAGGATCATCCGGAACTCTGGGGAAACATCACGATAGAACTTATCGATCCGGACACGGTCGCGATTCACTCCAATCCCGCTTACATGACTTCGACCGATATTATCGGTGCCGGCGATGGATCTTATCTCTTACCCGACCTTCCCACGGGTGTGCTGACACTCCGTGCTCATGCGGATGGCTGGCAGAGCGACCCGGTTACGGTCGAGATGACGCAGCATTTTGCGTACAGGGACGATGTTAATTTTGTTCTAAACCCGCTTTGAAGCCGGATGGTCAGGATATACAATGACCCCAGAAAACGCTTCCCGGAAACCTGATCGCTACATTGAAATATTCCCGAACGGTCTGACGCTGATACTCATTGAAAAACGCCTCTATCCTGTCGTGTGCTTCGACATCTGGACGCGCGTCGGTTCACGTGACGAAAAGCGTGAAGACTGGGGAATGTCGCATTTCCTCGAACACATGGTCTATAACGGCAGCGAAAATTTCAGCATGACCGATTTTAAAAATGAAATTTTCAAGATCGGCGGTGAGGATAACGCGGCAACATGGGAGGACGTAACCGATTTCTACCTCCTTGTAACAGCCGATTATTTCCACAAAGCTGTTGAAATTCATTCCTCAATCCTCAGATCACCCCTTCTTGATGATACCGACTTCTTTCGTGAACGGGAGGTTGTCAAAGAGGAAATCCGAATCTACGAGGACAGCCCTTCGGACATTCTCGATATCAGGGCCGAACAAATTCTTTTCAGAAATACCGGATACGATCATTCGATCCTCGGTACAGTGCAGTCACTCGATGCCATGACCCCGGACGATATGCGCCGGTATTTCAGGCAGCATTACATACCCTCGAACATGCTGCTCCTTGTTATCGGTGATTTCGATACAGGTGAGGTCCTTCCCGAACTTCGCCAGGCATATGGATCTTACTCAGGTAACGACGGACCACCTCCTGCAGCTTACGATTTCAGGCCAAACGATGAACCGGAGGTTCTCGAACTCCGTAGCGATATCGAATCCACATGGCTGTCGATCGCATTCAAGGCTCCTCCACTTAAAAGCATGGAAACCTATGCCCTTGATGTACTGATGGAGGTGCTCGGAGGTTCAAGGTCCGCAAGACTGAATGCAAGACTCCTGGAGGAACTGAACCTTGTAACCGATATCTCGGCATCTAACCATTCCATGATGGACGCGAGTAAACTCGGTATTGATATCGAAATGCTGGACACTTCCAGCGTTCAGGCAGTTATCGATGAGTGCCTTTCGATTATCTCGGATGTGTCCGGAGACGGAATCGAACAGGAGGAATTAACACGTGCGATCACGCGGCTAACGGTCGATCATGTATTTTCCGGTGAGAGTCTCATTGAATTAAGTGATTTCTACGGACAGAACATAATGCTGTCCGGACTTGAAACCGTCGACAATTACGTCCACAGGCTGAAATCGGTAACGGGCGAACAGGTAATGAACGCCGCCCGGAAATATTTTCGTCCGGAAAACATGGTAATCGGCGTTCATTACCCTGAAAAATTCCAGGGTATTAAAATCAACTACGACAAACTGAGAACGTTCGAGCCGGCTTCTGAAGCAGACCTCGACTACGGGTCATTCGTCATTCCCGATGTAAAGAAGCTGACCCCAAACTCCAGTCCGGGAAGCGTTGTCAAGGAAGTTCTTCCCAACGGGGTTACGGTTATCCGGAAATACGTTCCCGAAAACCCCATCGTCGCGGTCCAGTTATGCACAAGGCACGGGCTCGCGTACGAGACGTGGCAGACAAACGGTATCGCGGAATTAATGCACCGTGCTTTGTGGAAGGGAACTGAAAATTATTCCGCCGATGAGTTAAACCGCAAAATCGACATGATCGGAGCTGATTTCAGTACCGACACCGAGCTTGATTACTTCGAAACCAGGGCCCGGTTTCTCTCACGTGATTTCGATCAGGCATTCGACCTCTTCAGTGAGATGATTCTCCTTCCTTCATTTCCTGAAAACGAATTCGAAAAAGTCAGGGACGAAGTACTTGGCGTAATCGCTCGGGAACTCGACAGTCCGGAAGAGGTGAGTGTAAACAGGCTCAGGCTTGAACTGTTCGGTAAAGACCATCCATACGGCAGACCTGCATACGGAAGGGAGGAAGTGGTAAAAAAAATTGCGCTCGAATCTGTACGGGAATACCATCGCATGGTCACATCGCCGGAAAATATAGTAATTACAATAGTCGGTGATATTGGGGATGGACCGATCATGAGGTCCATTGAAAAATGGTTCTCAAAGCTGGAGCCATCCGGTTATACAATCCCCGAACCACCTGCGACTATGAGAATCACAGAGATAAAAGAGGTCTTCACAAAAAAGGACAAAAGCCAGGTACGCATATCGATCGGGAATATCGCAATGCACCCATCCGATCCTGATTACATTCCCGCGATGGTAATGGACACGATTATCGGAGGCACGTCCTATTCAAGGTTGTTCGATATTGTAAGGGACAGGGAAGGACTTGCGTACGATATCTACACGACACTCGAACGCGGAATGTGGCCGGGTATGTTTATTCTTAAGATGGGCACCGCACCGGAAAATTATAGTAAAGCGGTCTCATGCATTCGAGAACAGTACAGACTTCTTGGAGAGGCCGGACCAACCGCAGAGGAACTTGAGAGCGCGGTTAATTCGATCAGGTCCCAGTTCCATATCTGGCACTACAGAAACGAGGCAGTCGCTGAAAATTTCTGCGTTAACGAAACTCTCGGGCTGGGTCACGATTTCGACCACAGGTTGCTCGGCAGGCTGCATGAAATCACGACAGACGACATCATTCGCGCAGCCGGGAAATACTGCAATCCGGATAATATTTTAATTTCTGCATGCGGAACGCTCTAAATTTGATAAAATGAGTGTGAAAATTCCTTTTGCGAAGGATAGTATTAATACGTGGTGGGGCTTTTTCTGCTTGCCTGATGACAACAAGTCGCAGAAAACCGAAAACTCTTGACCGCTTCGTGGGCTGCCTGTTAGGCCTTGCATGCGGCGACGCCCTCGGCGCTCCCGTCGAGGAATGGTCGCACGAGTCAATTAAAAGCAGCCTGGGAACTATCCGCGATTACCAGGCGACCATCCTCGGTACCGGCATTATTACCGACGATACCCAGATGGCGATCATACTCGCCGAAAGTTTGATTCAGAACGAACACTTCGACCCTTCTCACTTCGCATACACTATCGGTGAATGGCAGAAAAGAATAGACGAGGGGCTTGAGACCGGTCGGGGCGCGGGTGCGACTATCAGCATGGCCGCGCGAAGGCTTTACAAGGGAACATACTGGAAACGATCGGGGGAATTCTCCGCCGGGAACGCTCCCGCGGTAAGAGTTCCGCCACTCGCGCTGTTTCACTGTAAAAATCCGGAAGATAAATTACTGAGGGATGCCGCCGAGAGCGCAATCCCGACGCATACCGATCCACTTGCAATAACCGGCACACAGGTCTTTGCCTGTGCGATTTACAGGCTGCTGAAGATCAGTTTCGATGACTTCAACGCAGTCGATTTTGCACGCTACCTTGCCGATGCGGCACAGCCCCTGAGTCCGCAGATCGCGGACGCGATTAATGAGATAATCCCGCATCTTGAGGCACGACATGGCGAGGAGCTTGTTTTTCTCGTTCCCGGTGGAGCCAGGGAGGTTACCCACTTCGACAACAACACCCAGCTCGAAGAGGATATTCGCGACCTTCTGAAAATCGGTACGGGAAAATTTATCGTTCAGAGCCTTGCCGCCTCGCTGTTCTGCTTCCTGTCGCATCCCTACGATGTCGAGAATGCTATCCTTACAGCGGTTAATGCTGGTGGAGACTCGGATACAATCGCCGCGATGACAGGCGCCCTGTCGGGAGCTTTCAACGGCGCGCAGTCAATTCCCGGCAGGTGGATGACCGACCTCGAGAAAAAGGACCACCTGATCGAGCTCTCGAACATGCTTTACGACCTTGCGACGCAGGGTCACACCACAAAGGAATTCGGTGGCTGGCGCCTCGAAATGTAGTCACTCAAAGGGTACTTTTTCCTCGCCCTGTCCCCCTTTTCCTTTCACATTACTTCCATCATTTAACTCTATCGATTTCCTCGACTGCCTGCGTTCCAGAAACCTGTACTTGAACAGCGTCCAGAAAGCGATAACCCCGTCTTTCCACGTGACCTTCTTCCCCTCCGCAACTGTTCTCGGATGATACGTGATTGCCACTTCCCTGATTTTTATCCCGCGGTTGAGAATATGAGCGGTAACCTCCGGACAGAATTCGAACCGGTTGCACTTCAGCGGTAACGTTTTGATAAGGTCCGCCCTGAAAGCCTTGTATGCCGTCGCCTCGTCGGTAATATGCGCCTTCCACCAGAACATGTTCACCACTCCAGCAAGAAGCCAGTTTACAAGCCTGCTCATGAAGGGTATGTGCCTGTAGTACCAGAAATACCCCCTTTCCCTGAATCGCGATCCGTACACTACGTCCGCGACGCCCGATTTAAAAGGAGCCACTATCATGTGGTATTCCTCTGGATCGAGTTCAAGATCCGCGTCCTGCATCAGTACCACGTCACCCGTGACATAAAGAAGTCCCCTCCTTATAGCGGCCCCCTTCCCGACATTCACCTCGTTCGCATGTACCTTGATTACCTCGTCACTTTCCTTTGCCTTCTCCCTCAGAATGTCGATGGTTTTATCGTGTGAACCGTCATCGACGACTATGATCTCCTTGGGAATATCAACCGCAAGCACCTTTTCGAGGAGTTCGCCGATCGTCGACTCCTCGTTGTACACGGGAATTATCACCGAGAGTTTCATAGGTGCACCAGTTCTGTTAATCCCTCCCTGCGACTTATGTCTCGCTGCGCTATAATCTTCACCAGATCGGAATCAGGCCAATTCTATCATTCCATCCTGATCCGGGCAATTATTCGTATATCCTTACCCCTGGGAGCGCCGTTATGTCTAAAGACATCATCCATGCTCTTACCGGAATCAGTACACTGCACTCGTTTTCAGGAGGACCACGTCGCGGAGACAAACTTCCGGACACGCGACCAGTCTACCCCGCGGCAATCGCGTGGGATTCATCCGGGAAATTCATCGCCGTCGGATCGCCGAACGATGTCCGCAAGTCACTGTCCGGGAAAAAAGTGACATGGCACAACGCGGGTGGAAAAATCGTCACGCCGGGGCTGATCGATTCACACACGCACGCAATCAATGCCGGAAGTCGTGCGGGAGAATTCGTGATGCGCTGCCAGGGAAAGGAATACATGGAGATACTGAAATCCGGTGGCGGGATTCTCAACTCGGCGGATCGGACACGCGAAGCATCCACGGGAAAACTCGTCGAGGTCGGACGCGCGAACATCGATAACTCGCTTTCATTCGGTGTGACGACGATCGAGGTTAAGTCCGGTTACGGACTTGACACCGAAACTGAACTGAAAATGCTTCACGCAGCCCGAACGCTCGCACGAACTCACGATGCAGATATACGCTCAACTTTCTGCGGGGCGCATGCGGTCCCGAGGGAATTTAAAGACAATCCCGACGGTTATGTCGACCTTGTTACTAACCAGATGATCCCGGCTGTCGCCGATGAAAAACTCGCCGATTACTGCGATGCGTTCATCGAGGATGGAGTTTTCTCGGTTGAGCAGGGAAGAAAAATTCTTGAAGCCGGACTTGAACACGGCCTTCGACCGAAGGTCCACTGCGACGAGATTAAAGCGCTTGGCGGCACCGAAATGTGCGTCGAACTTGGAGCGCTGTCGGTCGATCACCTGATAGCGATTACCGATAATGGCATTCAGAAACTTGCCGACTCGGATACTGTCGGATGCCTTCTTCCGGGAACCAGTTTCTTCCTTAAGAAACCGTTCGCCCCGTGCAGAAAGATGATAGACGCCGGATGCCTGGTTGCGCTCGCGACAGACAACAATCCGGGATCGTCACGTACCGAAAATCTCCAGTGGGTGATGACTGTCGCATGTCTCTATTATGGCCTTAAGCCCGAGGAAGCATTCAGCATGACAACCATCAATGCTGCGAAGGCGATGGGTATCGATGAAATAACCGGTTCAATAGAAGTTGGAAAACGGGCCGATTTTATAATCTGGGATACACCCGACCTGGTGGAGATTCCTTACCATCACGGCGTAAGTCATGTAAGTGAAATTGTCGCTGGTGGGAAATTTATCGGCTGATTTATAACTCAGACTTCCGGGTTACCCTTCGATGGTCTGTACTCTTTACAGTACAGGCAGTATGGAAGGTCTGTCATATCGAATTCATATAACCGGCACCGTCCGACACTTCCCCTGCCGTCCGGCATCTTCCCCTCCAGGTACAGACATCTTGCAGTATCGCTGCGCTCCCGAATCTGTCTCTGCTTTTCCTTATACTCGACAGATTCCGAGTGCTGCGAGAGAAAACTGATCACGATCATCGCCGCACCGCCGCCTATCATGGCCAGCGCGAGAATCGAGACAAGGTAGTTTTGTCCCTCCAGAAATAGCAGAACAAACCAGAGCAGAATTCCAAGTCCCAGAAGAGGCCACCCGATGATGGTGAATATCGGGGAAGTGGGTTTAAGTTTCTCGAGTTCAGCAACCCGTTTCTTCAGACTGTCCAGCGATTCCCTCGGCTTTTCTTCCACGATCCGAATTATACGGAATTCAGCACCCGTTTTTCCAGATTTAACAGCTTTAAATTCTATTAAGCACATCAACCATAAAAAAACAACCCTTAAATAAAAACCGATTGCGCTGCTATCAGGCTGATTAATTACCGGCATGGCCCTGCTGAGGATACTAAGTTAATCCTGCGGGAAAATTCTTTACCCCATGGATTTATCAGTACGCCACGGATCGCTTTTTGATGCGGTACAGAGTTAGTAAATACGCATTCAATCCAATCCTTCAAGGAGGTCTTTTCATAATGCGATCCGTGTTTCTCACCATCGGCCTGGCACTCGCGCTCATGAGCTTCGGGTGCTCGGGCAGTTCGGCACCTAACATGCCGGACAACAACTCAGCAGAGCTCCCGTCATGGAACTTCTCCGTAGACGGGGACCTGTACTACGTCGATATGGACGAACTGCTTGATGGAAGGCAGCTCGCTTCAGCGGTCGAACCGGGTACGGACATGACCGCTGCTGAACTCCGGGTGTATTTCGGAGTTATCATCACAACCGAGTACTTCCCGCAGTACCTGTGGCACGTCGTGTATAACTACTATGTTATGCCCGTCCTGCTCGCGGAACCTGACGAGGAAGTGTTCAGGTGGGTCGAGGTGTTCGAGATCAATGGCGTTGATGTGCCAAATGGTCCGCCTCCACCTCCTCTCTGAGTCAGACGTGAGAAATAGCTGCATCTGATGCAGCATTGTAGCGGGGCGGAGGGCCTCAACTCTCCGCCCCGCATTTAAAAAATCTTCAACTGAAAAGACTTCCGGATCGCTTTAAGACCTCAGCTTTATTACCATCCCCGGGCCCGTCATGAGATACGCTTTCGACGGGCCCCCGGTTTTTTAGCCCGGTTCCATTGCCAGATTATATTTTAAGGTTTAAAGTAACTTTATTCGATTCCTGATCGTGAATCATGGCTGTTTATGTAATAATAGTTGAAATTTTCAACTATTTTGATAAAATGCATTTAACCATACCGAGAGCCGAGGTGCCTTAATGCCATCAAAGAAAAAGCTGACCACCGCCGAGGACCTTTACAGGTTTGAACTCATAAAGGAAATTCAGGTCTCTCCCGACGGCGGTAACATCGCGTACGTGCTCCAGCGTGTAAACAAACCGAACGAGAAGAAATTCGCGAATATCTGGATCGTTCCGACTGCATCGGGAGCACCCAGGCAGTTTACATACGGCGACCATGTCGACACCCATCCGCGATGGTCACCTGATGGTTCCGAGATCGCTTTCATCTCTAACAGGGGCGATGAATCGCAGTCCCAGATATACATTATCCCGTTCTCCGGTGGCGAAGCACGCAAACTAACCGACCTGAAGGGAAGCATAGCGGGATTTACATGGGCTCCGGATGGCAAATCGCTTGCGATGATGTTCCAGAAGAAGGATAAGGAAATCATCGAGCGCGAAAAAAATCCAGAGCGAAAAAAACTCGGTGTGGTCGACCGTCACTACGACAGGCTCTTCTACAAAGCGGACGGGGGAGGTTTCAACTCCAGTGAACGCCTTCACATCTGGCTCGTGAACGCACGCACAGGCAAGGCGAAACAGCTGACCGATCACGATGTGTTCGATGAGTGGTCTCCGGTATTCACTCCGGATGGCAAACACATCCTGTTCTCATCTGTCAGGACACCCGACCCGGATATGTCCGTCTACGATCAGAAATTTTACCTTATTCCCGTAAAGGGCGGAAAAATTAAGGAGTTTCCCATTTTCGAAAAGGGAGAACCGCATCTGCCCTCATTCTCTCCCGATGGCAAATGGCTCGCGTTCCTTGGAAACGAGGGAGAAGGCGACTGGTGGAAAAACAGGAGATTGTGGATCACTCCAGCGAATGGAAAGGGAAAACCGGTATGCCTGACCGACCACCTCGACTGGGATCTATACCAGACCAACATCAACGATGTAATCGGCGCGGTCCAGATGATCAAACCGACATGGTCGTCCGATGGTAAATGGATCTACTTCCAGGTCTCGCGTCACGGAAATACCTGTCTTTCAAAAATCAACGTTGAATCCAGAGAGGTAGAGAACGTAATTGACATGGAAGGGTGTGTTGGAGCGTACGGCTTCGATGATGATCAGAGTAAATTGTGTTACTACCACGTAACACTGACCGATATCGGCCAGATCCATGTCCGGAACATGGACACTGGCAAAGAAAAAAAACTCACAAAAGTAAACGAACAGTTTCTCAAGAGAATCGACCTTGGTGAAATTGAGGAATTCTGGTTTAAGGGTTCTGACGGAAACGACCTGCAGGGGTGGATTCTGAAACCTCCCGGATTCAATCCGAGGAAGAAGTACCCGTCAATACTCGAGATCCATGGTGGCCCATTGATGATGTACGGGAACATGTTCATGCACGAGTTCTACTACCTCGCGGCCAATGGTTACGTTGTCTATTTCTGTAATCCGCGCGGTGGTCAGGGTTACGGCGAGAAGCATGCGAAGGCGATCTGGAACGGATGGGGCGGCAAGGATTACGATGACCTTATGAAGTTCGCCAACATCATCGCACGCAAACCCTGGATCGATAAGGACAGGATGGGTGTCACAGGTGGAAGCTACGGTGGCTACATGACAAACTGGATTGTCGGCCACACGAATCGGTTCGCAGCGGCTGTAACCCAGAGAAGTGTCAGCAATATCCTCAGTATGTGGGGCACGAGCGACTTCAACTGGATATTCCAGATCCCGTTCGGAAACAAACCGCCGTGGGAGAACCTCAATAACATGTGGAAGCAGTCGCCGATGAAGTACGTCGGGAACGTGAAGACACCGACTCTCGTCATTCACTCGGAAATGGACCTTCGATGTCAGATCGAACAGGGTGAGCAGTTCTTCGTCGCGCTCAGGACACTTGGGGTTGACACCGAGTTTGTGCGGTTCCCGGGTGAGCCGCATGGCCTTTCGCGTGGAGGTCGTACCGATCGGAGGATTTCGCGGCTGAAGCATATCCTCAGGTGGTTCGACAGGTACCTGAAGAAATAAGCAACTTGAACCATATGTCCAGTCTGTAGAATTACCTGTTGTGATACGTGCAAACGTATCCTGTTGCTCTCACCATGAATGCACAATCCGAAAAATACGAATTCCCGGTAATAGAGACCGATCGCCTTCTTCTGAAGCAGGTCACGCAGGACGATTTCGTTGATTATTACGACGCTGCTAATCATCCCGAAATCACCGAGATGCACGACGGTGTCGACTTTCCCCTCGACCGTAACCGCGTGCTGAAATCGATCAACAGAATAGCGATAGAGGAAATAGACGGTAAAGCCTTCTATCGCGGGATCTTCCTTAAGGAAACCGGGGAAATCATCGGCGCGGTCTATCTTGTTAACTTCAACAAACCGCACAGGTCGGCGGAACTCGCATACTGGCTTCGACCCGAGGAACATCACAGGGGGTACATGACCGAAGCCGCTGTCGCGATAGTCGATTTCGGCTTCGAGCACCTCGACCTTCACAGGATCTGGGGCATGTGTTACGACAAGAATCCCGGAAGCGCGAAAGTGCTTGAAAATGTCGGCATGCGAAAGGAGGGCATCGGTCGCGGGGAATTCATCAAGGATGGCGTCTGGCAGGACCTTCACCACTACGCGATCCTGAAATCGGACTGGGATGCCGACCGTTCAGGTCAGAACAGGACCACGCTAGAAACTGACAGGCTTTTATTCAGACCGCTGGAAAGAGCTGATGCGGAACAAATTTGCTCAGTATTCGATCATCCGGAGTATCATGAACTCACGACACACATCGGGCAGCCCTACACTATAGAAAACGCGAAGGCGTTCATAAGAAAAACGACGAACCTGTGGAGGGAGAGAAAGGCGTTCTTTTTCGCTGTGATCGAGAAGTCCTCCGGTAAGATCATCGGCGAAGCTCACATCCACTGGATCGGCTGGGAGGATCTTCTCGCGGAATTCGGTATGGGACTCGATCCCGCACACTGGAACAACGGTTACGGACGGGAAGCCGCGAAGAAACTTACACGATTCGCGTTCGAGGACCTCGGCATGCGGCGTCTCTTCGCGATGACGATGGCGATCAATGAAAAAAGCCGGAAACTTGTCGAGAAACTCGGATGGGAATTCGAATGTGTGGCACGCGAGGAATGGAAACAGCGTGACAAATGGGTCGATTTCGCCCATTATTCACTGTTGAAATCCGACTGGGAAGCAAGTATGAAGTCCGGCGACCAGAGATAACACGCCGCATGTTTGAAACCATTTCAATTACGGGAACCGCAATTGTTATCCTTGCCACCCTGATCTGGCTACTCGCAGGTTTTCTTAACCTTCGATCCACCCTGGTAATTCCTTCGCTTCATAAAATCAACCCACCCGATCCAAATAAATGGCCAGTCGTGTCGCTCATCATCACCGCGCGAAACGAGGCTACCACAATCGAGGACGCGGTGCTTTCGAGACTCGACTGCGACTATCCGGATCTTGAAATCATTCTCATCAACGACCGCTCGACCGACACAACCGGCGAGATAATCGACCGCATCGCGAAGACCGATGGCCGTGTGATCGCTGTTCATATCGACGAACTTCCGGACGGATGGGTAGGGAAACCGCACGCGATGCATATCGGCACGTCGCACGCATCAGGTGAAATCCTTCTATTCTCTGATGCCGATGTCCATTTCTCACAAAACGCGATCCGGAAAGCCGTTTCGTACATGGAACATGAGAAACTCGACCAGCTTGGCGTGGCTCCCGCTCTCTGGTCAAAGAACTTCCTCGTCAACATCATGCACAGCACTTTCATGAGGTCGTACGGTTACGGTGCGGGACTCTGGGGAGCTGATCTCGACTGGGTCCCGACATACACAGGCGTCGGAGCTTTCAACATGGTAAGAAGGAGCGCGTACGACAAATCGAAGGGATTCGAATGGCTGAAGATGGAGCTTGCGGATGATGTCGGCACCGGGTTTCTCATTAAAAAAGCCGGAGGAAAAACCGGAATTGTCGTCGGCTCGATCGATGTGACCGTCGACTGGTACGACAGCATCGCGAAAATGTTCACCGGCCTCGAAAAGGTCGCGTTCACCACAGTAGGTCAGTTCAGCTTCATTCGTGCGTTGCTCTTTGTCACCGCCTATCTCCTTCTCGATTTCACGCCGGTTATTTTTCTCGCGCTTTTCAGCGTACCGTGGGTACAGGCGATTTCGGTGTTCCTTCTCCTGCTTATGTTCACTAACGCGATCGGTATGAACCGTTGGCTCAACGGACCCGTACTGCCCGCGCTGTTATGGCCATTCGGTACGGTCCTTTTCGCGGTCATGCTCATTCGGGGTAACATCCTCGGTCTCGTCCGCGGCGGGATCATGTGGAGGGGCACATTTTATCCGACAGATAAACTCAAAGCAGAACGTCGGGTAAGGCTTCTCTAAGGGAATTTTTTATCACCCATTTTACCATTCCGTATTCCCCTGAATTACTGGTTTTTTCGATCCACCGGATTTATAATTCTGCGCCTTTTAGTCAGGCCGGTAAAATGAAAATTGCCAGACCCATAGCGACTGCCCTCAGACTCTCGGTCATCGAGGGTTCGATACATGCCGTATACGCGCACATTATCACGGGCGTAATCATCAACGGCCTGCTCCTTACCCTCGGCGCAACACCGCTTCAGTTCTCCATTCTAAACGGGCTTCCACTCCTTTCGAGAATTTTCATGCTTCCCGCCGCACGCTTGATACAGTCCCGTGATATACGAAAACCCTTCGTCCTCCTGATGGAAGGAATCAGCCGGTCTGTATGGCTCACTATTCCGCTGATCCTTCTCCTTCCCGATGGGAGCCAGTTCAGAATATGGGCTGTGCTTGCCGTAGCATGCATCAGCCACACTGTCGGCGCTGGTGGTGCTGTCGGGTGGCTGAGCTGGATAAGCGATCTTGTTCCGGAGCAGATTCGGGGTATCTATTTCGGCGCGAGAAACGCGATTCTCGGGATCATCGGGATCACCGGACTCAGCATCGCGAGTAACTACATCGACACAATCCGCGAGAATTTCGGCGAGGGACAGAAATACCTTTGCACAATCGTTTGGCTGATCGCAATATCCTTCGGATTCGCGGCGACCTCATGGATTCTCCTTAACTTCCAGTATGTCAGGCGCATGCGTCACATGGTCACGACTGGCTGGTCCGCGATCTGGGAGACGGTGTTCTCAAGCCACGGAAAGCACCTTGCGATCACATGGGGGGCGTTCGCAGTCGCGACAGGCATCGCAACCGGGCTTTACATGCCGACGATGCTTCAGCGATTCAACATGTCCTTTATAGACGTTACCTTCTACAGCTGGATAGCCCTGGTCACGACAACGGTGGCTTCGCCGCTGATGGGTCGGTTCACCGACCGCTTCGGCTATAAAAACACTCTGATACTGGGCTGGATTGGTATTTTCTGGCAGCCGTTCCTGTTCATCCTCACACCGAACGACGCGCCTCATTTCCTTGGGATCATGCCTATCACAATCATGATCGATGCCGTCGCGGGCGGCATCTTCTGGACTACGTGGGGAATCGCGCAGACTAACCTCGCAATTGCCACTGCCCCGAGCGAACGTCGCGCCGGACTGATCGCGGGCCTTACAGCACTCGCGGGAATTATCGGTTTTGCATCTGCGATGGTAGGTGGCACCATAGGTACGGTTATCGGGGATGGCACGATAATTCACTTTGCCGGAATGTCGCTCGACAATTTCAGGTTCCCGATGCTCCTGAGCGTCGGCCTCAGAATCATCGCCGGATTCACGCTCTTCATGATCGATGAGCCGGAGAAAAAGAAAAGCCCGGTGACAACGGGCCAGGCATTCGTTACTGTATGGAAAATCCTGACGGGAAAACCGATCAGGTGAACCCGATTACCAGCAGCCGTCCGGAAGATATCTCACGATATACCCGTCATAGTTCGGACTCCATGTTTCATGCGTGCTCATGATATGCGATGCCACTTCGCATTCGTCTGTCAATGGAGCGAACTCCTCGTCACCATGAAATCCACCACCTGCGTAAACCGATCCCGACCCGCACACCGCAAGACCAAATCCGCCATAGTTCTCGTTACCTGATCCGGGCAGCAAATGTCCCCAACTAAAACTGCCATCAGCTCCGAAACCGGAAACGAACACCCATTGCTCAGATCGATCCTTGGTATAAGCAGTCTCACCCGGCCCGGGATCGAGATCGACAAGCCCCGCGCATGTCCCCGCAATTACCGGATCGCCATCGGGTCCGATCGCGACACGAATACCGCGGTCGACATTTTCGCCGCCCCACGTTTTCATCCACCTTTTGTTGCCATCCGGAGTTACCGAGCAGAGGAAAGCCTCGAGCCACTTCTCTTCAGTGGATTCAGGGTTTAATTCGTGCCAGATGACAGAACCAGCCACAAAGATGTCTCCGGAATCGGAGATCTCGATGTCATATCCCCATGTCCCGACAGGGATCACCCACTGGTAGTTAAGCGACGAGTCCAGCTTTACAATCGCACCGTATTTGTACCCAAGATTCTGTCGTATCGTCGAAGGATTAAGATCGAAGTCTACCCCCTGTGACCATGTTCCGCAGACATAAATATTTCCCGAACCGTCACATTCGACATCTCCTGAAAAATCCTCAGAAACCCCATCCCATGCGATCGCCCGAACGAAATCCCCATCCGCGTCAAGCATGTTCAGGTAGATATCCAGGTACTCCTCAATCACTACGATGTGCTCTCCGGGACCAGGATCGAAGTCAACCGGATGTCCATCCTCGACCGTACCGGTCACATAGACATTACCGGAACCATCGACCGCTACGCCTGTGCACCAGTCGTTACCATCCGATCCCCACGACCGTCCCCATATGTAATTTCCGTCACCATCGAATTTACAGACCATGGAGTCGGTGTAAGTCGCCGAGTGAAGGTCCTCGCCGGGACCCGGATCGAAGTCGGATGGCTCCTGGTTGTTCAGGTTCCCGCAGACGTAAATATTCCCGGCCCCATCGATCTCGATGTCCTTCGTATCCGTCCACTCACCGAGTTTAACAGCCCAGACGAGATCGGCGTCGGGTGTCAGTTTCATAAGGAATGCCGCGTTTCCTTCAAGCCAAAGCTCCCCGTCCGACGGATCGAAATCGGCCGTATCCTCGGACTTCCCGGTAGCGTAGATGTATCCCGCGTCATCAACTGCAATTGCCGAGACACCATCGCTGGCTCGTGCGCCCGCGATCTGTATCGCCCATCCGTGTCCGGAATCTTCGGCGTCCGTAGCTGACTGTCCGGCATTTGCTGAATTTCGCACACCACTCGCGCAGCCCATCGTGCAGATTAACAGAATTGAAGCAATGAAAATTTTTCGGAAATGCAAAACTCGCCTCCCTTTATAGATTAAATGTAAAAGTGGGGATAACTTACACCACTGAAGATTATAACCCAGGCCTGATACCCGGATAAAGATTTTTTTGAGCTATAAAAAAATCGGACTAATACTCTTCGTCAAGATCGACGATATTCAGAAGGTCATCGCTTCCATTCCGAACCCGCTTAATGTTCTCGATCACCTCGTCCCACCGGCGAAGGTCGTTCATCGGCGACGCACCACGATGCGGTGACAGGACCGCGTTATCAAGCTCGTGAAACGGGTATCTGTACGGGTACTTCCTTCCATCTTCATCCGATTCCGGACGGTAGTCATACCAGACATCGATCGCCGCACCCGCGATCTTCCCGTCCTTCAGCGCGTCGTAAAGAGCCTTCTCATCAATCACCTGGCCTCGTCCGACATTCACGACAATTCCGTTCTCACCCAGAAGATCAAGTTCCGCTTCCCCGATCATACCTTCTGTCCTGGAGGTCAGCGGGACAGCGGCAATCAGGATATCGATCTCAAGTAAAAAATCATGCAGACGATCGATCCCGTAGATTTCGGCTTCAGTCGGCATTTCCCTGTCGGAAGAATCCGCATCGAGCGTTCTTTTACAGATTGAAAACGTCAGATCGAATCCCGCAAGGAACCTGTGGACCTTCGTGTTGACCGCACCGTACCCGAGAAGTCCCACGTGACGGTCCCTTAAGGGAGTCGACCGCGCGTCCGAATCACCGGTCCGCCACCTGCCCTCGAGCATCCAGTTGTGATGGAGCGTGATGCGGTTCATCAGCGCAAGGAGAATTCCAACCACATGCTGCGCGGTGAAGTACGTGTTCCCGTGTCCGTTTGCTAAAAGCACCTTGCGCGTTTTGTTGATCTCCCTGAGCGGCTCGATGTGATGCGTGATCCCCGCACCCGGATTGATTAGAAGTCTTAACTTCGCGGCACTGTCGAGAAGTTCGCGCGATGGTCGCCAGCCGACGATAATCTCGCAGTCCGGCGCGTATTTAAGGTATTCATCCTCATCGGCGGGCAAAGGAAAAATCAGCGTGAGTCCCTCAACGTCCTTAAGCCCGTCGGACAGGTAGTTCCTGAGACGTTCGGGGACGTCCCAGATAAAAAGTACGGTAATTTCATTGACTGCAGATTCCATAGGCGCACAAGAATAGCACGCTTTACGGCACCAATAACAGACCGGGCTGTGAATGATAAATCTCCCCCCACGGGAACATTTTGAGGAGCCATCCGTCTGACTCTCTGCGGGCAAGGAAGTTAGCCTGCATCGATTTACCGGGCATACAGTGCCCCCACAAAAATACAGAATCTAAGCGGTAACATTCGGAGGGTTACACAATGACAGACATCGTTGACACTCTTGATATACATCTCATAATGATCGGTCTCGCGTCACTTTTCTCGGCGATCTTCATGCTCATCGCGCTGGCACGGTGGGTGCCCGCGCCTTCACATAAAGAGGAAAAGAAACCGGCTCCGCGACCGGCCACAGTCTCTGTCAACGCACATGTGGAATCGCTCATCCGTTCCGGACGGCTCCGCGACGCGATGGACCACGTTCAGAAGATGATCGCAATCGCGATCGATGAGGGAAACCACGACGCGCTTCGTGTTTACAGAAATTACGAAAGGAAAATATCCGTCTGACGGGTGACATCCAAAGGCTTCACCGAATAAAAAACTCCCACGCTATCGGGGGAGTTTTTTCATGTCTGTTCCGCTGGGTGAAATTTCAGGTCTATTCTTCCTCTTCGGTTCCCGATGTTTTAAGCTCTATCGACTCGATCGTCTCGTCAATAAGCTCAATCAGGGGTTCGTACTCTTCCAGCTCCCTCGCTTCCAGAAGCCCTTCGATTACCGTCTCGCGCCACTCGTCCGGTTCCTCAAGCTCGTCGAAATCAATCTCGCCAAGCCCCTTATAGGCCTGTTCGCGGAACGTCGCACGCTCCGCGACACTCTGCCTCAGAAGACACTCGATCGCGTCGGGTGACGGAAATCCCCTGAGCGCCTCAATCACGGCCTCGGTCCACGTGTCCTCGTAGTCGAGGATGCGGCTCACATCACCTTCCACACGGGTATGTCCAAGAGCGACAATGCAGAAATAAACCGCCCACTCCTCCTCGCCTGTGTCCTCGTAATAATCGAGCACCTCGTGCGAGGCGAGCCTGATGTCCTCGTCCGACCAGT